>Ga0207675_100004206_pt1 | contig 13928 bp, 13 predicted proteins | sample KBSSwiS42_FD_184305 | JGI IMG/M metagenome (GOLD analysis project Ga0207675, IMG submission 184305) | Switchgrass rhizosphere microbial communities from Kellogg Biological Station, Michigan, USA - KBS Switchgrass S4-2 (SPAdes) (version 2) | ecosystem: Host-associated > Plants > Roots >... | reverse complement strand
TTGGCTGCATGGCCTGCGTCACCGCGTGCCCGTCAGGGGTGCAGTACGACCGGCTCATCGAGCAGACCCGGGCCCAGGTCGAGCGGCGCCACGAGCGGAGCCGAGGCGACAAGGCGCTGCGGGCGCTGATCTTCGCGCTGTTTCCGCATCCGAGGCGGCTGCGTCTGATCCGTGGGCCGCTGCGTGCCTTCCAACGGTCCGGCCTCGACCGACGGCTCCGGGCCACCGGCGTGCTGGAGAAGCTCTCGCCGCAGCTGGCCGCCATGGAGAACCTCGCCCCCCGGCTGGGCAAGCCCGACAAGCTGCCCGAGCGCATCGCGGCGACCGGCGAGCGCCGCGCGGTGGTCGGTCTGCTGACCGGCTGTGTGCAGGGGGCGTTCTTCCCCGGCGTCAACGCCGCCACGGCCCGTGTGCTGCAGGCCGAGGGCTGCGACGTGGTGGTGCCGCCGCAGCAGGGCTGCTGCGGTGCGCTGTCGGTGCACAACGGCCGCGAGGATGAGGCGCAACGGTTCGCCCGTCACCTCGTCGACACCTTCGAGTCGACCGGCGTCGAACGCATCGTGGTCAACGCAGCTGGCTGCGGCTCGACGATGAAGGAGTACGCCGAGCTGCTGGCCGACGACCCGGCCTACGCCGATCGGGCGCGGGCGTTCGCCGAGAAGGTCGGCGACGTCTCTGAGATCCTCGCCGAGCTCGGCCCCGTCGCGCCGCGGCACCCGCTCGAGCTGACCATCGCCTACCACGACGCGTGCCACCTGGCTCATGCCCAGGGCGTCCGGTCCCAGCCGCGCACCTTGCTCAACTCCATACCGGGGCTGCAGCTCAAGGAGATCGCCGAGCCGGAGCTGTGCTGCGGCTCCGCCGGCATCTACAACATCATCAACCCCGAGCCGGCCCGCGAGCTCGGCGACCGCAAGGCGGCCAACATCGTGGCGACCGGCGCGCAGGTGCTGGTGACCGCCAACCCGGGCTGCCTGATGCAGGTCACCTCGGCGATCAAGCGGTCTGGCCACCCGATGGGGATGGCCCACACCGTCGAGGTCCTCGACGCCTCGTTCCGTGGGCTGCCCGCGAACACCCTGACCCCTGGATAACCCGCTACGGCGAACGGAGTTGAACCATGTTCGACCAGTTCCACCAAGACACCCAAGCAGTCGGTGACTCGCTGTTCCTCACTGCCATGTGCGCCCTGATCCCGCTGGCGGTCCTGTTCGTCTTGTTGGGCGGGCTCAAGGTGCGGGCCTGGATCTCCGGTCTGGTCGCCCTCGCGGCCGCCATCGTGGTTGCGGTCGCCTTGTTCGGGATGCCCGCGGGCCAGGCACTCAGCGCCGCAGTCAACGGCGCCCTGTTCGGCTTCTTCCCGATCCTGTGGATCGTGATCAACGCGGTGTGGATCTACAACCTCACCGTGGCGTCGGGCCACTTCGAGGTGCTGCGCCTCTCCTTCGAGAAGGTCAGCCCGGACCAGCGGATCCAGGCGATCATCATCGCCTTCTGCTTCGGTGCGCTGCTCGAGGCGCTCGCCGGGTTCGGCACACCGGTCGCGATCTCGGTCGTCATGCTGATGTCGCTGGGATTCAAGCCGATCAAGGCCGCGACCGTCGCGCTGGTGGCGAACACCGCACCGGTCGCCTTCGGCGCGCTGGCGATCCCGATCGTGACGCTGGCGCCGATTGCCGCCGGGGTCAGCAACGACCCGCGACTCTCCGACGCCAACGCTCTGGACTCGCTGGGGTCGATGGTCGGGCGGCAGACACCGATCCTCGCGCTGTTCGTGCCGCTCATCCTGGTGCTGATCGTCGACGGCCGGCGCGGCGTGCGCCAGACCTGGGTGCCGGCCATGGTGGCGGGCACGGTGTTCGGCCTCGCCCAGTTCGTGACGGCGAACTACCTCTCCGTCCAGCTCACCGACATCGTCGCGTCGCTGCTGTCGGCCGGCTCGGTGGTCCTGCTGCTGCGGGTGTGGCAGCCGGCCGAGGTGCTGACGGCCGAGCGGGTCAGCGAGGAGGAGCGCGTCCACGCGGGCGCCTCCAGCGAGTCCTCGCGGGTCGGCTCCGGGAGTGGCGCGACCACCACGCGCGATGCAGGCACGGGAGAAGGCCTCGGCGCGGGAGCAGCGGCCGGCGGCGGGACCCGCCAGCTGTCGGTCGACAACCGGGGCGACGTGTTGAGGGCCTATGCGCCGTACCTCGTGATCATCGTGATCTTCTCGCTCACCAACATCCCGGCCGTCGTGGACTACCTGGCCAAGGCGCCGTGGACCTACCTGTTCGACTGGCCGGGGCTCGACATCCTCAACGCCGCGGGCGACCCGGTGCCGACCCAGTTCAAGTTCAACTGGCTGCCGGCCGCCGGCACCCTGCTGATCATCGCGGGGCTGATCACGATGGTGATCTTGAAGGTGTCGCCGGCCCGGGCCCTCAAGACGTACGTCGCGACCTTGGTGGAGCTGCGCTCGGCGATCATCACCGTCATGGCGGTGCTGGGCCTGGCCTACGTGATGAACCTGTCGGGCCAGACGACGTCGCTGGGCGTCTGGCTGGCCGGGTCCGGTGGGGCCTTCGCGCTGATCTCGCCCATCCTCGGGTGGATCGGCGTGGCTGTCACCGGGTCTGACACGTCGTCGAACTCGCTGTTCGGCGCCCTGCAGGTGCAGGCGGCGACCAAGGCGAACCTCGACCCGGTGCTCATGGCGGCCGCGAACTCCTCCGGCGGTGTGCTCGGCAAGATGGTGAGCCCGCAGAACCTCGCCATCGCCGCGGCCGCGGTCGGGCTGTCGGGCAACGAGGGCGTGATCTTCCGCAAGGTCATCGGCTGGAGTCTGCTGCTGCTGGTCCTGATGTGCGCAATCGTAGGCCTGCAGGCCACCCCTGTGCTCAGCTGGATGGTGCCATAGCCACTGCGTCTGCTCCGACGCCTGGCGGCAGGTGTTCGGATCGGGCCTGGATACGCCTGGTGCCGCTGACCCGACGAGTTTTGCCGTGAGCGTCGAGCGCGGTAGACAGGCGCACATGTCATCCTCTGCGCGCCCTCCCTTCCACCTCGCGATCCCCGTGCACGACATCGAGGCAGCACGGCACTTCTACGGCGAGGTGCTCGGGTTCGCCCGCGGCCGCTCGGACACCCACTGGACGGACTGGAACGTCGAGGGGCACCAGGTGGTCACGCACCAGGTCGACGACCACCGCAATGCGGTCGCGGGCACCAACCCGGTCGACGGCCACGAGGTGCCGGTGCCGCACTTCGGGCTGGTGCTGGAGGTCGACCGGTTCCAGGAGCTCGCGCAGCGACTGACCGACGCAGGCACGGACTTCGTGATCGAGCCGTACGTCCGGTTCGAGGGCGAGCCCGGGGAGCAGTGGACGATGTTCTTCCTCGACCCGTCCGGCAACGCTCTGGAGTTCAAGGCGTTCCGCGATCTCGGGCAGCTGTTCGCGGTCTGAGGGCTCGACAGGCTCGACCACCGGGTGAGGGTCTCGACAGGCTCGACCACCGGGTGAGGCGGCTCGACGACCGGGGTCTCGACAGGCTCGACCACCGGGGAGGCGGCTCGACGACCGGGGGTCTCGACAGGCTCGACCACCGGGGGGCTCGACCACCGGGGGGCGGGTCATCCTTTGGTAGGACGAGGACCGGGCCTGGGCTGGCGTACCTTGACGGCGTGAGCCGAGCATGGCTGTTCCTCTCGAGGTACGGTCTCGACCTCCTCATCGTGGTCGCGGCGATCGCGGGTGCCCTGAATACCGCGGCGCGCGTCGATCCGGGCCGTCCGACCGGCGTGCTGCTGTGGCTCGAGGCGCTGACGGTCGCGGGGCTGATCCTTGCCCTGCTCGGACGTCGAGGGCTCCCGTTCGCGGCACCGGCCACCACCTGGCTCGGAGGGGCGGTGCTGTCGTTCGTGGACGGACGGCTGATCGTCGACAACGACGTCATGTTCCTCGCCGGGATGGGAGCGGCGCTGCTGCTGGGCAACCTGCGCGAGGTGCGGAAGGCGCGCCTCGGGCTGGCGATCGTGCTCGGGTCCGCGGCGACCGTCGTCTACAACGGACCCGAACGGGCACCCGGTCAGCTGGTCTTCACCCCGCTGGTGTTCGCGCTGGCCTGGCTCGTCGGGTTCGCCCTGCGGGAGCGCGCCGCCCAGAGCGAGGCGGCCGAGGAGCGCGCGATGCGGGCCGAGCGGGAACGCGAGTCGGCGGCGCGGGTCGCGGTGGCAGAGGAGCGCGGGCGGATCGCGCGGGAGCTGCACGACGTCGTCGCCCACGCGGTGAGCGTGATGGTGCTCCAGGTCGGTGCGGTGCGGCACCGGATGCCGCCGACCGACACCGAGGACCGCGACGCGCTGCGCAACGTCGAGCAGGCCGGGCGCACGGCGCTGGCGGAGATGCGGCGCCTGCTGAACGCGATGCGGCACGAGGACGACGACCTCGAGCTGCTGCCGCATCCCGGGCTCGACGACCTCGACGCGCTCGTGGCCGACGTACGGGCGACCGGCCTGGCCGTGGAGGTACGACGCCACGGTGAACCGGTCCCGCTCCCGCCCGGTCTCGACCTCTCGGCGTACCGGATCGTGCAGGAGGGCCTCACCAACACCCTCAAGCACGCCCGGGCGGAGCACGCGCAGGTCGACGTGCACTACGGCCCCGCGGACCTCCGGCTCGAGGTCCGCGACGACGGTCGCGCCAGCACCAGCACCAGCACCGGCAACATCAACGGCGCCGGCCATGGCCTCGTCGGCATCGGCGAGCGGGTCAAGATCTACGGCGGGGAGATGACCGCGGGCACCGGCCGCACCGGAGGCTTCCTGCTGCGGGTGCGGCTACCTCTGGAGGACGGCGGTGACGTATGACGATCCGGGTGCTGGTGGTGGACGACCAGTCGATGGTGCGCGCCGGCTTCCGTCTGCTGCTGGCCGACGAGCCGGACATGGAGGTCGTGGCCGAGGCGAGCAACGGCCTTGAGGCGGTGGCGCAGGCGGCGCGCTTCCACCCCGACGTGATCCTGATGGACATTCGGATGCCCGAGCTCGACGGACTCGAGGCGACCCGGCGGATCCTCGCGGCCGACTCCGCGGCGAGGGTTCTGGTGCTGACCACGTTCAACCTCGACGAGTACGTCTACGAGGCGCTGCTGGCCGGGGCCAGCGGGTTCGTGCTCAAGGACGATCCGCCCGAGCAGCTGATCGCCGCGGTACGGATCATCGCCGGGGGAGAGGCCCTGCTCTCCTCCGGCGTCACCCGGCGCGTGATCGAGCACTTCACCCAACTGCACCGGCAGGCGCCGCCCGCGTCGGTGGACAGCCTGACCGCCCGGGAGATGGAGGTGTTCAGCCTGATCACGCGCGGCCTCTCCAACGCCGAGATCGGCGCCGAGCTCTTCATCAGCGACACGACCGTCAAGACGCACGTCACTCGCCTGCTGCAGAAGCTCGGGCTGCGCGACCGTGCGCAGGCGATCGTGCTGGCCTACCAGACCGGACTCTTCGACACGTCCGGTCCTCCGGGTCCTACTTGAGGAGGACCCGGCGTCGTCGGTACGTCGCCCTCGGAACGCGACCTCGCGACGACGCGCTCGGACCGCTGCGTTCCTAGCGTTGAGGCATCCCCTCAACCAAGGAGCATCGCCGATGATCACCGTCGATTCCCTGACAAAGAAGTACCGCAAGACCACCGCGGTCGACGACATCAGCTTCGTCGCACCCGCGGGCCGCGTGACCGGCTTCCTCGGGCCGAACGGCGCCGGCAAGTCCACCTCGATGCGGATGATGGTTGGCCTCACCACGCCCACCTCGGGCACCGCCACCATCGCCGGCCGTCGGTTCTCCGACCTGCCCAACCCGGGCGTCGAGGTCGGCGTGATGCTGGACGCATCGGCGCAGCACGCCGGCCGGACCGGTCGCGAGATCCTCACGGTCGCCCAGCGGATGATGGGCCTGCCGGCTCGTCGCGTTGCCGAGATGCTCGAGCTGGTCGGCCTCACCGACACCGAGGCGAACCGTCGGGTCGGCAACTACTCGCTCGGCATGCGCCAGCGGCTCGGCATCGCGGCCGCGCTGATCGGGGAGCCGGAAGTGCTGGTCCTCGACGAGCCCGCCAACGGGCTCGACCCGGCCGGCATCCGCTGGATGCGCGACCTGCTCCGCGGCTACGCCGACCAGGGTGGCACCGTGCTGCTCTCGTCGCACCTGCTGCACGAGGTCGAGGTCGTAGCTGACGAGATCGTGATGATCGGCAACGGCCGGATCGTCGCGCAGGGCAGCAAGGCGGAGCTCCTGCAGGCCGCCGGCACCGTCGTACGCGCGACCGACATGCCCGCCCTGCGACTCGCCCTCGACACCGCCGGGCTGGAGACGACTGCCCCCGGCGACGGCACCCTCCGCACCGAGGCGGACGCGGCCCGGGTCGGCCGCGCCGCTCTCGACGCGGGCGTCCCCCTCACCGAGCTCCGCACCGCCGAGGGTGGCCTCGAGGAGAAGTTCCTCGAGCTCACCGCCGACACCCAACGAGAAAGGAAAGCGGCATGAGCACCATGACCCTCGAGACCGTCCACGAAGAGCGCCGCGCCGCGCGTAAGATGCCCGTCTCGCGCGTCGTCAGGGTCGAGCTCCGCAAGATGTTCGACACCCGCTCCGGGTTCTGGCTGCTGGCGAGCATCGGGATCACCGGGCTCCTGACCATGGTCGGGACGATCGCCTTCGCGCCTGACAAGGACCTCACCTACTACACCTTCGCCAGGGCCATCGGCTTCCCGATGACCTTCGTCCTGCCGATCATCGCCGTGCTGGCGATCACCGGCGAGTGGAGCCAGCGCACCGGACTGACCACGTTCACGCTGGTGCCGCAGCGCAGCCGCGTGGTGCGGGCCAAGGTGACCGCGTCGGTCGTGGTGGGCGTGGCGGCCATGCTGTTCGCCTTCGTGACCGGCGCGGTCGGCAACCTGGTCGGCACCGCGATCGCCGGCGTCACGCCGGTGTGGGACGTGTCGGCCGCCGAGGGCTTCAACATCGTGCTCGGCAGCCTGCTCTGCCTTCTCACCGGCACCATGCTGGGGATGCTGATCCGCAGCTCTGCGGCGGCGCTGGTCGCGTACTTCGTCTACTCGCTCCTGCTGCCGACGATCTCCGGCATCCTCGCCTCGAGCCAGGACTGGTTCCGGGACCTGCAGCCCTGGGTCGACCTCAACTTCGCCCAGGCGGCGCTCTTCGAGGGCACCCTCACCGGTGAGCAGTGGGCCAATGTCGCGGTCACGGCGACGACCTGGCTGGTGCTGCCCGCGATCCTCGGGCTGCGGCTGGTGATGAGGTCGGAGATCAAGTAGCAGGACCGCCGACCGGGAGGCCCCGGTGCTCCCCGAAGCACCGGGGCCTGGTCAAAGCTCGACCACCGGAGGCGAGGACAGGGTTTTCCCGAGGCGGGGCGCGGATCCTATTCAGAAGAGTTGGTCACCACCGTTGGGGAACGGGGTGACGCGGTTGGGGGAGTGATCGACATGAGGAATCTCCAGGGGGACGGACCCGGCGCCTACGCGACATCGACGTGCGTCCGGGGAGCACGCCTGTACGCAGTGGTGGTCGCGGCCAGCGATCGGCACGTCGTGTGCTGGTGCGTGGACCGGGCCGAGGCCCGGGCGATCGCCGATCGGCTCAACGCGCGAGTGTCGCGAGCCACGCCACGACGGATGGCGATCCCACAGATGCGACGGCGGGCCAGCTGAGGCGACGCGGAGCGTACCTCTGACAGACTGACCGCGTGCTGCGCGCGGAGGCCCGGGTCGACCTGAACCGGATCCGTGACAACGTGACGACGCTCCGGGCCGGCACCTCCGCCGAGGTGATGGCGGTGGTCAAGGCCGACGGCTACGGCCACGGCATCCTCCCGTCGGCTCGCGCCGCCTTGGCCGGCGGCGCCGCCTGGCTGGGGACCGCGACGTTCGAGGAGGCGCTCACGCTGCGCGCCGCCGGGATCGACACCCCGGTGCTGGCCTGGCTCTGGACCGTGGCCGAGTACGACGGGCTCCGCGACGCCGTCGCCGCCGCGGTCGACATCTCGGTCAACAGCATCCGGCAGCTGCGCCTGGTCGGCGCCGCCGCCCGGGAGACCGGGACCACGGCGCGCGTGCAGCTCAAGGCCGACACCGGGCTCTCACGCAACGGCGCGTACGACGCCGTCTGGGCCGACCTCGTGCGCGAGGCCGGCGAGACCGAGGGCGTCGAGGCGACCGGCGTGTGGAGCCACCTCGCCTGCGCCGACGAGCCCGGACACCCGTCGGTTGAGCGCCAGATCACGCGCTACCGGGAGGCCCTCGCGCATGCGGAGGCAGCCGGGCTGCCGGTGCGCTGGCGCCACCTCGGCAACTCGGCGGCGGCCCTGACCCTGCCGCAGACCCACTTCGACCTGGTGCGCGCGGGCATCGGGATCTACGGACTCTCCCCGGTCGACGGCGACCACGGGCTGGTGCCGGCGATGACCCTGCGCGCGACCCTGGCGAACGTGAAGCGCGTGCGGGCCGGCGAGGGCGTCTCCTACGGCCACACCTACACGACCGACCGTGAGACCACGCTCGCCCTGGTGCCGCTCGGGTACGGCGACGGGGTGCCGCGTCACGCGTCCAACACGGCACCCGTCGCGGTCAACGGCCGTCAGTTCCGGATCAGCGGTCGGGTGTGCATGGACCAGTTCGTGGTCGACGTGGGCGACCTCGACGTCGGCGACGACGACGAGGCGGTGCTGTTCGGGCCGGGCACGGACGGCGAGCCGCGGGCGCACGACTGGGCGGAGGCGCTCGACACCATCCACTACGAGATCGTCACCCGGATCGGGGCCCGGGTCCCGCGCACGTACGTCGAGCTCGCATGACCGACCTCGTGCTGTCCGGCGGCCGGGTGCTCGGTGTCGAGGGCCCGGACGGCGTCGTCGTCGTACGTGACGGTGCGATCCTCGCCGTCGGCGGACCCGAGACCCGCGAGCGGGCCGGACCGGGCGCCGCGACGGTGGACCTGCAGGGCGGCCTGCTGGTGCCCGGCTTCACCGACGCGCACGTACACCCGGTCCAGGGTGGCATCGAACGTCGTACCTGCGACCTGACCGGTGCGAAGGGTGAGCCGGCGTACCTCGAGTGCATCCGCGCATACGCCGCTTCGCGGCCGGAGCTGGACTGGATGGTCGGCGCCGGCTGGGAGATGGCGGCCTTCCCGGGCGGCACGCCGACCGCGGCCTCACTCGACGCCGCCGTGGGCGGCCGGCCGGCGTACCTCGTCAACCGCGACCACCACGGCGCCTGGGTCAGCTCCCGGGCGCTGGCCCTGGCCGGTGTGGACGAGCAGACCCCCGACCCCGAGAGCGGGCGGATCGAGCGCGACGCCGACGGTCGCCCGACCGGCACCCTGCACGAGGGGGCGATGGCGCTGGTCGAACGGCTGGTGCCCAGACCCGGGCCGGCCGAGATGATGGCCGGCCTGCTGGAGGGCCAGCGCTACCTTCACGCGCTCGGGATCACGGGCTGGCAGGACGCGATCGTGGGTGCGTACGACGCGGTGCCCGACAACGGGCACACCTATCGGCAGGCGGCGCTCGACGGCACCCTCACTGCGCGTGTGGTGGGTGCGCTCTGGTGGCCGCGCGGAGTCGACGACGTCGCGGCACAGGTGGCCGAACTGGTGGCCAGGCGCGACGAGCTCACCGGCGGCCGTTTCCGCGCGACGAGCGTCAAGATCATGGCGGACGGTGTCGCCGAGAACTTCACGGCCGCGATGGGCGCGCCGTACCTCGACGCCCGCGGTCACCCGACCGACAACACAGGTCTGTCCTTCGTGCCGCGCGACGTGCTGCTCGAGGCGGTGCCGCGGCTGGACGCCGAGGGCTTCCAGGTGCACGTGCACGCGATCGGCGACCGCGCCGTCCGCGACGCGCTGGACGCGTTCGAGGCGGCTCGCGAGCGCGGGTCTCGACAGGCTCGACCGACGGACACTCGACCGACGGACAACCGTCATCACATCGCGCACCTCCAGGTGGTGCACCCGGACGACGTACGCCGGTTCGCCGACCTCGGCGTGGCCGCGAACATGCAGCCGTTATGGGCCGCGCACGAGCCGCAGATGGACGAGCTCACGATCCCGTTCCTGGGCCCGGAGCGCAGCACGTGGCAGTACCCGTTCGCCGCGCTCCGCGACGCCGGCGCCCGGCTCGTCGCCGGTAGCGACTGGCCGGTGACCAGCCCGGATCCCTTGTGGGGCATGCATGTGGCGGTCAACCGGATCGCACCGCCGGAGGAGCGGGTCGGCGACCCACCCGCGTTCCTCCCCGAGCAGCGGCTGCGCCTGAGCGACGCGCTGGCTGCGTACACCGAGGGGTCGGCCTGGGTGAACCACCGCGACGACGCCGGGCGGATCGAGCCGGGACGTCTCGCCGACCTCGCGCTGCTCGACCGGGACGTGACCGCGTGCCCGGTCGAGGAGATCTCCGCGACTCGCGTGCTCGGCACCTGGGTCGGCGGCGAGCGCGTGCACGCCTGAACCTCAGCTCCGCAGGTCCTCGTTGGTGCGTCCGCTGAGCACCGAGCGCAGCTCGTCCTCCTCCGGGCGGCGCTCGCGGTCGGCGCCGTCGTCGTCGACCTTGACCAGGATCCAGTTCCTCGGGTCACCGCCCATCGACGTACGCGTCAGCGCGAACGCGCCGCTGAGCTTCTGACCGTGCAGCGCGACCTTGAGGTGCCCGGCGGCGACCGCGTCCACGAGCTCGACCGGCTCCCCGTCGCGCTCGGTGAGGTTGGTGAGCTCGCCGGTGTCCCAGACGATCACGGTGCCGGGGCCTCCGCGATGACGTCCCGCCTGACCCTCGAACGTCGCATGGCCGAGCTCGTGGTCCTCAGCCTGCTTGGCCAGACGCTTCACACGCGGGTCGAGCGAGGGGCCCTTGGGGACCGCCCACGACGCGAGCACGTCACCCACCTGCAGTCGCAGGTCGTAGTGCAGGGCGGTCGCCTCGTGCCGCTGCACGACGAAGATCGGGCTCACATCCAGCCGGACGGCGCCAACGGCACACCTGAGCATTCCGGGTCTGGGCAGCGCTGAGAGTACGGCGGATCGGCACTCAGATGGTCGCTGCCGGCCTCGTCGTACGGTGCCTGCTGGTCGGCGATGACCGGGGTCAGCATGGTCCCGCAGGTCGGACAGGTGGGCAGCCTGTCTCCCTCTTCCATTCCTCCGAAACTAGCCAGCACTCATGTGCCCGGCACCACCCGAAAGTGGACTCCCGGCTGGTCACCCGCAGTTGTCGCACACCCCGGTCGCGGGCACCGCGGTGTAGCAGTTCGGACAGATCGGGATGACTCGCTCCTCGGCCGCCTTCTTGCGGGTGCGGGTGCGGGCGGCGGCCACCTGGGGCGCCAGCGTCGCGAGACCTCCCCCGGAGGGCATGTTGGCGCCGAAGTACTCGTGACAGGCGAGCCGCTCGCGCGCCGCGTGGTCGTCGACGTGGTCGATCTCCTCGCCGCGCAGGTCGAGGAGGGTCTTCGCGTAGAGGTCGCCGACGCTGCCGCGGGCATCGACGACAAGCGCGATCAGCAGCGGCTCGTCACGCGCGGCCGAGTCCTCGGCGACCCTGCGCAGCACGGCGCCGAGCCAGTGCCGGATCTGGCGGTCGGTGTGCAGGTCGGTGCGGTCCTGGATCTGGGTGGCCAGCTTCTGCTGGGTGATCAGGGACCCATAGGACCTGGCCGTCTTGAGCAGCACCTCCCGCGCGGCCCCGGCCCAGGCGACCTGCGTCTCCTCCGCCCCGGTGTCGGTCTCGGCGACGACCTCGGGCTCGATCTCGGCGCCGACGTCGGACGGGTGCGTGGTGGGGGGCATGCTTCGACTCTAACCCTCCCGTGGGGTGGATCCCGCCACGAGCCGGTCCGCCCGACCCCGGGTTGAGGCGACGAGGAGGGCGTTGGGGTCGTCGACCTCGGCCACCCAGCGCTCGGCGTCGGCCGGGCTCTTGCCGAAGGCCACGTGCCGCGCCACCAGCCGCGCCCGTCGTACGACGTCGTCGACCTCGACGAACCAGACCTCGTCCAGCTCGGCCCGCACGGCGCGCCACTCGGGCAGGTCGAGCAGCAGGTAGTTGCCCTCCGTGACCACCACCTCGGTCTCCGGTGGCACGGTGACGGCGGCGGCGATCGGCTGCTCGAGGTTGCGCTCGAAGCCGGGTGCGTAGACCGGGTGGTCGCTCCGCACCCGCAGCCGGTGCAGCAGGGCGGCGTACCCCCAGGCGTCGAAGGTCTCTGGCGCGCCCTTGCGCCCGAGCAGGCCGAGCCGGTCGAGGGTCACGTCGGCGAGGTGGAAGCCGTCCATCGGGAGGTACGCCGCCCGCGCACCGAGCCGGGCGGCGTACTCCCGCGCGTAGGTGGTCTTGCCCGCCCCGGGGGCGCCGGCGATGCCGATCATCTGGCGTGCGGGCTCGGGCCGGGTTCCTGCGGGCACGGACAACCCTCGCACAGCCGGCACGGCCGGCGTGACCTGGTGACACGTGCGACGGACCGAACTGCCTCCCGGGAGCGGTTTCGCCGCCTGATCGGGCCGTTCGGTCCATCCTGAGGGTTGCCGGTGTCAGCCGGCGGCCGCCCGCAGCTTCTCCAGCAGCGGCCCGGCGGCCTCGTCGAGGAACTGCTGCTGCGTCTCGTCGCCGATCTGGACGATCGCGACGTCGGTGAAACCGGACTCCCAGAACGGCTTGACCGCCTCGACGACCGCGTCGAGGTCGGGGCCGCAGGGGATGGCGTCGGCGACGTCCCCCGGGCGGACGAACTGGGTGGCGCCTGCGAAGCCAGCGGTGGTGGGGAGGTCGGCGTTGACCGCCCAGCCGCCGGCGAACCAGCGGAACTGGTCGTGCGCGCGCTCGGTCGCGGCGGCGGCGTCCGGGTCCCAGCTGATCGGGATCTGGCCGATGGCGCGCGCCGACTCGCCGATCTGCGGTGCGCCTTCGGCCTTGTTCCACGCGGTGACCAGGTCGTCCTTCGGCTCGACCGCGATCAGGTGGTCGGCCAGCGGGGCGAACCGCGCGACCGACTTCTCGCCACTGACCGCGAGCGCGATGTCGACGCCCTGCTCGGGCACGTCCCAGATCCGTGCGGAGTCGACGCGGAAGTGCTCCCCGTCGTACGTCACCAGGTCGCCGCCGTGGAGCTCGCGGATCACCTCGATCGCCTCGGCGAGCATGTCCTGGCGGACGTCGATGCTCGGCCAGCCCTGGCCGACGACGTGCTCGTTGAGGTTCTCGCCGGCGCCGAGGCCGAGCGTGAACCGGCCGTCGGCGAGGATCTGCAGCGTCGCGGCCTTCTAGGCCACGACGGCCGGGTGGTAGCGGAGGATCGGACAGGTCACGTAGGTCATCAGCTCGACCCGCTCGGTCACCTGGGCTACCGCGCCGAGCACCGTCCAGGCGTACGGCGCGTGGCCCTGGGCCGAGAGCCACGGGAAGAAGTGGTCGCTCGACACCTCGAAGTCGAACCCGACCTGCTCGGCGGCGGCGGCGTACCGCACCAGCTCCTTCGGGCCGCTCTGCTCGGTCATCAACGTGTACCCGAATCGCGTCATGACCCGAACCTAGGCCCGCGCGACGATCGCCGAGCACACCCCTTCAGCCGGTGTGGTGCACCTCCTGCAGCGCGTAGACCGGGGTGTCGATACCTTCGAGCCGGGCCTTGAGCTGGAGCGCCAGGTAGAGCGAGTAGTGCCGCGACTGGTGGAGGTTGCCGCCGTGCATCCACAGGTGCGGCACCTGGGTCGGCTTCCACATGTTGCGCTGCTCCCCCTCCCAGGGGCCGGGGTCCTTGGTGGTCTCGGAGCCGAGCCCCCACACCTTGCCGAGCCGGTCGGCGGTCTCCTGGTCGATCAGGTCGGCGGCCCAGCCGTTCATCGAGCCGTAGCCGGTGGCGTAGACGACGAGGTCGGC
>Ga0207675_100004201_pt1 | contig 13936 bp, 9 predicted proteins | sample KBSSwiS42_FD_184305 | JGI IMG/M metagenome (GOLD analysis project Ga0207675, IMG submission 184305) | Switchgrass rhizosphere microbial communities from Kellogg Biological Station, Michigan, USA - KBS Switchgrass S4-2 (SPAdes) (version 2) | ecosystem: Host-associated > Plants > Roots >... | reverse complement strand
GGTTCGCGCGAAAGTCTGTGCTCGCGAACGAAGTCCTTTCGTCAATCTTTCCCGTGAGAAAGCCTCGGCCGAGCGGGCTGTAGGGAACTAGTCCGATGCCGAGTTCTTCCAGCGTTGGCATCACATCCTGTTCAGGTGTTCTGGTCCACAACGAATACTCATTTTGCACCGCAGTCACTGGCTGCACCGCATGCGCACGCCGAAGTGTGTCCATGCCCGGCTCAGAAAGTCCGAAGTGCTTGACCTTGCCTTCCTGAATCAAGTCCTTCACTGCGCCGGCAACGTCTTCAATCGGCACGTTTGGATCCACTCGGTGTTGATAGAACAGATCGATACGATCTGTTTTGAGTCGTCTGAGCGATGCGTCCGCGACTTTCTTGATGTGCTCCGGCCGGCTGTCGAGACCGATCCAGGACTTCTCGCCAGTTGGATCCAGTTTGAATCCGAATTTTGTCGCAATGACGATCTCATCACGCACGGGACCAAGCGCCTCGCCCAGAAGTTCTTCATTCGTGAATGGCCCATAGACCTCGGCTGTATCGAAGAACGTGACGCCGCGTTCCACCGCCGCTCGCAACAACGAAATCATTTCCTGTTTGTCTGGCGGCGCGCCATAGGCGAACGTCATCCCCATACAGCCCAGGCCGAGCGCGGATACTTCAAGGTCGTTTCCGAGTTTTCGTTTTTTCATGGTTGCGTGAATGGTAGCACTGATTTTTGTCGAACTTGTGAGAGCGGAAAGGGAAGCGCGCCTCTGGCGCAGCACAGTGCGGTAAGGCTCTGCCTTATCGTGGGAGGTGAATTGATGATCTTCGGCGAGGCTCAGCCTCGCCGGGAAATAAGGAGTGGACGCCACCGGAAAGCCAGAGGCTTTCGCAGGGTGCTGCGGCAAAGGCGCGACGCTGCGAAATGAATTCGACTCTTAAAGGGTCGCGTGGATTGGGTGGGTGCGTGTCCGGTGGCGTTGCCACCGGCTATTGAATTGCACGCTTTCACCGTGCAGCGAGGTAGTGAGCCCGACCATGAGGGCTCAGTCATATTTCACGTGCAGTGGTGCGGCGCGAGATTCAGTGCCGACGCATCGGGATTCCTTGCACTGATGAATCTCACGCTAGCCTCGCGCCTCGTCTTCGGCCATCTCATCGTTGAGGGATTTTAGTGCGCGCTCGAGCACCGTGCGGTATGACGGGTTGGTACACGCTTTCAGTTGAGTCATTATGCGCGAGCGCGATACTCGCAGCGAGTCAAATTTCGCGCTGCGCACACGCTCCTCGAGAGTTGAGGTGTTGTTGAACGCGCGCGCGTCAGCTATTGCCTGTTGCCGTTCAAATATCTCTTCCGTTTGGCCTGCTAAGGCATCGCCATCCCATGCCATAAGTTCTCACCTCGTTGAATTGATTTATGTGTCATCGTAGCACTCATTCAGTGATCGCACACCGTCAGGCTCCGAGAAAGTGACTTTTAGGCAGGTGATCGGCAAATTGCGCCGGACAAGAGAATCAAGAAGCATGAAGCTGTCGCGCTGGCTTTCGTCGTCGCGACTGACGTAAGGTTTCTAAAACCAAATGATGAATTTAAGCGAATGGTTCGGCGGCATCGACATCTATTTGTTCGATCTCCTTTTGAAAGGCCGCATCACCTCTGAAATGAAAATGCTGGACGCCGGCTGTGGCGGGGGCCGCAACCTCACTTACTTTTTCAAAACGGGTTTTGATGTCTCCGGTGTCGATCAGTCTCCGGCTGCGATTGCCGAAATTTGCTCTCTGGCTGCGGCGCTGGCCCCGAACCTGCCTGCCGAAAACTTTCGGATAGAAGCGGTTGAGAAAATGTCCTTCGGCGATTCAGCCTTTGACGTGGTGCTGAGCAGCGCTGTCCTGCACTTTGCCCGCGATGAAAACCACTGGGACCAAATGGTGCGCGAAATGTGGAGAGTGCTGAAGCCCGGCGGAATTTTCTTCGCGCGCCTGGCTTCAACAGTCGGCATTGACGGAATCAGACTAATCGAAGGCCGGCGCTATCACTTGCCGGACGGAAGCGAACGCTTTCTGGTGGATGAAGAAATGCTTTTGCGCGAAACAGAATCGATGGGCGGTCAGTGGCTCGAGCCATTTAAGACTGTGGTGGTGCAGCACCAGCGCTCGATGTCGAATTGGATTCTGAGAAAAGGTTGACAGCCTGAGGCGGCCTGAAAGGCTGCGACTTAATAGTCGTGGGCATCGCCCACGAAATAGGCAACGACGTCATCGTCTTCACGCCGCAGGCGTGAGATTGAATAGCCGTGGGCAAAGCCCACGGATCGCACATCCCAACATTTGTGCTTCACGCTGAAGGCGTGAAATTGAATTCGACCCTTACAGGGTCGGAACGAATTGGGTGATGCGTGATCCGGTGGCGTTGCCACCGGCTATTGAATCGCACGCTTTCAGCGTGCCCTCAGGCCTGTTCCGTTTCCTTTCCGTTGTCATCTGTTCTATAAACATCGACCGTAAAGACAAATTGTTTTCTGGATTCCACTGATGAGCAAAATTTCAAGACTAATTATCCTGGTCGCGGTGGTTACCTTAATTGCGCTTCAGACGTTGGCCCAAACACTTCCCAGCGAAACGCCGCAGGAACTCAAGCCCACGAACTATGGCCTTGAATACGAACGCCGCGACGTGATGATTCCGATGCGGGACGGCGTGAAGCTCCATACCGTCATCATCGTTCCTAAGAGCGTCATCGATTCGAAGAAGCATGCGCCGATTCTCTTAACTCGCACGCCGTACAACGCGACGGAACTCACGAGTCATGCGGCGAGTTCGCATCTCGGGCCAATCCTCAACGGCTATGACAATGCGCTCGAAGTGATTGTCGAGGGCGGATACATTCGCGTGGTGCAGGATGTGCGCGGGAAGTACGGATCCGAAGGGGATTATGTGATGAACCGGCCGCTGCGCGGGCCATTGAACCCGACGAAGGTCGATCATGCGACGGACACTTACGACACGATTGATTGGCTGGTGAAGAATGTTACGGAGAGCAACGGGAAGGTTGGGATTCTCGGGATTTCTTACGATGGGTTTTTGCCTCTGATGGCTTTGGTGAATCCGCATCCGGCGCTCAAGGTTTCGGTGCCGATGAATCCGATGGTCGACGGGTGGATGGGTGACGACTGGTTTCATAACGGCGCGTTTCGCGAGCAGAACCTGCCTTACATCTACGAGCAGGACGCGTCGCGCTCGAACGATTACAAGTGGTGGACGACGCACTTTGACGATTACGACATGTACATGCAGGCAGGTTCGGCGGGCGAGCTGGGCCGGCAGCGCGGCCTGGAGCAGGTTGGATTCTGGAAAAAGATTCTCGACCATCCGGCCTACGATTCATTCTGGCAGCAGCAGGCGATGGATAAGTTGCTCGCGAAAGAGCCTCTGAAGGTGCCGGTGATGTTGGTTCATAGCCTCTGGGATCAGGAAGACATCTATGGCGCGATGGCGGTTTACAAAGCGATCGAGCCGAAGGATGCGAACAACGACAAGGTCTTCTTAGTGATGGGACCCTGGCATCACGGGCAGGAGATCGCGGACGGTTCATCGCTCGGCGCGATCAAATGGGGCAGCGATACGGCGCTTTATTTTCGGCAGAAGATTCTGCGGCCGTTTCTCGATCATTATTTGAAGGACGAACAGCCTCAGATGGATGTGGCGCCGGTGACGGCGTTTGAGACCGGAACCAATGAGTGGCGCCGGTATGATTCGTGGCCGAGCGGCGGCGTGGGAGGTCTTGTCCAACCGAAAGCTCTTTGGCTGTATGCAAGAGCACACCTGGATTTTCGGCCGCGATCAACTCCTCTGGACAATTCGATGCCGCCTGATTCCAAGCTTTATGACGAATATGTTTCCGATCCAGCGAAGCCGGTAACGAATCGCATCCGGCCGGTACCGCGGAGTGGATACGACTCGTGCGCGCAGTGGCCGTGTTGGCTGGTCGATGATCAGAGAGATTTTTCAGGTCGCCAGGATGTGCTTGCTTACACGACTGATGTTTTGAAAGAGCCTCTGAAGGTTAGCGGCCAGCCGATCGTGAATTTGATCGCTTCAACCAGCGGCACTGATTCGGATTGGGTAGTGAAGGTGATCGATGTCTATCCGGATGAAACGGCGCCCGATCCAAAATTAGGCGGATATCAACTTGCCGTTTCAATGGACATTTTTCGCGGGCGTTATCGAGAAAGTTTTGAGAATCCAAAGCCAATCACGGCGAACGAGCCGCTGCTTTATAAGTGGGCGCTGCCGACCATGAATCATGTGTTCTTGCCCGGCCATCGCATCATGATTCAGATTCAGTCAAGCTGGTTCCCGCTTTACGATCGCAATCCGCAGAAATTTGTGCCAGACATCTTCTGGGCAAAGCCTGAAGACTTTCAGAAAGCAACGCAGCGGATCTATTACACAACCGGCAAAGAGAGCTTTGTGCAATTGCCAGTGGCGTCGCGGTAGCACGCTTGCGCGCTCGCACGTACTTAACTGGTTACTTGGGCTGAATCCGCAACGTGAAACTACAGATCGCGATCTTCTCGTCAGGTTGAACGACGGTGCGCTGTTCGCGTGGGACTTCGCGGCCGGAGACGAGGGTGGGGTTGCGGCCTTTCGAAGTCAGCCAGAACCGGCCTTGATCGTCCAACGTCAAGGTCGCATGAACCCGGCTGATTTCGGGATCACCTCTCAATGGCAGATCGACGGTGACGGATTTTGATCCGCGGCCAATTGTGATTTCGGGTTTTGTGATCGGTACGACAGTCTGCCGCACGCCTTCACGCCACAACTCGATCGAAAAAAGTTCGACAACGCGCGGCCGCACCACGGTAATGTCCGCGCCTTCAACATCGGCCGTTGATTCAGCCACCGCTTCGGAGGAGGTGGGCATCACGCCAGTTGCCGTATTTGCACCGGCGGTAGCAGGTCGCACCGTGACCATCGTATGACCAGCTTCTGTTTCATCCCAGACGGCCTGCACGCGAAATTCATTCTTATTGAGCGTCCCATCTACGCGTAGTTCAATGGCGAACGACTTCGTCTGCAGTTGCACAGAACCGGCGAGTTCGCGCGCGCGTTCCGATAGAACGTGAAAAAGACCTTGCTCCAGGCCACGCCGCTTGTCGCCCTGCCAATCCCGGTCGTCGTCGTTACTGAGATAAACGATGTACTCGCGGGGAATGTAGGTCGGGCCGCCGGGCGGGGTGAACATTTCACGCTGCATGACGGCTTCCACTTCGCGCGCAATCTTTACGAGAAACTCTTCCGAGGCACGGCGTGGGGTCGATTGCTCATCGACGTCTTCAAGGATGTCGTCAGTTTGTTCGCCGTCAATCCAGCGTCTGATTGATTCAATTAGGCTCATTCGTTGGTGAATGGTAAATGGTGAATAGTAAATGGACAAACTGAGCGGCCACGCCGCTGCCACTCCGTCTATTTACGATTTACGATTCACGATTTACTAGTCGAACTTGAGGAACTGCTTATTGACCCAACCTCGATCCTGTGAAGTTGGGTCCGATTTCGCCCGAGCGTGCTGGGTAACCTGTATCTCGCACCAATTCACGTTTGTGCCCAGCGTCAGCACTTTAACCCGTGAACCTGACTCCGCCAAACCGACGCGATCCGTTGTCGAGCTCGGGCCGGCGCGCAAGTTTAGATCGGTTGTGGTCACTGCTTCACGCCCAATGAGCGGGTTTTGCTCCGTTGTCTGCTGAGCCCAACGCTTGCGGATATAGCTCCGGGTTGCCAGCAACATCCCGGCAAATGCCAGGATTAGAATCAACGAAACAAGGAGGGCGCGTAAACGGCTCGATTTTCCCACGCCAGCCGGTGCAGCGACATTCTTGTTCGCAACCGGAACCGAAACAGTCACACGGCCAGCCCGCTGCGTTGACGCAATCACGGAGTCCGCTGTCGTGTTCGAGCCGGCAATCGGCACAACGATTCGCGGCCGCGCGCCGTTACTGAGTTGTTCCTGCTTAAGCTCTTTGGATGTCTCGAATCGAGGCTTCGGCGGCGCCGCAACGGTCGCGATAGAAGGCGGCAGCGTGAGATCCGAAGTGATGGACGTCGGGACAGGCAACACTTCGAGTTCCTCCGCTTCCACTTCAGCTTCCGGCTCGAGTTCAACAGTCGCGCTTAAGTCATCCCAAAAATCCTGGACCGACTGATATCGCGATTCAGGGCGAGTCTGCGTGGCCTGTTCCAGTACGCCCAGTACGCCAGCGGCCCAAGGCCGGTTCGCGACGTGTGGCGGCAGTTCTGTGATCGGCTCATGTGCGAAATGCCGCGGCGAAGTTGCACAAAACAAAGTGTACGCAGTCTTTGCAAGTGAATAGATGTCAGCGGCGGGCGTTAAACGTTGGCTCGATAGCGACGCCGTACCGAGTTGCGACGTTTGGAGCAACGGGCTGTGTTCCGGCGGCGCATAAATATTTGTGCCGACGCGCGTGATCACGCCTTCCGCAGCTTCAATCTTGGCAACGCCGAAGTCAGCGATCTTGACCGTTTCTTGATCGGCCGTAAGCAGCAGATTCTGCGGCTTAATGTCGCGATGAATGACCCCTGACTCATGAGCGTGTGCCAGACCAGAGCAAACTTGCTGAAGATAGAGGAGTGCGCGTTCAAACTCGAGCGATTGTCGGCGCGCCAGGGCGGCCAGGTCACCGCCGCTCAGATATTCCAGCACGATGTAGTGAAACGCCGTGCCGTTCAGATCGAGCGCGGTCCCGTGACCCAGACGGCTGATAATGTTGGGATGGCGGACCCGATCAAGAGCGATTGCCTCGTTTTGAAAATTTTGAATGAGGGTGTGCTCCAGTTCGGGATCCTGATAACCCTGAAGCAGCACGTTGAGCGCTTTAATTACTACCCGGCGAAAGTTTTCGTCCGTGGCGGCACGATCGCGCGCTACATAAATCTCAGCATAACTACCACGACCCAGACACTCCTCAATATCGTAACGCGCATCCAGCCGGCACTGTAGAAGTTTCAGCTCTGACATGCATCGTCCGCTCTCAACGGGGCGCGGCCTGGCCTTTCGTTCCGAGGAGTTCGTCGAGGATAGCAGCGGCTTGTTGCTGTGCGTTGGCAACGGAGGGCGGGGATGTCGCGGCGTTCTGCTTCAGCGTCGCCGCAGCTTGGGCCAATTTGATTTCCGCATTGAGGGGGAGAGAACCCTTGTGCTCAGTCCGTAAGTTCGCGATCGCGAGATTGAAAGCGTCGGCAGCGTCTTTGTGATTGCCCGTAAGCATCAAAGCCCGGCCGTAGAGATAAAGTTTCTCAGGGTCCTTCCATTCAAGAGGCTTAGAACCAGCCGGTACGTTTTCGGCTAACCACTGCTGCGGATTTGCATCGACAGCCGCACGCTTCACTTCGAATGATGCGCGAGCGTCTGGCGTCGGTGTGGGTTGCGGCGTTGCGACGGCTCCGGTGATCGCTTGTCGAATTTCCTTGTATCGCATGCCGCCATAGAACGCCGCAGCCACCAGAGCCACAATGAAAATGAAACCGAAGAAGCGACGTGCCGCGCGGCCACCACGCGCCGAGGTTTCTGGCACGGCTGAGGTTGCGATGTGCATCGGCTCATTCGCCGGGCCGGGAAAAGCGATGCGGGATGCTGGTGTCAGGACCGTTTGTGGCTCAACGCGACTGTCAGGCGCGGTCCTCGCCAACTCTGGCGCATAGGCATCGACTGTGCGTTCGGCGTCGGCGAGCACGGCAAAGTTCGGTGTGCCTACCTGAACGATGACGGCCGTCAAGTTGTCCTCCGCTCCGCGGTCGTAGCACCGCTGTTTCATGTCCGCGCAGATCTGATCGACCGGTCGGCCACTGACGAGCAGATCGCGCAACTCACCGTCTGAAATGTGACGCGTGATGCCGTCGGTGCAGAGAAGGAACAACGTGCCGTCTTCAATCTCGATCGTCTTCATGTCGACTTCGACTGAGGGCTCAGCGCCGAGCGCGCGACTGATGACGTTCTTGCTTGGATGGTTCGCGGCCTGCTCGGGAGTCATGCGGCCGGCACGGACTTCTTCTTCGACAATCGAGTGGTCCTCGGTTTCACGCAGGAGTCTGCCTTGCGGCGTCAAACGATAGAGACGGGAATCACCAACATGACCGAACGTCGCTTGCAAACCCTCGAGGTGCAGCGCCACGACGGTGGTGGCCATCATCGCGAACCGCGGATGCTCAGCGGCCATTTGATGGATCGACGAGTTCGCGCGCTGAATCGCCAGTTCCATCAAGTCCTCGATGTCTTCGCCATCGTGCAGTCGATGACGGAATGCCTCGTCGAGGACATCAACTGCTGTTTGGGAAGCGACTTCGCCGGCTTCGGCACCGCCCACGCCATCGGCGACTGCGAAGATGCCACGCTCGTGATCGCAGAGGAACGAATCCTCATTCAGCGGCCGCTTATCGTTGAGCCCGCGATCAGAAACTGATGCGACCTTGAAATTGTTCGCAGATGTCGGCGCGCTCACTCTACAGCCTCCAGCTTAGTCGAACTCTCAGGCTCATGTTTGACGCGGGACATGGCCCGCGCGTCCACGGCGTTTCGATGTGAAAAGGCCATCAGCATACCAAGCATGGCAAAACTTGTGATTAGGCTAAAGCCGCCGTGACTGACGAACGGCAAAGTGATTCCGGTCATGGGCAGCGCCCGCAGGATGCCACCGATGTTTACCAACGCCTGGATACCGATGAAGGCCGTCAGGCCGGCGGCGCACAACTTCGTAAACATATCACGCGCTTCGATTGAAGTGCGAATACCAGCGATTACGAAAACGATCACCCCTAAAATGACGAGTGCGCCACCCAGCAAGCCAAGCTCTTCAGCAATCGCAGCATAAACGTAATCAGAATCTGCAATCGGAATTACCTCGGGAAAGCCGAGACCGAGACCACGTCCGGTGGTCTTTCCGGAAGAGATGCCAAACGTTGCCTGCGCAGGTTGGAAAGCAAGCTTGTCGAACCAGACGTCGGTGTTGACGCTCTTCTTCTGCGCTTCGTTTTCTTCCGCCAACTCTTTCATGCGCGGATTTTCGGCGAGCGCTTCATCGTAATCTTTCTTCCACCACGAAACCTCCGGTGAGGGTGGATCGAATCCATCGAGCCACAAGTGAAAACGTTGCTGAATACGTGCAGGCAGCGCGCGTTGAATCGGCCGGGCTATCGTCGGCAACATCGGAAACTTTTCCTGAATGTCCCGCGGCAGCGCGCCAATTACCAGGATTGAAATCACGAGGACTACTGAGCCAACAAAGATAAGCAACTGCGGCCAGCGGCGCACCGCCACGAGATAGAGTGTCGCGTAAGCGCCGCTGAAGATCAGCATCTGGCCAAAATCCTTCAGCGCGAAGAAGGGGATGAAGGGAATCATCGCCATCACAATGAGAGGGATGATGTCGCGCGCGCGCGGAATGCCCCAATACGTCCGCGCAAGGTCTTTATATCTGGCCGTTAGAATTCCGGCGAAACCCAGCAGGAAGGGAACTTTCGCGGGCTCCCACGGCGTTGTGTTGCCCAGTGCTTTACCGGCGCTCGACGTCACGATCGCAATCGCCAGAGGAATCAAAGTAACGAGCACAATGATGAAACTATTGCGCTGGATCCACGAAAGGAAGCGGTCGCTGGCGCAAAAAGAGAAAGCGATCGCAAAGGCTATCAATGACAGAATCGGTATCCACGTATAGCCGGAAGTAATCGCGTTCGCGATGGAGTAACTCGATTCTTTGGTCGGGATCTGTTCGTTCGCCGGCGGTGCCGGCGGCAAGCCCATCATTGTGCGCTTATTGGCGTCGTAGTTTTCATTGATGTAACGCACCCGCAGCGCTTCTGTTTTTTCTTGTCGCGCGGTGGCCTTGTTGCGCGCGTTGTATTCGGGGTCGCTGTACAACCGATATTGAACGAGTAGACCAATTGCGAACAGCAACACGGCCGTCGTGTAAAGCACCCAGCTTCCTTTGAAACGTTTCGAGCGTGTTAGCCAAAATGCGATGACGGCGATTGGGAGGAACATCAAGAGATCACGCGCGCCGCCAATCCACGATGTTTCATAGCCGCGTATTAGCGCGGCACGATGGATCGCGACATAACCCACGATCTCCACTCCGAGGAGCAGAAGGAAAACGAAGAGATGTGAAGAAAGACGATTCTTCATGCAAATTCGCGGCTACGCCGCTTGATGTGAGGAAGGCCTCTGGCCTTCCGTAGCAACTCTGAGTTTCTCATGGGGCTTAGCCCCAATTGTTCTTTCCGATTCACCGGAAGGCCATAGGCCTTCCGCACATCCGGCGGCAAAGCCGCATCTTTCACCTGCTCGGTCTCAGGCCTCGAAGTCGCATTGCCGCTTACGGGCTTGGTCGGGCCCTCGGTCGTCGCTGCTGTTGCGGCGTTAGTGTTGTGCTCGTGTTTCCACCAAAGTAACCGAGCGACTTCGCTTTCAAAATCAACTGTGCGGCAATTGGCGCGGCGTTCTTGCCGCCGTAAAAACTGATTCCGGGACCGGGACCTTCCAACAGAACAGCCATCGCCATCACGGGCTTATCAAGCGGGGCAAAACTCAGATACCACGCGTCGCTGCGGAGCTTGTCGTAGAAAACCGTTTCGTAATGTTGTCCGATGATGTTGCCCTTGAAGTCGCGTTCAGTAACCAGCTTGCGTTGGGGCTCGTTAGTCTTCGGATCGATCACCGGAATCTGCTTTTGCGCCGTACCTGTCTTGCCGCCGCTCCGGATGCCAGCCGCTTTCACGGGCGCCATCGCGCCGGTGCCCGTGCCACCTTCGGTGACCATGTTCATAATTCCGCGAATCGTGCTTGCTTGTTGCGTCGTTAAGACCTGACTGAACATTTCGTTTGGTCGATCGAGTTCGATCTTCGGCTTCATCAACTGTCCCTGAAGATTCGCGGCGACAGAAATCATCAACGCCATTTGAAAGGGTGTCATCTGCGATGCCAGGCCCTGCCCATAGCCTTCGTACATCAACTCACATCTGCTTGAATGCTTGCCTGCCTTTAACCACGACTCCGTTGGCGCGATAGCGTCTCTGATGGCTTTGCTACTAGCGTTCCAAATCTCGGGTTCGCGACGACCCTGGGTTTCGCCGCTCACCGTGTCGTAAGCGCCCAGGCCAATAAGTTTCGCGGTGTCACGAATCTTCTCGCCACCGAGCTGCGTCGCGAGGTACGAGAAATAGATGTTGCTGGAATGCTGGTACGCCTGATCGATACCGATGTTGCCACATGCTTCGCACGATCCGTTGTCGTCTGTAATCGTTTTGTTGCACCCGCCCGGTGAGAACATTCCCGACGTGTTGTATCTAATGTCCTGCATCCCATTGCGGAATGCTGTGTACATCATCAAGGTTTTGAACGTCGAACCTGGCACATAGTATTCATTCAGCGCGCGATTTAGCATCGGCCTTTCTTTGCGATCCTTATCGAGCTTGATCCACGTCGCTTCGTCCTGCACCTGGTCCAGGCTGTAAGACGGATTACTGTACATGGCCAGCACTTCGCCGGTCTGCGGGTTGAAGATCACGACTGCGCCGTGATTTCCTTTGAGCTGATCGACAACCGCCTGCTGCAAGTCCTTGTCGATGGTCAGCGTGTAGTCCTTGTTGAGTTTCTGTTCGACGGTTTCGCCGCGGATTATTTGCCAAACTTCAGGAACTGCGCCAGCTTCAGTTCCGAAGAGCGCTCGCTCCAAACCCGGTTCGCCACGATCGGAACCAAACAAATGCGCGAAGGCTGAGTCCATCGGATACTCGCGCTGAATTTCGCCATCGGCCTCTTTCTTGTAATAAGCGAGGGGCCGCCCTTTCCGATCGTAAATCCATCCGCGCAGGGTTGACTCAGACAAACGCCGGTTGCGCAGGTCCTTGTAACTCATCTCTCTAAATTTCGGATTGCGCTCGGCAGCGTAACGTGCCCAGTACACATGAAAGCCGAAAATGCTGATCGCTATCAGCACGAAGACCCAACGCCAAACGCGCAAGCCGCGATTTGTGGCTGAGGCACCAAGCCGTTTCCGAAGGTCGGCGGACAGATTGGCGAATACATGAGCCGCTCCGCCCGACCGCGTTAGCCAGCCTCGCACTAGCGCGACGAGCAGAAGCAACGCGATGAAACCGACGCCAATGATAAAGACGAGCGTCAACCATGCCGGCAGTTTTTCCGGCGAGGGTGCGGGCGTGGGTGTTGCTGATTGAAAGAAGAAGAGTGCGAGCGGCATCTCAGGAAGCGATTTTGCGAAAACGGACTTCGACGTCACCGAAAGAGACGAGGTCACCTTCGTTTATGGGGTGGGCTTCACCGTAAGCGATTCGTTGGCCGTTGATATGCGTGCCGTTGGTCGATCCCGTGTCAGCCACAAGCAAAGTGCCGAGCTGATCCATCCTGATGGATGCGTGAATCTTTGAAACGCTGCCGTGATTCAGATGCAGGTCATTGTCCGTCGCTCGTCCGACATTAACGCGACGGCCGCCTGGGACAAACCGTAAAGGCACTTCGCGGGAACCATCAGGCATTGAAATACGAGCGTTCATGGAAACGCCGGAATCCTCCCTGGGGGCCTTCAGTTCGCCTTTGCCCGTTTTGCGTTCGAGATCTTCCTGCTGCAGTTGCTCTTCGAATTCGCCGAATGTCGGATCGACGGCAATTCCTTTGGTAAAGATGTCAACGTCAGTTTCGATGCTGACTGGCGCTAGAGTGCGATAACGACTGTCGTTGATATGATCGATGGCGGCGGCGAGCACTTCCTGCGCCAGACGTCTGGTGACTTCCGGCGTTGTTTCTGAGTGCTTGCCCCATTCAATCTTGAGCTTCAGGTGATGTGGTGCGATGCGGCCGCGCCGCTTGTCATCGCGCACACGCTCATCAATCAGCGCATTCATACGGCGAATCAGGTGATCGGTGGTGGTGATGCCGCTTTCAGTGTCAGGCGTGCGGCCCAGTTTTCGATCGACAACATCGCCGACACCCTCCAACACACGGCGCATGATGCGCTCGGGTACGACCGTGTCGCGGCGGCGTTTTGGGGTTTGTCCCTGTTCTTCGGCCATACGTCCTTATGTACGATTACCGGGTCAAACTGTTCAAGGGAGATTTCCTGCCAACAAAATACACTAGTTTTGCGCGCGCTGTCGCGCCGCTTCGTACAGGATGACGCCTGTCGCGACCGCCACATTCAGACTCTCGGCCGAGCCTTTCATGGGAATCCGCACCGCAAGATCGGCTGCCGCGAGTTCTTCATGCGAAAATCCCGAGGATTCGCGCCCCACAAGCAGCGCACCAGGCTTTCGCCAATCTACCTCGCTGAAAACCGTGGGCGCCGAAACATCTGCGCAGACGATCTGAATTTTTTGGGCACGACACCATTCCAGAGCCTGGGTAAACGTCTCGCCGCTCCAGACGGGCAAACGAAATGCCGAGCCCATCGCGCCACGCAGCGCCTTTGGCGAAAACGGATCGGCGGTGTTTGCCGTCGCAATTACGCCGGTCGCACCGGCGGCTTCGGCGGTTCGCAAGATGGCGCCCACGTTCACCGGATTATTTGTTTCGTGGAGTATGACAATCAGTGGCTTCGCTGGTTGTCGTTTCGTTAAGTTATCCACATCCGACGGCGGACGTTTCGCCAGTAAAACGATACCCTGCGGGGTCTTCGTGAACGAAATAGACTCAAGCAGTTTTTCGCTGACAGACGCGGACGACTTAGCTCGATCGCCAAGCTGTGCAATCAGTTTTGCCGCGCGCGGCTTTTGCGCAATGTGATCCGAATGGATAACGACTTCGATATCCAGATTCGACGTCAGGGCTTCTTCACACAAGCGCATGCCTTCGACAAAGATGAGATCCTCGATCTTTCCATCACGCACGTTGCGCGCGCGGCGGAGCAGGGAATTGTCGCGGCTGG
>Ga0207675_100004198_pt1 | contig 13939 bp, 11 predicted proteins | sample KBSSwiS42_FD_184305 | JGI IMG/M metagenome (GOLD analysis project Ga0207675, IMG submission 184305) | Switchgrass rhizosphere microbial communities from Kellogg Biological Station, Michigan, USA - KBS Switchgrass S4-2 (SPAdes) (version 2) | ecosystem: Host-associated > Plants > Roots >... | reverse complement strand
CGAAGACGGTGCTAGCGATTGGCCGACGTTCGCGGAAAAGGCGCGCAAGCTCCTGGAGGTCGACAAGGTGTCGGCGATCTTCGGCTGCTACACCTCCGCGTCCCGCAAGGCTGTCTTGCCCGTCGTGGAGGCGAAGCAGGGCTTGCTCTATTACCCCACGTACTACGAGGGTCAGGAGCAGTCGAACAACGTCATCTATACGGCGCAGGAGGCCACGCAGTCGGTCATCGCCGCCGTCAACTGGCTCTCGGAACACCGCGGCAAGAGCTTCTACCTGGTTGGTTCGGACTACATCTGGCCGCGCATTACCAACAAGCTGGCACGCCCGAGCATCGAGAAGGTCGGCGGGAAGGTCCTGGGAGAAGACTACTATCCGCTCGGGCACACCGCGTTCGGCTCGGCCATCAACAAGATCAAGGCATCCAAGCCCGAGGTGATCTTGAGCACCGTGGTGGGCGGGAGCAACGTCGCCTTCTACAAGCAGCTCACCGCCGCGGGTCTGACGAGCAAGAACCAGACGTTGCTCGCCCTGGCCGTGTCGGAGGAAGAGCTGAGCGGTATCGGCCCGGAGAACGCAGCAGGTTTCCTGTCCTGTATGGGCTACTTTCAGAGCATCCCCTCGCCCGCGAACGAGAAGTTCGTCAAGGCGTTCAAGGCCAAATACGGCGCCAAGCGCGTCACCGGTGACACGCTTGCCTGCGGCTACACCTCCGTCCATCTCTGGAAGCTAGCCGCAGAGAAGGCAGGCGACGTCGCCGTGCCGAAAGTCGTGGCGGCTTCGTCGGAGCTGTCCTGGGACGCGCCCGAGGGGCTGGTCAAGGTGCACAAGTCAAACCACCACCTCTGGAAGCATGCGCGCATCGGCGAGTTTCAGAAGGATGGGCAGGTGAAGATCCTTTACGAATCGCCGCTCATCGAGCCGAACCCATTCCCGAAAATCTGAGCCAGTCGGTGCGAACACTAGCCATGTGAGGAGTACGAGCGATGATCCACGGAGACATTTCGTCCAGCAAGGATTGCGTGGGAGTTGCGGTGGTCAACTACAAGATGCCGCGCTTGCACACGAAGCAGGAGGTGCTGCAGAACGCCCGTAAAATCGGCGAGATGATGCAGGGCATGAAGCTGGGGTTGCCCGGCATGGATCTGTGCATTTTCCCCGAGTACAGCACGCACGGCATCATGTACGACGCGAAGGAAATGTACGAGACCGCCTCGGCCGTCCCCGGCGAGGAGACGAAGATCTTCGCAGAGGCCTGCCGCTCTGCCAAGTGTTGGGGTGTGTTCTCGCTCACCGGCGAGCGGCATGAGGAGCATCCGCACAAGGCGCCCTACAACACCCTGATCTTGATGAACGACAGCGGGGAAGTGGTGCAGAAGTACCGCAAGATCATGCCCTGGTGCCCGATCGAGGGCTGGTACCCGGGCAGCTGCACCTACGTCTCGGAGGGCCCGAAGGGTCTGAAGATGAGCCTCATCATCTGCGACGACGGCAACTATCCCGAGATCTGGCGCGACTGCGCCATGCGCGGCGCCGAGCTGATCGTGCGTTGCCAAGGCTACATGTATCCGGCCAAAGACCAGCAGGTCCTGGTCGCGAAAGCCATGGCTTGGATGAACAACGTGTACGTCGCGGTGGCGAACGCCTCGGGTTTTGACGGCGTGTATTCTTACTTCGGCCACTCCGCGATCGTGGGTTTCGACGGGCGCACGATGGGCGAGTGCGGCGAGGAGGAATACGGCATCCAATACGCCGCCCTGTCCAAGTCGTTGATCCGGGACGCGCGAAAGAACATGCAGTCGGAGAATCACTTGTTCAAGCTGCTGCACCGCGGCTACACGGGCAAGATCAACTCGCGTGAGGGCGTGAGCGGCGTCGCTGCGTGTCCGTACGAGTTCTACCGAAAGTGGGTCACGGATCCCGAGGCAACCCGCGAGATGGTGGAGGGCCTCACGCGCAAGACCGTGGGCACGGACGAGTGCCCGATTCCCGACATCCCCAATCCCCGATCGCTGCTCTGAGCGGCAGAACAAACGGTCGCAGCTGCTCGCCCTGTTTACCACCACCCGGGCGTGACGCATGCGCAGGCGCGGGTGGCCATTCTGCTGGACGTAGTCGTCGGGCCCTCCAAGCCAGCCCAGCAGGAACGAGCCAACGCGATCGGACGAGCGTGGTGCTCTGTTGTCGCAAGCGAAGATGGCTGCGAGCGCTGACCGGCGGAGCCGTGCCAGCGCGGCCGGCAACGAGGTTGGATTCCCCGCGACGGGGCTGGACCGCCCCCGTCATGCAATGTGCCGGGAGGGTATCCAATGGGAAGAATCGTCATCAACGGAATCGCGCTCGATCCACAGAAAGACGCCGCCGAGCTGAAGGTCCGATCGCTGCTCGCGACGGACAGCTCGCAGTCGAACTACATTCTCTTGCAGACCCAGGCCCCGCTGACGGAGCCTGAGAAATCTCAGCTGAAGTCGCTGGGCGCGGATCTGCTCGAATACGTGCCGGAGAACACGTACATTGCGCACTATGCGCCGGCGTCGCTCGAAGCGCTGCGCGCGCTGCCGTTTGTGCAGTGGGCCAACACGTACATGAAAGGGTTCAAGATAGCCCCTGCGCTTCACGCCAGCGCCGCCGGAGTCCAGCCGCGCCTGCTCGACGTGGGGGCCAATCCAGCGGCGCCGACGAAGCAGCTGCAGCTCGTGGACATCGTTCTGCATCGCGACGCCGATGCGACTCGAGCCGTGAACGCCGTCGCGCACGCAGCGGGCTTTGAGCCCGCCAGCCTGACGCCGGCGCGCGGGAAGATCCGGCTGAAGGTCTCTGCGGCTCGCCTGGCGGCCATCGCTGCGCTGGATGTGGTGAGGCACATCGAGCCCGTGCACGACAAGAAGCTGTTCAACAATCAGGCGCTGAAGATCCTCGCGGCCGACCTGGTCCACTCCAAATCCGAGCTGCAAGGCGAAGGCGAGGTCGTCGCCGTGTGTGACACGGGGTTCGACCTCGGCTCCACCAGCAACGTTCATCCGGCCTTTCAAGGCCGGGTGGTCAAGATCTACGCGCTCGGGCGCAACACCGGCAGCGATCCCGAGGGTCACGGCACTCACGTCTGCGGCTCTGCCGTGGGCGACGGAGCATCGGCGAGTCTCGGCAAGATTCGCGGCACGGCCCCCAAGGCCAAGCTGGTGATGCAATCGGTGCTCGACGGGCAGGGCGGCCTCGGCGGTCTACCGGCAGATCTGCGAGATTTGCTGGGACCTCCGTACGAAACGGATGGCGCCCGCGTGCACTCCAATTCGTGGGGTGACTCGCAGAATGCGTATACCGAGGAGGCTCGCGAGGTAGACGATTTCGTCTGGCAGCATCGCGACGCCGTGGTTGTGTTCGCCGCCGGCAACGACGGGGAAGACGGCAATGGCAACGGCCTGGTCGACGCCGGGTCGATCGGCTCGCCGGGCACGGCGAAGAACTGCATCACGGTGGGCGCCAGCGAGAATGATCGGCCCGAGTTCCGCTATACCGGAGACGGTGCCGACATCGCGACCTACGGTGAAGGCTGGCCCAACTCGTATCCCGTCGACCCGATCTCGAGCGATCCGCTCGCGGACAACCCCGAGGGGATTGCCGCGTTCAGCTCGCGCGGGCCGACCGCCGACGGTCGCATCAAGCCGGATGTCGTCGCGCCCGGTACAGCCATCCTCTCGACGCGCTCGCGCGCGCCGGGTGTCGGGCAAGGCTGGGGCCTTTCGGACGATCCCTTGTACTTCTTCGAAGGCGGCACCAGCATGGCGACGCCGCTGGTCGCGGGCTGCGCGGCCGTCGTGCGGCAGTATCTGAAGAAGCAAGGCAAGTCGCCGAGCGCTGCGCTGGTCAAGGCCGTGCTGATCAACTCCGCGCATGATCAGTCCGGGCAGTTCCCGAGCGAGTCGGGCGCTCTCCCGAACATCAACGAGGGCTTTGGGCGCGTCGATCTGGCGCTCGGTGTCGCCACGATTTCCGAAGGTCGCATCCTGCAGGTCTGGGACGAAGGCAATGCGCTCGATACCGGTGAAGAGCAGCGCTTCAGCGTGCTGCTGCCCAAGGCGTCGCCACTCGTGAAGGTCACGTTGGTCTGGACCGATCCGCCGGGCGAGACGCTGCAGAACGATCTGGACCTGATCGTCACCACCGCCGCGGGCACGGTGCGGCACGGCAACATGGGCACGTCCAGCAAGTTCGATCGCAAGAACAACGTGGAGCAGGTGCTCATGCATGGGGTGGGCGCGGGCGCCCTGTCCATCACGGTGCGAGCATTTCGCGCCGCGGTGCTGCCGCAAAGCTTCGCGCTCGTGTGCTCCGCGACGCAGTGACCGGCGGGCTCCGCGGGGCTCGGCAGTGCGCGCGCCCAGCGACGCCAGGAGGGCCTTCCTGACGTCGCACGGGCGCGTGCGGCGACGAGCCCTCTCTAGCAGGCTGCGGAGGCGCGCCAGTGAGCTGCGGAGCCACGCCGGTGAATGGTTCCTCAATCCTCTGCCGGCGCGCTCTCCGCCAGCAGCTCCAGGATGCCCGCCAGTGACCTGCTCGTGCGGCGCAAGACGGGTAGGCTGAGCTGCGCGCCGATGCGATTGGCCCAGGCGTGCTGAGCGCTGGCGATGCTGTTCAGCACGCTGCGACCGGCGTCGGTCAGCTCGAGCAGCTTCGCGCGCAGGTGGTTCGGATTTTCACCGTATCGGGCCAAGCCGTCTCGCTCCAGCAGGTCGGCGATGCGCTGCACGCTCTGGCGTGCGAGCCCGAGCAGGCGCGCGATGCTGGCGACCGAGCGCGGCTCGCGCTCGACTGCGGCCAGCACTTGCCAGCGCGCGCTGCTCTGCTGCGCCGGCGCGGCCAGTGCGTCACCAATGCTGAGCAGCCGGCCGTTGAGCTGGAAAATTTGTACGACCAGCGCGCTGAACGCCTCGCCCTCCGCCGTGCGCGTCGGCAGCGCCGATTTTGAATTGACAGCATGCTGTCGTTTCTCTATCTTGGGACTCATGACAGCATACTGTCATTGATTGGGTGCGCATTTCAACCCCGGCATTTCAACCTGAGGAGTTTCCCATGAGGCCAGCGATGCGTTTGTACTACAACCCGTTTTCTTCCAGCGCCCGGCGTGTCGTGATGACGGTAGAGCAGCTCGCCGCTCCCGTTGAACTGGTGCTGATCAAGGATCTGCGCGATCCCGTCGAGCGCGCGCAGCTCCTCGCGCTCAACCCGAACGCCAAGATCCCGGTGCTCCAGCACGGCGACTTCGTGCTCTGGGAGTCGAACGCGATCATGCAATACATCGCCGATCAGGTTCCGGGGCAGACGTTGTATCCCGCCGGCCTGCGGGAGCGCGCCGACGTCAACCGCTGGCTGTTCTGGAGCGGGCAGCACTGGGCGCCCGCACTCGGTGTGCTGACCTGGGAGAACTGGATGAAGGGGCTGTTCGGCGCGGGCGAGCGCGACGCGGCGGCCGTGGCTCGCGGCGAGCGCGAGCTCGCACAGTTCGCCGGTGTGCTCGACGCGCACCTGCGCGGTCGCGAGTGGATCTCTGGTGCCGGGCTCACCTTGGCGGATTTCGCGATCGCGGTGTCGTTGATGCGGGTGAAGGAGGCCTCGATTTCCCTGACCGAGTACCCGCGGATCGTGGCCTGGTTCGAGCGAGTGCAGGCGCTCGAGGTCTGGCAGCGCAGCCAGCCGTAACGGCCGCGCTGCCCCGGGCGCGTCGGGCCTGGCGCTGCCGCTGGGCCGTGGCGCCGCCGGCGAACCAGCGCGCCAGGCGCCCGAATCGAACGATGTGTCCAGCGTGCGACAGTCAGGGCACACTCGCGGCCCTGCCGTGTCAGTGTGCAACCATCCCGGCAGCGTCGCTGTCCGCGAGGGCAGCGGCGTGCGTTCGCTGAACGTCTGAACGGCCGATACACAGCGCTCGGCTCGCGATCGCTGCTACGGTTTCCTTCGCTGCGCACGACCTTCATGCTACGCAGCCTCACGGCGTGCTGCGCGAATACCTGCAGTTTCGATTTCGGCTCTCGTCCTGCCGGGACGCACGCGAGATCGTGCAGACTGCGATGTCCTCCAGCCTGGGCCGCTCCTGGCGTTGCAAGCACTGGGAGCTGCTGCAGCGCCCGGGGGAGCCCGGCCGCCTGGTGTTGCACGTTCAGTGGGACGGCGATGACGATCAGAAGCTCTTTCGTAGTAGCCCAGAGTGCGCCGAATTTTTTCGCGTCCTCGGTTCGCGCGTGCGCGAGCTCGAGGAAGCCGAATATCGTGCGGACGAGGAAGCCGAATATCGTGCGGATGAGACGCTGCTCCTCGCCAGCCTGGGCGGGGCGCAGGGGATGTTGCAGTTCGTCTCCGACATCTTGCGCGAGGTCAGCACCGATGGCCTGCTGCGCGCGCGCTTCGGCTCTGCCGGGGGCGAGCGCTTCGCTCGTCTGGGTCTGTGGCTGATCGAGGTGCTGAGCGGGGCCAAGCTCTACTCGGCGACGCCTGGCGCGCGTCCGCTGCGCTTCGGCCCGATGCCGGATGACCCGCTCGACCTGGAAGAGCGCGCTCAGTTGCTCGAGCTGGCGCGCTACGTGCTGAGCCTTGCGGGCGGTCGCGGGCACTCCGCGGTCAGCGCCCTGGAGGCGAACCTGCCGCTGCATCCGGCGTTGCCCCCTGCCACGCCGGCGACCCCGCGCGTCAAGACCGGCACCCGACTGCGGGTCGGGCCGGTCACGCCGGCGCCGGCCAACGTCCAGGCTGCCGGTGAGGCTCGGCAGCCTGAGGAGCAGCGCGGGACAGCAAGGCAGCGTGAGACAGAGCAACTCGTGATCCACGAGGACCTGCTCGTACCGCCGCGAGAGCTGCTGGGCTGAACGGCTCGAACCGCGCAGCGCCTGGATTTTGGCGCTTTTGCGCCTTGGCGGCTCAGCTCTCGAGGTAGTACTAAGCCTACCTCGATGAGCACCACGCTTCGTGAGACAGGACACTCCGGTGACACACACGGCCTCGAGGCAAGTCTATTGGCGTCGCCGCCTCGGCCACAGCTCGATACGGCGCGCGGGCAAGCCGTCTATTCGCCGCTCGTACTGCACGCTTACGACTTCTGGGTGCTCAACCTGTCTTGCCGCTGGGCGTGGCGCTGTCCTTCGCCTGTGCTGCTCGAGCAGTACGATCGGCACGTCGGTGCGAGCCACCTCGATGTCGGCGTCGGCAGCGGCTATTTCCTGGATCGTTGCAAGTTCCCGGTGAGCTCCCCGAGGCTCGTGCTCTGCGATCTGAATCCGGCGAGTCTCGCGTTCGCCGCGCGGCGCGTACGCCGCTACGCGCCGGTGCGTGTGCTGCACGATGTAATGCAGCCCTTTACGTTGCCCGAGCGCTTCGATTCGATCGGGCTGGGCTTCTTGCTCCATTGTCTGCCCGGCAACATGGCAGACAAAGCGCGGGCCTTGAGCAACGTGGCCGAGCTGCTGAAACCGGGTGGCGTGGTGTTCGGCTCGACCATCCTGGGTCAGGGCGTCGCTCACGAAGCGTTCGGCCGGCGGCTGCTCCGGCTGTACAATCGCAAGGGCATCTTCGGCAATGCCAACGACTCTCTGCCGGAGCTCGAGCGCGCGCTGCAGGCGAACCTCTCCGACGTTCAGATCGAGCTCTGCGGCGTGGTCGCGCGGTTCTCCGCGAGGCGTCGAGCGGGCTGCGCGAGCGCGGCCGCAAATGACGCGGCCGCCAGTGCTACGTCGCCGAGCTCGACGACAGTGACGCGCCGTCCGGCGAGCAGCCAGGTCTGTTCGGTGTCCGGCAGCGAGAAGAGCTGACTGCCGCGTCCAGCGACGCATCGAGCAAGAGAGCGACTCGCTGCGCGCTCGCCCTGGCGCGCGCGCCGGTGGACACGAGGCCGAGCACGACAATCGCGATGCCGAGCCCAGCGATGACCCAGAAGACGAGGTGGGTCGCGGCGACGAAGTCGGACCGCTGCGCGGACTCGATGCCGGCGCCCGCGAGCGAGCCAGCGAGCGCGACGCCGAGCGAGGCACCGACCTGGCGACTCGTCGAGGCAACGGCCGATGCGAGCGCGGCCCGTGACCGGGGCATCGCCGACACGGCCGTGTTGGTGATCGGCGCATTGACGGTGCCCAACCCGGCGCCGAAGACGCCGTATGCGGCGAGCAGGTAAGCAAGTGGCGTGTGCTGCGCGAGCGTAGTCAGGAGCAGCGCGCCCGTCGCCATCGCCGCCCCTGCCACGACGAGCGCGACCCGGGCGCGCCCCGCCGCCACGAGGCGCCCGGACAGCGGCGAACACACCATGAGCCCAAGCGCGACCGGGAGCGTCGCCAGGCCGGCAGCGGAGGCAGACATCCCGCGCGCCTCCTGAAGATAGAGAGAGTTCAAGAACAGAAAACCGCTGAACCCGGCGAAGGCGAGCACCGCCACGAGCGTCGCTGCCGCGAACGGAAGGCTGCGAAACAAGCGCGGGTCGAGCATCGGCTCGCGGCGGCGTGACTCCCACGCTACCAGGCCAAAGGTGCCCGCGACCGTGGTCGCGAAGCCCACGGCGATGGGCCACGACGTCCAGCCCGCGTGCCGGCCGTCGATCACGGTCGAGGTCAAGGCGAACAGCGTCGCGATCACGAGCCCTTGCGCGACGAGATCGAAGCGCCGTGGCTGGTCGGCGCGCGACTCGGGGAAGAAGCGCGCGCTCAGGGCGAGGGCCAGGATCCCGAACGGGATGTTTACCCAGAAGATCGCGCGCCAGCCGATGGTCTCGACGAGCAGGCCGCCGAGCAGCGGCCCCGCCGCCATCGCGACGCCGAACGAAGCTCCCCAGATGCCGATGGCACGCGCGCGTTCCTTCGGTTCGATGAACGTGTTGACGATGATCGACATGGCCACGGGATTGAGCATCGATCCCCCGACCGCCTGCAGCACGCGGAACGCCACGAGCGCCGACGCGCTCGGCGCGACGCTGCAGAGCAGCGATCCGAGGCTGAAGATCCAGAGGCCGATCTGGAACGTCTTGCGACGACCGAAGCGATCGGCGATCGATCCTGCGAGCAGGAGCAGGCTCGCAACGACCACCGTGTAGGCGTCGATCGACCATTGCAACTCCGCGACGCTCGCGTGCAGATCGCTGCGTATGGCGGGGAGCGCGATGTTGACGATGGTGACGTCCATCGCGGTCAGGATGAGCGCGAGGCAGCACGTGACCAGGATGACGAGCCGGCGCCGCGGAGCAGCGCCGGGACGAGCCTCGTTCGGGCGCGCGTCCATGCGCTCCAAGCGCGGCTGATAGAACGGTATCGGAGCTCCTGTCGGAGATGCATCGCTGATCATGCCAGCAATCTACGCCCTCATCCGGAATGAATCGATTGAAACGTATGAACATGGTACATGCACCAGATGCAATCCGTGGATGCGAACCTCTTGCTCGCGCTCGACGCGCTCCTCCGGACAGGTAGCGTCACCGCGGCGGCCCGCCGCAGAAACGTGAGCCCGCCGGCGATGAGCCATACGCTGTCCCGTCTGCGCGTCGCTGTCGGCGACCCGCTGTTCGTGCGAGCGGGGAACCGGCTCGTGCCGACACCACGCGCGATCGCGATGCGCGAACGCGTGTCGCGTGCCGCGAGTGAGCTCGATGCGCTGCTCCGGCCCGAGCAGCCGCTGGATATCGCGACGCTCGAGCGAACGTTCACCATTCGAGCATCCGACGCGACCATCGTGACCCTGGGCCACGCGCTCGACGTGCTCGTACGGAAAGAGGCGCCGAGCGTGGCGCTTCACTTCGTCGGATCTCCGCTGGCAGAGCTGATCGAGGTGGATCTCGACATCGGTGTGCAGTACGCAATTGCCTCCGACCTGCGCATCCAGGGCCTGTTTCACGACGAGATGGTGCCCGTGGTGCGCAAGGGCCATCCGCTGGCGAGCCGTCGGCTAGCGCCGGACCGCGTTGCCGCGCTCGACCACATCGCGGTCGCCTCGCAGCGCGCGAAGCTCGAGCAGCTCACGAGGCCCCAGCGCCGCCGGCGCCGCCCGCCGAGCCGGATCGTTCCGTCGTTTCTGGCGGCGGCGGCGCTGGTGCGGGACAGCGATGCCTACACCGAGCTCCCGAACCGTCTGGCCGAGGCCATCGTCGACGCGTTCGGGTTATGTCGGCTCTCTGTCACGGGGACACCGACAAAGGTCGCGGTCGCGCAGGCATGGAGTCCGCGCTTCGACAACGATGCGGGCCACATCTGGCTTCGTGGCTGCGTCCGGCGTGCGTGCGGCCTCGCCGATGGCTCCGCAAGAACGGCGCGTCGCGAGGGCCGCGCCGCACGGACCTGACGTACCTGTCCCGGGCGTCGCCGCTCCCTGGGCGCGAGACGGCACGCTTTCCTCCGGGGCGAGCGTGTACTAGATCCGCGCGCGTGCGGATTTCCAGCGTCTGTGTGTACTGCGGCTCGAGCCCGGGACTACGGCCCGCCTATCTCGACGCCGCGCGCGCCCTCGCCGCGGCGCTGGTGCGGCGTCAGATTCGGCTCGTCTACGGCGGAGCCCGCGTGGGCGTGATGGGCGCGCTGGCAGACGCGGTGCTCGCCGCGGGCGGCGGCGTCACGGGCGTGATCCCGCGAGCGCTCGCGGGCAAAGAAATCGCGCATGATGGTCTGTCGGAGCTGATCATCACCGAGTCGATGCACGCCCGAAAGACCATCATGGCCGAGCGCGCGGACGCCTGCGTCGCGCTGCCGGGCGGAATCGGTACGCTCGAGGAGCTGTTCGAGGCCTGGACCTGGACGCAGCTCGGGTTCCACGCGAAGCCCTGCGGCCTGCTCAACGTGGTCGGCTACTTTGACGCCCTGATCCAGTTCGTCGATCACAGCGTCGGCGAAGGCTTCATGAGGCAGACCCACCGCGACATCCTGCTGGTCGACGACGACGTCGACACCTTGCTCGATCGCCTCGACGCTTACGAGCCGCCCGCTGTGCCGAAGTGGCTCGACGACGGCGACACCTGAGCTCTGCTGCGGCCGGCGTTCGTCGCGTCCCTTCACTCCCGATTGTAACGCGAGCCCGCCCGGAAGGTGCTGGTCGCCGCGCGACTGGGCGGCTGGCATCGCCTGATGCGGACACTGGGCCGCAGAGCAAAGCCGGAAAGGGGCTCGTCGCGGCGGGTCCCTGCTCGACGTCAGGAGGGCCCTCCTGGCGTCGCTGAGCGCGCGCGGCGCCGAGCCTCACTCTCGCCACGACGACGGCATGAGCGGCCCTGAGCTTTCGGGCGGGCCGGACGTTACCTAGCCGGCATGCTTCACTCGAAGAATCGCTTGGGGGGCAAGACCGCCACACTCGGTGTGATCGTGGACGGGCTGAACGATCCCTACCACGCGACAGTGTGCAACGGCATCGAGCAGGGGGCGGCTCACGCCGGTGTGAACCTGCTGTTCTTCGTTGGCGGCTCCCTGCCGGCGAGCGCCCCGGTAGCGGCGCCGCGCCATCAGGTCTTCGAGCTCGCCGGGCGACACAACGTCGACGGTCTGATCGTGTTCGCGAGCACGCTCAGCCATGAGGTGGGGCTGGCTGGGGTACGCAGCTTCTGCCTGCAGTTTGCGGGGCTCCCGCTGTGTAGCGTGGGCATCCCCATGCCGGAGGTGCCGAGCGTCACCGTCGACAACGAGTCCGGCATGGCACAGGTCGTCAGACACCTGGTCGAGCAGCACGCGGCCAAGCGCATCGCCTTCATCAGTGGCCCAGCCGCCAACGCGGAGTCGGAGATCCGCTTCGGCGCCTATCGCGCTGTGCTAGCGCAGCATGGCCTGGCAGTGGAGGAGCAACTGCGCTTCACCAGCAACTTCACGATGGAAGGTGGAGCGCTCGCCGTGCGCACGCTCGCCAAGCGTCTCGGTCCGCGGCTGGAGCAGCTCGACGCCATCGTGGCCGCCAACGACAACATGGCGATCGGCGCCATGGAAGCGCTCGTTAGCCTCGGCATCTCCGTGCCGGATCGGATCGCCGTGGTGGGCTTCGATGACATCGAGGAGGCGCGCTTCACCGAGCCCAGTCTGACCACGTCGCGTCAACCGCTCGTTCGCATCGGGCTCGAGGCAGTGCGCCGTCTGCTGCAGAGTCGCAGCGAGGGCGACGAGCTGGAGCTGCGGATCGGCACGGAGCTGGTCGTGAGAAACTCTTGCGGTTGCTCGGCGCTGGCTCTGGCCAGCCGTTCGGGGGTCGTCTCCAAGCAGCGCTTTCAGCTCGCGCTGATGGGCCAGCGCGAGCGCATCCTGGCGCAACTCGGGCGCGCCGCGCGCGGGCGCTTCTCGGCGGCGGGCGCCGGCTGGGAGCAAGCCGTGTTCGGGGCGCTGGTGGAGGACTTGATCGCCGGCGTTCCGCAGCGCTTCCTGCCGGCCGCAGAGCGACTCACCCAGAAGCTCGGTGCTGCGCGCATCGACCTCAACGCCATCGACGAGGTGCTCTCGGCGCTGCGCGAGGAGGTGGTACCGCTGCTGCAGAACGAGCCGGACAAGCACCGATTGGCCGAAGATCTCTTTCACGCTGTCCGGCTCTCGACCAGCGCGGCGCTGCAGCGCAGCCTCGGGCGCACCCACCTCCAGCTCACGCGCTGGGCGCGCCGGATCTCGGTGATGTGCAATGCCATCTCGGTGTCGGTCGACTACGCCGAGCTCCGGGCTCGGACCCACGAGTTCTTGCCGTACCTCGGTCTGCGCAGCTACTTCGTGAGCGTGTATGACACGCCCGGTGACTCCAGCGAGGCCCGGCTGCTGGTGAGCTCGGACGCGGGCAGCGCAGAGCCGCCGCGCGCGGGCAAGGCGTTCCGGGGGCGCGAGCTCGTGCCGCCCGATCTCGGGCCGGCGGAGGGCGCAGGGCGCTCGTTCTCTGTGCTGCCACTGCTCGACCGGCGTGCGATGATCGGTCACGTGCTCTTCGAGTACACGGCCCAGAACGCCTTCACCTGCGGAGCCATCGCGGACGCGCTCAGCATCGCCATCCGCAATTTTCCGCGCAGCTAGCGCTAGTAACCGACGCCGATGCCGGCGCCGAAGGTCACTCCGCGCAATGCGAGCTCGCCGAGCTCGAGCGGGGTCGTGCGCACGGGCGCATCGCCCGAGACGGGTGACAGCTTCAGATCGAGTGTCGGGCTCCAGAGGTAGCCGGCTTCGAGGCGCACGAAGACACCCAGCGGATGCGCACTGGTGGAAGGTTGCAGGGCCGCGACGCGCAGGGAGGCGCCGATGGCCGCGTCCAGCGCGAACGCCCACTGCTCCTGGCCGAGCCGGACACCGCTGCTCGAGTCCACGAGCTCGCTGGAGACGCGCAGCGCCTGCGGGGAGAGCCGCCCGAACACGTAGCCGCGCTCGAGCAGCCGAAAGCGCAGCTCGGGCCCGAGCCCGAAGCGCATCACGCCGAGCTCCGTCGTTTGTCCGCGCAGGCTCGCGTCGCTACCGCCAAGATCGGCGCCGCCGACGAGCGCGAGTTGCCCGGTGTCGAAGTCGCTCAGGCCGACGCCCGCGCCCACGTGGAAGGTGGGCACCTGATCGTCTTCGGAGAAGGCGTCCAGGCCTTTGCTGCCGACGAGCTGGTCGTGAAAGCCGAGCCATAGCTCGAGTGCCGGTGTGACGGGCGCAGTGTGGTCGGTCGGAATCGCGATGTCAGGCAACGGCGCAGGGCTGGCCCCGAGCTCGAACTGGGGCTCGGGCGCGAGTGGCGGGGCGCTCGTCGGGGCGGGAGCGGGCGCCGCCGCGCTGGCGGCCGCGGCTGCAGCGGGAGCAGCGGCCGCGGCTGGAGGCGCCGGGGCAGCGGCAGTGCCGGGAGCGGCTGCCGGTGCTGAGGCGGCGGCAGGCGCCGGCGCCGCGCCGGCTGTCGCGGTTGCCGGCTGGGCGAGGACGTTCGGCGCGAGGGCGAGCCCAATCGAGAGCGCGCTCGCGCCACGGGCAAGGAACGGCTGTCTCATGGTTGTCCTCCGAGCAGCAG
>Ga0207675_100004196_pt1 | contig 13948 bp, 13 predicted proteins | sample KBSSwiS42_FD_184305 | JGI IMG/M metagenome (GOLD analysis project Ga0207675, IMG submission 184305) | Switchgrass rhizosphere microbial communities from Kellogg Biological Station, Michigan, USA - KBS Switchgrass S4-2 (SPAdes) (version 2) | ecosystem: Host-associated > Plants > Roots >... | reverse complement strand
CGCCCGCCGTCATGGCCCGCGCCGCCCGGCCGCGCCGGCCTGCGCCTTCGCCCGCGACGGCAGCGACCGCCGCCGCCGGCAGCGAAACGCCGCCCGCCGCGCCGCGCCCGACCCGCAAATGGGTCGATCCTTTCGCTGACTGACGCGTGGGAAGCCGGCGAGCTCTGCTCGCCGCGAACCATCGCGGGGGGTTCGGGGACCCTTTGAGGGTCCCCGAGATGGGCGACGCAGTCCCACCCGCGCGCGGAGGCTGCTATCCTGGCGGGCCCGACGGCCATGATCCAGGTATTCGAGAAGACCAGCCCCGATTTTCAGCGCAAGCTGGACGCGCTCTGCAACCGGAGCAGCGAGCTCTCGACCGACATCGAGGCGGCGGCCCGGAAGACGATCGCGAAGGTGCGCGCCGGGGGCGACGCCGCCCTGCGCGCGCTGACCGCCGAGTTCGACAAACGCCAGCTCGAGGCGATCGAGCTGCCCGCCGCCGAATGGGACAAGCTCGCCGCGCGCGTCACGCCCGAAGTGCGCGCCGCCATCGAGCACGCCGCTCAGCGCGTCCGCACCTTTCACGAACGTGAGCGCCACGCCTCCTACGAGATCTCCGAGGACGGCGTGCGCGTCGGCAGCCGCGTCGACCCGCTGGCCCGCATCGGCATCTATGTACCGGGCGGCAAGGCGCGCTACCCGTCGACGGTGATCATGACCGCCGTTCCCGCGCGCGTGGCGCGCGTACGCGAGATCGTGATGACGACGCCCGGTCCCTCGCCCGAGACGCTGGCCGCCGCGCGGCTCGCCGGCGTCGACCGCGTCTTCCTGATCGGTGGCGCGCAGGCGATCGCGGCGATGGCGTACGGGACCGAGACCGTCCCGCGCGTCGACAAGATCGTCGGCCCCGGAAACGCCTACGTCGCCGCCGCCAAGCGGCTGGTGTTCGGCGACGTGGGCATCGATTCGATCGCCGGGCCGACCGAGGTCGTCATCGCCGCCGACGACAGCGTCGACCCGCGCTGGATCGCCGCCGACCTGCTGGCGCAGGCCGAGCACGACGAGCTGGCCGTCCCGATCCTGATCGCGCGCGGCAAGGCCTTCGCGGACAAGGTGGCCGCCGCGGTCGCCGCGCAGCTGGCCGAGCTGCCCCGGCGGGCCATCGCCACGAAGTCGCTGGCCGATCAGGGGGCGATCTTCGTCGTCGACAGCACCGATGAGATCGTTCGCATCGTCAACCTGCTGGCGCCGGAGCACGCGTCGCTCGCGCTGCGCGACGCGCGCGCCCTGGCCCCTCAGATCACCACCGCCGGCGCCGTCTTCATCGGCGCGCACACGCCCGAGTCGGTGGGCGACTACATCGCCGGGCCCAGCCACGTGCTGCCGACGGGCGGCAGCGCGCGCTTCGCGTCGCCGCTGGGCGTGAGCGACTTCATCAAGCGCACCTCGATCATCGAATACGACGCGGCTGCGCTGGGCGCCCAGGCCGATGACATCGAACGCATCGCCACCGTCGAGGACCTGTTCGGACACGGCCGCGCGGTGACGATTCGCACCCGGGGATGACAGATGAACCTGGCGGCGACGCTGCGCGGAACGACCTACCGCTTCCGCGATCTGAAGCAGGTGCTCGCCAAGGCCAACGAAGAGAAGTCGGGTGATCGGCTGGCGGGCGTGTGCGCCGACAGCGTGTCCGAGCGCATCGCCGCCAAGCGCGTGCTGGCCGAGGTGACGCTGCAGGAGCTTTACGAAAACCCGGTCGTGCCGCCCGAGCAGGACGCGGTCACGCGCCTGATCCTCGAGGACGTCCAGCGCCCGATCTACGACAGCGTCAAGTCGTGGACCGTCGCCCGGCTGCGGGAGCACGTCCTCGCCGACACGACCGACGGCGCGGAGCTGTTGCGGCTGTCGCGCGGGCTGACCAGCGAGATGATCGCCGCCTGCGCGAAGTTGATGACGAACATGGACCTCGTGCACGCGGCCCGGAAGATCCGCGTCGTCGTGCACGCGACCAACACCGTGGGCCTGCCGGGACGGCTGTCGATTCGCTTGCAACCCAACCACCCGTCGGATTCGATCGAGGGGATCCTGGCGTCGCTGCGCGACGGGCTGGTGTTCGGCGCGGGCGACGCGGTCATCGGCGTCAACCCGGTGACCGACGATCCCGGGACCACCGCGGCGATCCTGAACGCGACCGGCGACTTCATGCGCCAGTGGCGCATCCCGACGCAGAACTGCTGCCTCGCCCACGTCACCACCCAGATGAAGGCGCTGGAACAGGGCGCGCAGCTGGGCCTGATGTTCCAGTCGATCGCGGGCACCGAGAAGGCGCTGCGCAGCTTCGGCGTCACGCTGCCGCTGCTCGACGAAGCGCAGGACATGACGCTGAAGCTGGGCCAGGCGCAGGGGCCCAACGTCATGTACTTCGAGACCGGCCAGGGATCGGCGCTGTCAGCGGACGCGCACGAGGGCGCCGATCAGATGACGCTGGAGGCGCGCAACTACGGTCTCGCCCGCCACTACCACCCGTTCCTGGTGAACACGGTCGTCGGCTTCATCGGCCCCGAGTACCTCTACGACGCACGCCAGATCACGCGCGCCGGCCTGGAGGATCACTTCATGGGCAAGCTGCACGGCATCTCGATGGGCTGCGACGCGTGCTACACGAACCACGCCGACGCCGACCAGAACGACCTCGAGAACCTGGAAGTGCTGCTGACGACGGCGGGCTGCAACTTTTTCATGGGCTTGCCGATGGGCGACGACGTCATGCTGAACTACCAATCGACGTCGTTCCACGACGGCGCGGCGCTGCGCCAGCTGTTCGGGTTCCGGCCCGCGCCCGAATTCGAAGCCTGGCTGGAAGAGATGGGCATCATGCGCGACGGCAAGCTGACCGCACGCGCCGGCGATCCGAGCGTGCTGTCATGAACACGGGCGCCTGGCATACGGATTCCCTGCGCCGGCGGTCAGCGGCGGCGCTGTTCGGCGCGGGCGCCCTCTCCTGCGTCGTCGACTTCGCCAGCGTGGGTCTCCGCCGCCTCGCCCTGTTGCACAACGGGGAGAAATTGCAGCTGCTCGCTTACCTGATCGTCGCCGTCACGATCGCGGTCGGAATCGCGCGCGGCAACGGCTGGGCGGAGGGCGCCGGCTTGCTGGTCGCCATCGCCGCCGCCATCAAGGGGTTGCTCCTCATCGCGCAGGTCAACGAGGCGACGGAGATCCTCGCGGCGACCGGGAAGCCGGTGGTGGTGCCCGCCTACGTCCTGGCGGTCGCCGCCGGACGCCCGCTCGCGTTCGCGAGCAGCGCGATCCTCTTGCTCCTCGGCCAGCCGGGCCGGTCCCGGGTGATCGCGGGCGCTGTCTGCGGCGTCTCCTATCTCGTGCTGGTCGTGCTGGACAGCGTCCTTCCCACCCCCGCGGCGCTGGGAGCCACACCATGAAACCGAAGCCCACCGTCGATCGCGCGCGCATCGAGGCGATGGTGCGCGAGGCGCTGGCGCGGCGCGACGGCGGCGGGGCGGCGCGCGAGGTCGAGAGCGCGGGTGCCTTGCTGCTGACGCCCGATCGCGGCGTCAACATCGGCGAGCCCTACGATCCGCCGGTGATGACGCGAATTCTGGCGTCGACGCCCGCCCGTGTCGCCGTCGGCCGCACCGGTCCCCGCTACCACACCAACACGATGCTCCGCTTCCGCGCGGATCACGCGGCCGCGAAGGACGCGGTGATGTCCGAGGTCGATCCGGAATTGCTGGCGCGCCTGGGGATGTTCGAGGTCGCGTCGAAGGCGCCCGACAAGGCGATCTTCCTGCAGCGGCCCGATCTGGGCCGCACGCTGTCTGACGAGGGCCGCGCCGAGCTCGGCAAGCGCATCGGCCGCGCGCCGACGCTGGTGGTCATCTACGGCGACGGGCTATCGGCCGCGGCGCTGAACCAGCACCTGGCCGAGTTCCACGCATCGCTGGAGCGCGCGCTGGCCGCGCGCGGCATCGGCCACGCGCCGCCGTTCTTCGTGCGGCGTTCGCGCGTGAAGATCATGGACGAGATCGCGCGGCTGGTCGGCGCCCAGGCGGCGCTGTTCGTGTGCGGCGAACGCCCCGGTCTCGGCTTCGCGGATTCGATGTCGGCCTACTACATCTATCAGCCGGCCGCGGGCGCGACCGACGCCGACCGCGAGGTGATCTCGAACATCAACCCGCGCGGGCGCGCGCCCGCCGACGCGGCGGTCGACGTCGCCGCGGCGATCGAACGCATCCTGCGCGAAAAGAAGTCCGGCGTCGTGCTGGCGGCGCGCTGATGAAGGTCGACCTACCTCTGCTGAAGTCGCGTGCGCTGGCGGTGCGGACGATCCCGGACGCCAGCGACGATCTCGCGCGCGCGTTCGGCCTGCCCGCGGGGCGGCGCGCGCTGGGCATCATCACGGCGACGTCCGACGACGCGCTGTACGCGGCGCTGGATCAGGGGACGAAGGCGTCGCCCGCCGACGTCGTGTACGCGAAGTCCTTCTACGCCGGCGCGAACTACCCGTCGGGTCCGTTCTCGGGGGTATGCATCGGCTTCTAAGAAGGGCGCGATCCGGCCGAGATCGACGCCGCGCTGGACGCGTGCCTCGCCTACCTGGAGAGCGAAGCCTGGTTCTACGCCGTCGCGACCGCCGAGGATCCCGATCGCCCGGTCGCGCTGTTCCCGCACGTGATCGCGTCGGTGGGACGCTATCTGGCGCCGCTGGCCGACATCGCCGTGGGCAGTCCCCTCGCCTACCTGATCGCGCCGCCGCTGGAATCGGTGGTGGGGCTGGACGCCGCCTGCAAGGCGGGCCGCGTGCAGGTCGCCAAGTGGTTCGGGCCGCCGTCGGAGACGAACTTCGGCGGCGGGTATCTGACCGGCGATCTGCCCGCCTGCGAGGCCGCCGCGCGCGCGTTCGCGGCTGCGATCGTCGACGTGTGCGCCGCGCCGCTGGCGCGCCGTTCGACCCGCGGCGCCGGCGAGAGCACGGCGCGCCCGCCCGCTCGGCCCGCCGACGGCGACGGCGCCGCGTCGGGCCGCTACCAGGCGCTTGCGACCGGCGAGCGCTTCGCGCAGAAACCGGATCACCTCACCCACCTGGTCGACGACGCATCGCTGGTGCCCAAGACGCACCCGCGCATCGTCGCGCGCGGCAAGCTGGATCTGCTGCAGTCGGCGGTGCTGGACGCGCAGGTCGCCGCTGACGCCGACGGGGCGCGCGCGCTGGTCGGCGAGCTGGGCGAGATCCTCGAGCTGGCGCGAACCCTGGTGGGCGCGGAGGTGACGGGGCGCGAGGTCGCGCCGCCGCGCCTGTTCGGGATGGAATCGGACGCGCTGCGGGACGCGACCCACCACACGCACGAGCTTTACGGCGTTCCGTTCATGTATCCGGACGTGCGCCAGGGCCCGGTCGTGGCGAAGCTGGCGCTGGCCCGCGGGATCGCGCGCGAGGCCGAGCTGGCCGTGATCGCCGCGTTCCCGCCGGCGCGCGGCGCGGTGACGGCGCCGCCCGCGCGCGCCGATCTGGCGCACGCGCTGAACCGGATCTCGTCCGCGCTGTACCTGCTGTCCTGCCGCTATGTCGCCGGCCTTTACCAGGGCAGCCGCCGGCCGCTCGGTCCCGTGCGCGGCTGGAAGCCGCCGGAGAAGAAGGCGTGAGCGCGGCGGCGGCGTCCGAGAAGCAGGCCCGCCTCGCCAAGCTGTACGACGACGAGATCGCGCCCGCGTACGCGGCGCGCTTCACGACCATGCTGCTGCGCCACGTCCGGCCGACCAGCGGCGCGCGGGTCGTCGAGATCGGGTGCGCGACCGGCCAGCTCACGCGCGAGCTGGCGCGCCGTTTCGACGACAAGAGCCGCATCAGCGCCTTCGACGAGGCCGAGGCCTTCGTCACCGAGGCGCGCGCCAAGATGGAAGGGGTCGACGATCTGCGCGCGCCGATCACGTTGCGCGTGGGCGAGCCGGCCGCGCTGCCCGCCGATGACAGCGCCGCCCATCTGGCGATCTCGAACCTCGCGGCGGCCGCGGCGCCGAATCCCGGCGCCGCCGTCGAGGAGATGGCGCGCGTGCTCGCATCCGGCGGCACCGCGCTGCTGACGGCGCCGTTGCGCGGGACGTGGGTGGAGTTCCTCGATCTGTTCCGGGACGTGCTGCGCGAGAGCGGCAAGCGCGACCGCCTGGCGGCGGTGGATCGCTACATCGCCGATCTGCCCGACGCCGACCGGGTGTCCAGCTGGCTGCAGCAAGCCGGTCTTGTCGACGTCGGCGTCGAGGTCGAGCGCTGGGAGATGCTGTTCAAGACCTCGCGCGAATTCCTGTTCGCTCCGCTGATCGATCTCGGTCCGCTCTCGCAGTGGAAGCGCCTGGCGGGCGGGGGCGACGACATGCAGGATGCGTTCTTCTTCACGAAGGAAGCGATCGACACCTACTTCAAGGGACGTCCGTTCGCGGTCACCGTCGTCGGCGCCGTGGCGTGGGGTCAGAAGCGCGGCTGATGCGCGCGCGCGGCGCCGCGATCCTTTCGTTGCTGGTCGTCGGGTGTGCGACCGCGCCCGCGCCGCCCGCCGGCTCGCCGGGGGCCGACGATCCGGTCGCCGCCGGCAAGCGCTGGCGCGACCTCACGCGCGCGAAGGAGGCGAACGAGGCGCGATCCCTTTGCACGCCCTGGCTGACGGCGGCGTCGAAGCCGCTGGCCGTCGAAGGCCACAAGTGCCTCGCCCAGGTCGAGCTGATCGACAGCTACAAGCTGCGCCTCCAGGACGGAAAAGAAGCGGACGCATCCCTGGGCGTCGGTTACAGCGGACCCGGCGTCGATCGAGCCATCGATCATCTGACGAAAGCGATCGCGCTCGCGCCCGACAATCTGTCGATTCATCTCAGCCGCCTTCACATCGCCATCAACTCGCCGCGTGCGGCGGACGCGCCGAAACTGCTGGCAGACAGCCTGGACCGGTACCACGGCCCGAACGCGATCGACGACTGGGCGTCATACGCGCAGGAGCTGCGGCAGTCGCACCACGGCGACGTCGGCCTCGACTATCTGCGCGTGCTCGAGAAACGATATCCCGGCGATCATCGGGTCGCCGGCAACATCGGAACCCTTCTGATCTCGCTGAAGCGCGACGAGGAGGGCCTTCCCTACCTGCGCCGCGCCGTCGAGCTGGCGCCCGACGACGCGATCGACACCTGGAACCTGGGCCGCTTTCACGAAAAGCACGGCAACCCGGCGAGCGCCGAGCCCCTGTACCGGCGGGCGGTGTCGCTGGAGAAAGATCCCGCCCGCCGCCAGGACATGGCCTGCAACCTGGGACGCTTCCTCGCGGCCCAGCCCACCACCCGCGCCGAGGGCTGCGCGGAGGCGGCGAAGAAGTGTGGACGTCCCGTCCGCGAGTGCGCCCCTACGCCAACTGCGCCATGAAGCCGCCCATGTCCCAGTAGGCGCGGTGAGAGACGATCTTGCCGTCGCGGATCCGGAACATGGTCGTGAACGGCGCGCGCACTTCCTTGCCGGTGGCGGGCATCTTCTTGCCGTCCGGCAGCTGCATCGGCCCCGTGTTCTTGCCGATCCACACGCCTTCGATGGCGACGTCGGTGCCCGACTCGACGGCCAGCTTGATCTCGAAACGGCAGCCCGGGAACGCGGAGATGTATCCGCCCAGCATCGCGCGCACGCCGTCGGGATACGGCACCCCGCCCGTCGGCTCGATGAACTCGGCGCCCGCGGCGAACGTCGCGAGCGCGCCCTCCAGATCCCCGCGGGTGACGGCGTTGAAATAACTCTCGGCAACGGAACGGTTCGACATGTCTTCCTCCTCGACACCGACGCTACCGGCCGCCCCCGACCGCCGATATAGGTCAGATGACCTACCCGCTGGTGCCGCCCGTCCCACTGCCGGTGCCGCCGGTGCCGTCGCCAGCGGCGCCCGTCGTACCGCCCGTCCCGGCCCCGGTCCCGGCCTCGCCGCCGGTGCCGGCGCCTCCCCCGCCCGTACCGCCGCCGCTGGTGCCGGCCGTACCGGTGGTCTTGCTCGAGTCACTGCTACAGCCGCCGCCGAGGCCCGCCAACATGATCGTCCCCGACAGCAAACCAACCGTCATCACACTCCGCATTCTCATCAGCATGAGAAGCTTCGTAACACCGCCGGCGTTTCGGTCGGGTTTCAACCCGGTCAAATTTCGGATGATTCCGAGACGTGCCAGAGCGACGGATTGCCGGGCCACAGCGCGCGCGCGCGATCGAACAGCGCCCGCGCCGCCATCGTGTCGCCGTAGTGCTGCACCAGGATGTCGCCCGCCGCGACCATGAAATCGGACCGTCGTTCAGCGTCGAACGCTTCGTCGCCGGACAGCGCCTCCAGCGTCGCGAGCGCGTCGCTCCAGCGTCCCTCCGCCATCGCCAGCGCGCCCACGATCTCCAGCGCCTGTCCGCGCACCGGATCGCGTTCGTCCTCGACCAGCGCCAGCACCTCGGACGCGCGTCCCATCACGCGCTGGCGCCGGCGCGGATCGACGTCGATGAGCAGCCGCGGCTCGATGTGCATGCCCGCCCAGTGGTCCGCGACGTCGCGAATGCCGGCGTCCGGAACGTACGAGGCGCCGCGCGTGACGATCGTCTTCAGGCGCGCGATCGCCGCCGCGCGCTGGCCGATGTGCAGGTCGGCGATCGCCGAACGCGCCAGCAGCGTCGCCCGATCGCCCGGCGGCAGCGCCGAGCCGTGGCGATCCAGCAGCGCCTCGGTCGCCTTCCACGCGTTGTCCCACTGCCCGCGCTCGAAGCAGATCGCGGACAGGCGTTCCAGCGTGGGCCGGTAACTGCTGTCGCGCCCGTATGACCGGGAGTACAGCGTCAGCGCGCGATCATTCTGGCCGGCGGCCTCGGCCGCCGCGCCGACGGCGAAGTAGCGCTCGGCCGCCTCCGCAATGGCGGCGCCGCGCGACGCCAGCCGGTCCAGCGCGTCGGCGGCCGCCTGCCAGTTGCCGGCGGCCAGCTGGAAGCGCGCGCCCAGATCCAGCAGGCGCGGATCGTCGGGCAGGAAGCGCGCCGCGCTCTCCAGCAGCGTCACGGCGCGCGCCGGATCGCCCAGCCGGTCGCCCTGCACCACCGCCAGCTCGATCAACAGCGGGCCCTTGCGGGTCGGGCTGGTCGCGAGACCCACCTCGCTCTCGAGCAGCTTCGCGACCTCCGACCAGTCGCCTTCACGCGCCGCCAGAGCGCCCAGCGCGGCCACCGGTTCGGCCAGCGTCGGATCCAGCGACATCGCGCGCCGGTACGCCTCGCGCGCGCCCGCTCGATCGCCGGCACGCTCCGCCGCGCGCCCGCGTCCGAAAAACAGCGGCGCGGCCTCGCGCGGTGGCAAGCGCGCCGCGCGCCGCCCCAGCTCGTCGGCCAGCTGGCGGGCGCGACGTTCGCCGTCGTACATCCGCTCCAGCGCCGCCAGCGCGTCTGTGTTGCGCGGATCCAGATCCAGCGCCGCCAGCGCGTCGCGCTCCGCGTCGCCGCCACGCCCGCGCGCCACCAGCAGCGCCGCGCGATCGACCAGCGCGCGCGACCGCTCGGGCGCGCCCGGTGCAACCCCGGCGCGCGCGGTCTCGACGGCCAGCGCGAAATCCCGCCGCGCCAGCGACGCCAGCTCGGGCGGATCCGCGAGCGGGCCCAGCGCGATCCCCAGCGCGGCGATCTGCCCATAGAGCCGCAACGCTTCGTCGGCCTCGCCCAGGTGTTCGCGGCGCAGCTCGGCCAGGCGCCAGAGCAGCGCCACCTGGTCGGTCTTCTCGCCGGACGTCTCCGCCTTGCGGGCGGCGGCGCGCGCCACCTGCCAGGCGAGCAGATCGGCGCAGCGCTCCCAGTCACCGACAGCGCGCAGCAGCCGTTCGGCGGCGGAGGCGGCCTCGCGATCGGTCGCCGCCAGACCCAGCACCGCCAGCCAGGCGTTGGCCGCGTCGCCGGGATTCGCGCTGACGTCCGGTTGCTCGCTGAGCAGCGCGACGTCGCGCAGCAGGGCCAGCCGCCGCGTTCGATCGGTGGTGTGATCCAGCGCGGCGATCGCGAGCGCCAGCGATTCGATCGGCCGCCCCGTCGCTTCCAGGCGCGACCGCGCATCGTCCAGTACAGCGGGCGCGCCCGGAAACTCGGCCAGCGCCATCATGCGCACGTCCAGCGCCCGCTCCGACTCGCCGGCCGCCTCCAGCAGATCGGCCTGTTCGGCCAGCACCGGCAAGCGCGCATCACCCAGCAGCGCGCCCGCGTCCTTCTCCAGCGCCGCGGCCAGCTCGCGCGGGCGCCCCAGCGAACGCAGCAACCGCGCGCGTTCGCCGCGCACCCGCGCGCCCTCGCCCGGCGCCGATTCATCCAGCGCGCGCTCGAGCACGGCGACCGCGCCGATGACGTCGCCCACAGCTTCCAGCTGCGCCGCCAGCCGCCAGCCCAGGCGCGCCCGGCGCGACGGTTCGAATTCGTCGCTGTGCGCAGCCCGCAGCAGATCCAGCCGGCGCCGCGCCACCTCTTCGCCCCTGGCGACGCGCGCCACCAGCTTCTCCGCCAGCTCCAGCGCGGCATCCGCGCCCGGATGGCGCGACACCGCCTTCTCCAGCAGCGCCAGCACCTTCGCCGGATCATCCTCGCCGCGCGCGAGCAGCCGTTGCGCCGCCAGATAATGATCCCCCGGCGTCACCGGTTCCGACTCGCTCGCGACGGGCGGCAACGGCACCTCGCCCGCGTCCAGCCGCCAGCTCGCGGCCAGATCGGACAGACCTGCGTCCTTCGCCTCATCCGCCAGCGCGCGCAGGGCGGCGATCCGTTCGGCCTCGTGGTCGACGGATTCGAGGTACGTCCGGCGCAAGCGCAGCGCTTCCTTGACGAATCCCGCCTCGCGCAGCGCGGTGTCCAGCGAGTTGACCCGCGCCACCAGCTCGCGGCCGGGCGCCGACAGGCGCACCGCCTCTTCCGCGACCCGCCGCGCGCGCTGCGCATGGCCGGCGCCGACTTCCTTCAGCGCGGCGTCGAACGCGGCCTTCGGCGGCATGCGCGCGCGGCGCGGCAGCGGCGGAGGCTTCGACGCAGCGGGCGCCGGTTGCGGGCGCGCCGGTCGGGGTGCCAGCGACGCCACCACCTCGGTCATCGCCGCCGAGGCGTGCTTGTGGGCGCGCAACCGCGCCAGCGACTCGGCGGCCAGGAGAGGGTCGCCGTCGCTCTTCGTCCACTCGAGCACGATGCGCGCAAGCGTCTCATCGTCCGCGGCCAGCCGCGCCGGATCGCGTTCGATCGTCCCGGGCAACGCGAGGCCTCGCCGCAACAACCCACGGCGCGCCTTTCCTGTCGCGAGCATCGCCGCCGTGTACAGCGCCGTACGCCCGAGGATCGGATCGACGCGATCGCAGATGCGCACCAGCCGGTTCGCCGCCGCCCGTCGATGATGCAGGGGCAGGCGTTCGTTCCGTGCCAGCGCCAGCAACGTGCGCGCGGCGTCGCGTGGTTGATCGGCGTCGAGCTGCGCGCCCGCCAGAGCGACGACGATGCTCGGCACGGGAGCGCCGTCGCCAGGTTGCGCCAGCCCGCTCAGCCAGGCGACGCGTTCGGGCGGCGGCAGCGTGCGGGCCATCGCGATCGCGGCCAGCGTCAGCGCCTGCGTCGGCCCGCCCTCGCGCGCCGCGTTCGCCAGCTCGTCGCGCGCCGCCGCGGGATCGCGCGCGCGGACCACACCCGCCAGCTCGACACGCAGACGGGCCCGTGCCCGCGCGTCGGTGGCGGACGCGATCGACTTGCGCAGCGCCTCTTCAGCAACCGGCATTCAAAACCAGACCCTCAGGTGTGCGGTGAATCCGATCAGTCCGATGCCGAAGCCCGGCAGAAAACCGATCGCGGGACGGTATTCGACGGTGAGATCGAGAGGAATCTTGGTGAAGTTGAACTCCAGGCCGGCGATGCCGGCCACCGCGACGCCGGGCGTGCCGCCGCCCGTCGCGACACCCACGCCGCCGCCCAGCCCGAAGCTCCAGTCGAGGTTGAAGAATTGTGTGCGCGCCAGCGAAGGCATCTCGAACAAGTAGTCGACGCTCAGCGCGATGCCGTCGAGGTGCGTGTACTGGCGCGGGCCGGGGCCACTGTTCCCGTCGCCGTGGCCCCAGAAGCCGAGGACGAACTGGAGTGCGCCCGGCTGCATCATCCACTTCGCTGAAACGCCCGTCGCGCCGGTGCCCGATCCGATGCCCAGCCCGAATCCTTCGCGCGGTTGTGTCCACGCCTTGGCCTGTGAAGACGCGAGGACGGCGATCACGAATGCACCTGTGACCAGTACGGATTTCCGCATTTGAATTGCGCCAATCGTACACCGACTTCGGTACACTCCGTCGATGGACGAGAGCAAGCAGGTCTTCATCGGCACCGATTGCGGCGCCACCATGTCGAAGGTCGGCGGCGTGTGGGCCGACGGGACGACGGTCTCGACGAAGTTGCTGCAGCGGCCGACGAACGCGCAGCAAGGCCGCGAAGCGGTGGTGGCGGGCTGGATCGAAGCGATCGGCGAATACCTGTCGCAGAACGGCATCGACTGGCCGCAGGTCAGCAGCGTCGGCCTCGCGATCCCCGGGCCGTATCTGCGCTACGGCGTGCTCGGCCACTCCGCGAACATGCCCGCCAGCTTCGAGGGCTGGGACTTCTACAGCGACTACAGCCGCGCGCTCGCCAAGAAGGTCGGCCGCGCCATGCCGCTGGTCGTCGGCAACGACGGCGCCTTCGGCGGCGTCGGCGAGGCGCAGCGCGTGCGCGGCACGGGATCGGGCGGCGTGCTGATGCTGGCGCCCGGTTCGGGCCTGGGCACGGCGTACATCGACGCGAACGGATTGCCGCTGCAGGGTGACACGCTGGCGGGCATGGAGACCGCGCACATGCCGGCGGCGCTGCACCTGCTGGGCGCGAAGCCCTACACGTGCGGCTGCGGGCGCAGCTGGGGATGCGCCGAGCTCTACACGACGCTGGCCGGCCTGCCCTACCTGCTGGCCGAACGGCTGCCCGCGTATCCCGACCATCCGCTGGCGACGTCGACGCAGACGCCCAAGGAGAAGGCGCTGGCGTTGCGCGGCCTGGCGCAGAAGGGTGACGCGTTGGCGGTCGAGCTGTTCGATTTCCAGGCGCGCGCGATGGGCCTGCACATCGCCAACCTCGTGCTGGCGCTGGATCCGGAGTTCGTCGTGATCGGCGGCGGGCTGATGGATCCGGAGAGCACCACCGACGCGTTTCGCGCCCGCTACCTGGATCTGGTGCGCGAGACGGCGAAGCCGCACCTGTGGCCGGTGCAGCGTGAGCGGCTGACGATCGTCCCGTCGACGCTGGGCGAGCTTTCGCAAGCGATCGGCGCGGCGCTGGTCGCGCTTTATCGCAGCCGCCGCTGACGGTAGGTTTGGCGCCGTGGCCGCGAAGGACGACGCGGAGGTACTGACCGTCGCCGGGCGCGAGGTGCGCGTCACCAACCCGGACAAGCCGTACTTCTCGGCCGGCGTGAAGCTGACCAAGCTGGAGATCGTTCGCTACTACCTCGCCGTGGCGGACGGCGCGGTGACGGGTATCCGCGATCGGCCCGTCGTGTTGAAGCGCTTCGTCGACGGCGCCGAGAAGCAGCCCTTCTATCAAAAGCGCGCGCCCGATAACCGGCCTGACTGGCTGCGCACGGTGACACTGTCGTTTCCGTCCGGGCGCACCGCCGAGGAGGTGGTGGTCGACGATCCGGCCGGCCTCGCGTGGATCGTCAATCTCGGTTGCATCGAGCTGCATCCGCACGCCGTTCGCGCCGGGGACGTCGATCACCCCGACGAGCTGCGCGTCGATCTCGATCCGGGTCCGGGCGTCGAATGGGCCGACGTGCGCCGGGTCGCGCTGGAGGTGAACGCGCTGCTGGGAGAGCTGGGCCTGCGCGGGTGGCCGAAGACCAGCGGCTCGCGCGGCATGCACGTCAACGTGCGGATCGAA
>Ga0207675_100004195_pt1 | contig 13950 bp, 13 predicted proteins | sample KBSSwiS42_FD_184305 | JGI IMG/M metagenome (GOLD analysis project Ga0207675, IMG submission 184305) | Switchgrass rhizosphere microbial communities from Kellogg Biological Station, Michigan, USA - KBS Switchgrass S4-2 (SPAdes) (version 2) | ecosystem: Host-associated > Plants > Roots >... | reverse complement strand
AAAAATTAGTGGACAGGCTCCTCGCGTCGCCGCACTATGGGGAGCGGTGGGCGCGGCGCTGGCTCGACCTCGCCCGCTATGCCGATACGAACGGCTACGAGAAAGACCGTACCCGCTCCATCTGGCCCTACCGCGATTGGGTCATCCATGCCCTTAACGCGGACATGCCGTTCGACCAGTTCACCCTCAAGCAGCTTGCCGGCGACATGCTGCCCAATGCCACACGCGACCAGGTAATTGCGCGTTGGAGGAAGGTTTCGGACGAACAGATCGAAGGTCGCAGGAGCAGACATGCCCTTGACGTAATAGCCGCCGACCATCGTCAGTTCGTACAGGTCCGTGGAGAGTGCGGAGAGGACGACCATCGGATCAGACGCCCGCGTCGGCAAGTGCGCGTTGCGCGGCGAAATACCCGCACATGCCGTGCACGCCGACGCCGGGCGGCGTCGCCGCCGAACACAGGTACAGACCGCGAACGGGGGTCGAGTAGGTGCGCCACGTCGGTCGGGTGAAGAACTGACGCAGGTCCACGACGCCCGAGCCTATATCGCCGGCGACGAGATTGGCGTTGTGCGCCTCGATATCGGCCGGGGTCATCACCGAGCGCGCCAATACCTGATCGCGAAAGCCGGGAGCAAAACGTTCAACCTGGCGCTCGATCCGCGGCAGCATGTCGGCCGTCGAACCGGAGGGAATGTGACAATACGCCCACGCCGTGTGCTTTCCTGCCGGCGCACGGGACGAATCGAAGAGTGTCGGCTGGACCAGGAGCACGAATGGACGGTCCGAAACGACGCCGGTCCACGCCTCCCGTTCCGAGCGCGCAAGTTCATCGAGCGTGCCGCAGACGTGGACTGTTCCGGCGCGAGCGCACTCCGCCGCGCGCCAGGGAATGGGACCGTCAAGCGCCCAGTCCACCTTGAACACCCCCATTCCGTATCGATACTGCTCCAGGCTGCGCCGGTAGCCTGCCGGCAATCGGTGTCCAGCGATGCGAAGGAACGGACGCGGCGACAGGTCGCAAATCACCGCGCGCGCCGGTGGCAACTCGTCAAGTGAGGAGACGCGGTGATTGGCAATGACCTCACCACCAAGCGCATTTAGATGCGCGACGAGCGCGTCGGTCAACTGCTGTGCCCCGCCTCGTGGCATCACCCAACCAACCAGATGTGCCATCGCGCCGAGCACGAGGCCAAAGCCGGCGGTGAGCGCGTGATCGAGTGGCAGCATTCCATGCGCGGCAATTCCGCCGAACAAGGCGCGCGCCCGTTCCTCCGCAAAGAGACTTCTTGCCAATCCCTCGGCAGAACGCAAAGCACGAAGACCAAACGCGCCCAGTGAAAAAGGATGACGCGGCCATGTGACGGGGCCGAGTGCGGCGCGTTCGAGGCGCGGCCAGCTGTCAACGACGCGGCCAAACAGCCGCGCGTATGCTCGGCCATCGCGACCGAGGCCTGCTGCTGTCTGCTCGAGCGACCGCTCGACGACCGCCGCCGTGCCATCGTCGAACGGATGTGCGAGCTGGGCGGTCGGCTCGATGAATTCGAGTCCATACTTCTGCAAAGGCAGCGTCCGTAGAAACGGCGACGCCACTGCGGTCGCATGTACGGCCGAGCAGATATCGTGCGTGAATCCGGGCAGTGTAAGTTCAGCGGATCGCGCGCCGCCGCCGATGGTCGGCTCCGCCTCGAAGACCGTCACCTTCCAGCCCGCCTGAGCAAGGGCGATGGCCGCCGCGAGGCCGTTCGGCCCCGAGCCGACCACAATGGCGTCAGGTTGTGGCACGTCGCATCCGATCTATAGTCGTGATTCTGAATTGTGATTTGTGATCGATGAAATCACAAATCGCAAATCACACATCGCAATGGGCGACTGGTACTCGCGCTTCCTGTTCGAGCGGATGCTCGCCGCGATGTACCTCGTCGGGTTCGCCGTCGCCGCCAATCAATTCGTCCCGCTGCTCGGCGAGCGCGGCTTGCTGCCGGTTTCGCGCTTCACCCAGGCGGTCCCGTTTCGCGCCTCACCCAGTCTCTTCTTTCTCTCCCCAACCGACGTCGCGTTCCGCGTTGCGGCATGGCTTGGCATTGCACTGGCCGTGCTGACGCTGATCGGCTGGCCCCAGCAGCGAGGATCCGTCGTGTCTGCGACCGCGTGGGGACTCATGTGGGTGCTGTATCTCTCGTTCGTCAACGTCGGCCAAACGTTCTACAGCTTCGGTTGGGAGACGCTGCTACTGGAGAGCGGTTTCCTCGCGATCTTTCTCGGCGGCTCGACCACGGCACCGAGCATGTGGTTGGTGTGGATGTATCGGTGGTTGCTGTTCAGGGTCATGTTCGGCGCAGGACTGATCAAGATTCGCGGCGATTCCTGCTGGCGCGATCTCACATGTCTCAAGTACTACTTCGAGACGCAGCCGATCCCGAATCCTCTCAGCTGGTATTTTCACTGGCTGCCGAAAGCCGTGCACAAGGGCGGCGTCGCCTTCAACCACTTCGTCGAGCTCGTCGTGCCGTTCGCGTACTTCGCGCCGCAACCGGTGGCGGGCATCGCAGGGCTGCTGACGATCGGTTTTCAAGGCGTGCTGATCGTGAGCGGCAACCTGTCCTGGCTGAATTGGCTGACGCTCACGCTCTGTATTCCGACGCTCGACGCTCGGTTTCTGTCGTGGCTTCCGTTGACACCCCCCGTGCTGTACGAACCTTCACTCGTGCATCGGGGAGCGATTTACGCGCTCGGGGCGAGCGTCGCCGTGCTCAGCGTCGCGCCGACGCTGAACATGCTGTCCGCGTCACAAATCATGAATACCTCGTTCGAACCGTTTCACCTGGTCAACACCTACGGCGCGTTCGGCAGCATTACGCGGACACGATATGAAATCGTGATTGAAGGCACCGATGACCAGGAGCTGACCAGCAGCACGAAATGGCGCGAGTACGAATTCAAGGGGAAGCCGGGCGATCCGCGTCGTCTCGCTCCGCAGATTGCGCCGTATCACCTTCGCCTGGATTGGCTGATGTGGTTCGAGGCGTTTTCCCCGCGGCCGCAGAATGAATGGTTCATCACGCTGCTTCAGCGTTTGCTGCAAGGAGACCCGAATACCCTATCGCTCTTCGCAATGAATCCGTTTCCTGACCACGCACCGCGCTTTTTGCGCGCGCGCTACTACCGTTACCGGTTTACAGACGCTGAAGAGCGTGACCGGACAGGCCGGTGGTGGAATCGGGAGCTCGCCGGCGAATATGTGCCGGCGATCACCCTTGCAGCTTTCGACCGATAGCCGACGCCGCCACCCACGCTGACGACCACGCCCACTGAAAATTGAAACCGCCGATCCGGCCATCGACGTCGAGCATCTCGCCGATCAGGTACAGCCCTCGGCGCACCCGCGATTCCATGGTCGCCGGGTCGATCTCGGTCAGCGGAATGCCGCCGGCAGTGACTTCGGCGTAGTTGTACCCACGGCTGTCGCGCACATCGAGAGGCATCTCGAGAAGCGCGCGAATCAGCCGCCGACGATCTTCGCGGGTGAGGTGCGACAGCGTCGTCGACGCATCGATGCCGGCGCGTTCGGTCCAGGCATCCGCGACGGCTGCGGGGACGCGCGTCGCCACAACCGTACGAATCAGCGTACGCGGACGGTTACGCTGCTCTGTCGTCAGCCACTGCTCGAGGGATTCGAACGTTTCGCCCGGTACAACACACAGGACGACGGTCGCGTCGCGCTCTTCGAGACGCGATCTGAGCCAATGTCGCGAGGCGTTGAGGATCACCGGACCGCTCACGCCGAAGTGCGTCCACAACATCGCCCCTGTGAGACGAAGCGAGGACGCACCATCGGATCGGACCGTGACGGCAGCGCGGTGCGCAACGCCCGACAGCTGTGCGTTATTCGAATCGTCCAAGACCAGCGGCACGAGCGCAGGCGTGGTGTCCACGTATCCATGCCCGAAGGCACGCGCGAACGAATACCCAGTCCCATCGCTGCCGGTCTTTGGCAGAGATCGACCCCCTGTGGCGAGCACGACATACGGCGCTCGATACGTGCGTCCATTCACCGTGAGGAGGACGAACTCGTCTTCGCCGTCTCCTCGCTGAATACTCGAGATCCGGGAGCCCGTGTGCAGTTCGGCGCCGGATGTGCTGACTGCCCTGCTGAGCGCGTCGAGAACAGTACGCGCGCGGTTGCTCTCCGGGAACAATTTACCGCCCTCTTCCTCACGGAGTGGCACGCCGAGCTCTTCGAAAAACGCGATTGCGCGAGGCGCCGGATACGCCCGCAGCACGTCGCGAATGACACGCTTATCGCCGCCCCAGAAGTCGCGCGCGGTCACGACGCGGTTGGTGACGTTGCAGCGCGATCCACCACTCACGAGAATCTTGGCGCCCACCGTCCTCGCACCATCGACGCAAATCACGCGACGTGTGCGCAACGCGGCGCGCGCGCAGAACACCGCGGCGGCGAGCCCAGCCGCTCCACCGCCCACGATGACAACGTCTGCAGTATCCGTGGCGCGCATTCAGCAGAGCCACGGCGCATACGGACGCGCTCGCAGGGGCATACAAGATGCAATTTAGCGCAGGCGGGCTGCGCGGCCTCCCAGAGCGGCGCATCCCAGGAAGTTTGACGCAAAGTGGAGGACAGGATGAAACGGTTCACATCACTCACAGCCGCAGTCTTCACCGCGGCGTTCCTGGCGGCGGCGACCAGCGTCTCCGCGCAGGATTCCAACGTCGATCAGCGCACGTACCTCACCTTCAGCGGCCCGGTTCAGATGCCAGGCATCACGCTGCCGGCGGGCAAGTACGTTTTCAAGCTCGCTCCGACGGCGCTTCACAACGTAATGCAGGTGTTCGATGGTGAGGAGAAACACATCGTCGGTCAGTGGTTCTTCGTTCCGGTCGAGCGCACCAACGAAGAACAGTCCAAAGCCGACGGGAAGCCGGTCGTGATGTTTCGAGAAATGCCGGAAGGCATGACGCCGGCGGTTCACTACTTCTTCTACCCGACGGATCTTCGGGGGAAGGAGTTCATCTATCCGAAGGACCAGGCGCTGAAGATCGCCGCGGCGACGCACGAAACGGTACTTGCTACCGACTCGGACGCTGCGAAGGGGGGCGAGGCGCACGTGTTCAGGGTTGAACCGAGCGGCACCGAGTCCCAGTACGACCAGAACGCCAAAGCGTCTAATACGGTGAGCAACCCCGAGCCGTTCTCACAAGAACCCTCGAAGGCCGAGTCATCGACGACGCCGTCGACGGCCAGCCTGAACAGCCAGAGCGATCTGAACAACTCGCCGGCCTCAGGTCCGCCCGCACCCGCGCGGCAGGCTGTGGGCACGGCTGGGCAGAACCCCGCACCCGCGCCCGCGTCGCGTCAGCAGGCGTCGAACGAGCTCCCGAAGACGGCCAGCCCGTATGGACTGATCGGCTTGCTCGGTCTTCTCTCGCTTGCCGGCGGCTTCGGGCTGCGGCTGGCGCGTAGCACCTACTAGTCGTATCGTAGGTAACGATGAGGGATGAAGGACGCCGCCGCGGCCTTCGTCCCGAATCTTAAGTCTCACGTCGACGGGGTGAAGCGATGGAGCGGTCGCGGACGCACATTCTATCGATTGCGGTGATCGCCGCAGCCCTTCCGCTCCTCAGCACGGCGCAGGAGCAGCGGTCTGCCCCGCAGCCGACCGAGGAGCCGCAGGTTTTCAAAGCCGGCGCCGAGCTCGTCGTGCTCCACGTCAACGTCTTCGATGGCCGCAGCGATGCGGTACCCAATCTCCCTCAGAGTGCGTTCACCGTCTACGAAGACGGCAAGCCTCAGGACATCGCGTTTTTCGAAGCGGGCGACGTGCCGGTCACGGTCGGACTCGTTATCGACAACAGCACGAGCATGCTGACGGAACGCGATCTCGTGATCGCCGGGACCAAGGCGTTTGCAGAATCGAGCCATCCCGAGGATCAGATGTTCGCGGTCGTGTTCAACGAACGCGTCCGCCTCGGGCTTCCGAGCTCGGTTCCGTTCACGACCAACCGCCTGCAGCTCATCGCCTCTCTGGCGCGGTTTAACCCCGGCGGGAAGACGGCACTCTACGACGCAGTCATCGCCGGTCTCGATCAGCTCGAAAAAGGCGCATACCAGAAACATGTGCTCGTCGTGCTGAGCGACGGCGGCGACAACGCAAGCGAGCACAGCGAGAAGGAGATGCTGCGGCGCGTCGAGGCGAGCAGCGCACTGATTTACACCATCGTCGATCCGGATGTGTTCACGCCGGGCGAGGGCAATCGCGGGGTGCTGCGGCGTCTCGCAAAGCTGTCCGGTGGTCTGGCTTACTTCCCGAAGAGCGAACGCGCAGTGGTCGAGAACTTCATGGAGATGGCGGACAACATCCGCCGCGGCTACAGCATCGGGTACGCGCCGGGCAGCAACGCCAGCCACGAACACGATCGGCCGCACCGTTTGAAAGTGACGGTGCGGATGCCGGGTCGCAGCGACTTATCCGTGCGGGTGCGTAATGGGTACGCGGAATCCGATTCGCCTGGAACTCGATGACCGTGGTCTGGCTCCCGGTAGGCTCGCCGCGCGTTCGCGGCGCAGTAAGCTACGGTGGGCCGAACGCCTGCTGCTGCTCGTCGGCATCGTGTGTGTTGGGTATTTCCTGTACACCTACGCCGAAGCGTGGCTGTATCAGGAATTCGAAGATCGCGAACTCGACAAGATCCTGAACGACACAGCGGCGACCGGCACATCAGGAACGACGCCGGAGGGCACGGCTCCGTCGCCTCGCACCGTGCCGCGGCGACCCTTCGCCGCCGGTAGCACGGTGGGGCGCATCGAAATTCCGCGCCTGGGCGTGTCGGCTGTGATCAGAGCCGGAAGCGATGCCCGCACGCTGCGCCTGGCGGTTGGCTACATTCCGGGCACTGCGCTGCCCGGCGATCTCGGCAACTTCGGGCTGGCCGGACACCGCGACACCTTCTTCCGGAAGCTGCGCGACATCAACCCGGACGACGAGATTCGAATCGTCACCAAAGACGGCGTTTTCAACTATTACGTCCAGCGCACCAGTATCGTCATGCCGCAGGACGTCTGGGTCCTCGATCCCACCAACTATCCCGCGCTGACGCTCGTCACGTGCTATCCGTTCAACTACATTGGGTCGGCACCCAAGAGGTTCATCGTGCGGGCCTCGCTCCGTGCAACGGAGGCACCTGCGCGCTCGAACGTCTCAAAGCCCGCTGAGAGGGTCGTGCCAGTTCGAGCGAAGTCGTCGGTCGGGCGTACGGCAGCTTCCAAAAAGAAGACCGCAAGCGTGCGCTCCACGGTCGCTAAACCGCCTCGAGCCACAAACCTTCAAACAAAACGAACGACCGTCCGCGACAAGGCGACCAAAGCGCCCAGCGGCGCGAAGTCGCTCCGCAACGCCGGGAAGGCACGGGCGACCGACTAGGCATCGATATAATGCGGAATTAAATCCGCAAACACAGCCATGGTGCATCCATCCGATGATTCTCGCGATCTACAACCCGAAAGGCGGCTGCGGCAAAACCACGACGGCCGTGAATCTCGCGGCCGAATTGGCGCGCCGCGGCCGCTCGGTGTTGCTCGTGGATCTCGAGGCCGACATGGGCGCCTCGATCTCCCTCGGCGTTCGACCTGGTGAGAAGCACCCGTCCATATTCGAGTTACTGCTCAACCAGCGCCGCCCCACCGAGGCGGTCCGCCCGGTCAGCCGCGTCCCGAACCTGCAAGTAGTGCCTGGCTCGCCGGCGCTGGCGGGCATTACCTCGGCACTTCGCAATGTACGTCAGCCTGAACGACGGCTGACGGACTGCATCCGTCCGCTGGCTGCGTTAGTCGACGACGTCATCATCGACTGCCCGAGCAATTACACGGTGCTCTCGCTCGGCGCCACCGCGCTGGCGCAGCATCTGCTCGTCCCCATTCGCGCCGACTACCTATCGCTCGAATCGCTTGCCCATTTTCTGCGGTGGTATCGCGACCGCAGCGCCGGTGCGTCAGAAGCCGCGCGCATCGCCGGCATTCTGCTGACCATGGTCGATCACCGGCAGGAGGCGACACGCGAGATTATCGACATCATCCGGATGCACAACCGACGAGGCGTGCTGCGAACCGAGATTCCGATCGATCCGCGCGCGTCGGAAGCGCCGTCGCATGGCGTTCCGCTGATGCTGTATGCGCGTTCGCGCGCGGCGCGCGCCTACGAGCGGCTGACGATCGAAGTCATCCAGCGCGTCGATCGCGGCCGCAAGCGCAAGTCGACGCGGCGCTGACGCTTGCACGGTCGTGAGAACCTGCTTTAGGATCGTCGCGCTCGTACCACTTCAAATTTCAATTTATTTACGTAATAATTGAAGGGCATCCCAGTCGGATCCTCCGACGCTCGGGGCGCACGTATGTGAACGTTTAGGGGCTCAGGGATCCACATGGCCATCCGACCACCAGGGAAACGAATCGGCAAGTCCGGCGAGGAGATTTTCGTTCCGCACCGCGACGACGCCAGCGCGGATAGACCCAAGAAGCGCGGACGGCGCCCGTCGCACACCGAGCACTGGACGAAGGTGACCGTCGTCCTGTTCGACCGCCAGATTGTCTTCCTCGATCGTCTGGGCGCTGACATCCGTGCGGCGAGCGGCGTCGCCATCAGTCGGGCGCACGTGATTCGCGCGTTGATCGACGCACTCAGCGAATCGGATCTCGATCTCACCGGCACGCGCTCGGAAGCCGACCTCAAGGCCATTCTCGCCGCGCGGCTCGGCCGATACCGCGTCTGACCCGGGTTCAGACGTTCAGTGGGTTCAATCGGTTCAGAGGGCCTTGTTCTTGAACCCCCTGAACGGGACTCGCTGACGCGACTGAACCCAGACGTCGTCGGTGGCGTGACGACCTTCTTCACGATGTCCTACATCGTGATCGTCAACCCCACCATCCTCTCCAGCAGCGGGACCGGAATGCCCTTCGCCGGCGTGTTGAGCGCGACCGTGTTGGTCGCCTTCAGCATGACGCTCCTGATGGGTCTCTACGCGCGCCTTCCCTTCGCGGTCGCGCCCGGCATGGGCCTCAACGCGTTTTTCGCCTACACGATCGTGTTGCAGAACAAGGTGCCGTGGCAGACGGCGCTCGGCATGGTGTTCTGGGCCGGAGTCCTGTTTCTGCTGATATCGGCGACCCCGTTGCGTGAACGGATTGCGACAGCGATTCCGCGGAACCTGCGGCTGGCGACCGCAGCCGGCATCGGCCTCCTGCTCACATTCATCGGCCTCCGAAACGCGGGACTGATCGAGCCTGATGCAGCGACCATCGTGCGGCTCGGCACGATCGATTATCGGTCCGCATTTCTGGTTGTCGGCCTCGTCGCGGCCGTGGTGCTGATGCGACGCCGGAACCCGCTGGCCTTTCTGACCTCGATCTTCGTCGTGACGCTCCTCTCATGGGCATTCGGGTACGCGAAGGCGCCGCAGGACATCGTCAGCCTTCCGGATTTCTCGTCTGTGGCGCTCAGGCTGGATGTGTTCGGCGCGCTGCAACTGAGCCTGCTGCCCGCCATCATCTCGATTCTTTTCACCGATCTGTTCGACTCGCTGTCGACATTCATCGGTGTCGCGACAGCAGCTGGCCTGACCGAGCCCGATGGGCGCCCGATTAACCTGCGGCGCGGCCTCATCGTCGATGCGTTTGCGACGCTGGTGGCTGGACTCGCCGGAACATCGTCCGGCACGGCGTATGTCGAAAGCGTCGCCGGAATCCGAATGGGCGGCCGGACAGGACGAGCGTCAGTCGTAACGGCACTCTGCTTCGTCCCGTGTTTCTTCGTCTCACCGCTCGCCGCATCGGTGCCCACCTACGCGACCGCTCCGGTACTCGTCCTCGTGGGGGTCGCGATGTTTCAGATGGTCGGGCACATCAATTTCGCGGCCATCGAGGACGCGTTGCCGTCGTTCGTGACGCTCGTGCTCATTCCGCTGACATTTTCGATTACGCAGGGAATCCTCTGCGGCTTCATTCTCCAGGCACTCCTCTATGCGTGCGTCGGCCGCGCACGTGAAGTTCCTGTGACGTTGTGGCTGCTCGCTCTGCTCTCGTTGGGCCTTTTACTGATTCGGTGATATGAAGCCATTGAACTGGACCCACTGAACCCTCTGAATCCCTTGAACCCACTGACGCCAAGCGATCCGACGGTGTTATGGCGGATGACACGCGGCAGATCCACCGCGCACGCGACGATTTTTCCCGGCGACACCCAGACCACGATTACCTGGTTTTTCGACGACATCATGGACCGGGCCGAAAACTACGAATCGATGGAACTCGCACTCGCCCGCGCGGATCAAATCCGTGGCGTCCTCGAGCGTGATGGGTGGACGTCGGCCTGAGCCGGTATGATGGTTCGAGTGCCCTCTCCAATCAGGGTTCACAAGACAGTCGGTGTCAGAGTTGGCGACGTCCAAGTGGGCGGGGGTGCGCCGGTCGTCGTCCAGTCGATGACCATGACGGACACCGCGGACGCCGCGGCGACAGCGCAGCAGTGCATCGAACTGGCGCAGGCCGGCTCGGAGATGGTCCGCGTCACCGTCAACGTACCGGAAGCGGCGGCGGCGGTGCCGGAGATCAAGCGTCGCATGCTCGACGCGGGCTGCGACGCACCGTTGATCGGCGACTTCCACTACAACGGGCATCTCCTCCTGACACGCTATCCCGATTGCGCCCACGCACTCGACAAGTACCGAATCAACCCCGGCAATGTCGGCACCGGACGACGACGAGATGAGCAGTTCGCCACGATCTGCAAGGTTGCCATCGATCACGACAGGCCCGTGCGCATCGGCGTCAACGGCGGTTCGCTCAATCAGGAACTGGTCGTCTCGAAGATGCAGGAGAACACCGACCGCGCGCTCGGTCGTTCCTCCGAAGAGATCCTCAACGAGTGCATGGTGATTTCGGCGCTGCAGTCCACCGAGCTCGCGCTCGAGACGGGGATGCGCCGAGATCAGATCATCATCTCGTGCAAGGTCTCACGGCCGCGCGACCTGATTGCGATCTACCGCGAGCTCGCGCGGCAGACCGATCAACCGCTGCATTTGGGGCTGACCGAAGCCGGCATGGGCACCAAAGGCCTCGTGTGGTCCGCTTCAGCGATGGGTGTGCTGCTGAACGAGGGGATCGGCGACACGATCCGTGTCTCGCTCACCCCGCGGCCCGGCGGCGACCGGCGCGAAGAGGTGTATGCGGCGTGCGAGTTGCTCCAGGCCCTTGGCCTCCGGTCGTTTTCACCGAGCGTCACCGCATGTCCGGGCTGCGGCCGCACGACGAGCTCGACGTTCCAGGAACTCGCCGAGCGAACGCAGGACTACATCCGCAGCCGCATGCCGGAATGGAAAACGCGCTACGACGGCGTGGAAACGCTGACGCTCGCCGTGATGGGCTGCGTCGTCAACGGCCCCGGCGAATCGAAGGCCGCCAATATCGGCATCAGCCTGCCGGGGACCGGCGAAGCGCCACACTGCCCCGTGTTCATCGATGGCGACCATTTCACGACGCTGCGCGGCACGTACGACGAGCTCGCCGAGGGATTCCGCGCGCTCGTGGACAATTACGTCGCCACGCATTACACACAACGTTCGGATCGTTCGGATCGTTCAGGTCGTTCCTAACGTTCGGATCGTTCGGTTTCGAACTCCCGGAAAATCGCTAGACAACCGGCGCCCAGTCGGGTAAAACGCGAGCGTTATGGACGGATTTCGAACGGCTCGAACGATCCGAACGATGTTCTTCGGGGCGGCCGTTGTCTTTACACTCGCCGCCCGCCTCGCAGGTCAGAACGCTCCGCCGAATCCGCAAGCGCCGTCCGATCGTTTCGTCATTGAAATGGGGGCGCGCTTGTACACCGGCCAATGTTCGGTCTGTCACGGCACCAACGGTGACCTGATCAACGGCGTTGATTTGCGTGCCGGCAGGTTCCTGACCGTCCGAACCGACGAGGACCTGACGCGCGTGCTGGCAACGGGCAGGCCGGCCGCCGGCATGCCGAGCTTCGCCGTACTGCACTCGGACGAATCGCGCGCGATCATCGCCTACATTCGATCCGGATTCGACGCGACGACGACAGGCGTGACAATCGGCGACGCCCGACGCGGCGCCGCCCTCTTCGACGGCAAGGGCAGTTGCACGTCGTGCCATCGCGTCAACGGCCGTGGCGCGTACACCGCGACAGATCTCACCGAGATCGGGAGCGTGCGGACACCGGCGTCGCTGCAGCGCGCGTTGATCGACCCCGCGCAAGCGAACCTTCCGGGTAATCGCTCGGTGCGCGCGGCCACCCGCGACGGCCGCACGATTCGCGGACGCCGCCTCAACGAAGATGCCTACACCATCCAGTTGATCGACGAGCAGTCGCGGCTGGTGTCATTGGTGAAAGCGGACCTCCGATCGCTGGAACTCGTTTCAGCCTCATCGATGCCCTCGTTCCAGAACACGTTGACGGCAGACGAGCGAGCCGACGTGGTCGCGTACCTGCTGTCGCTGAAAGGGCGCTAGCCGTGAAGAAGCTGATGAAACTTGTCGTCGCCGTGCTGCTCGTCGCCGCCTCGTACCGCCTCGACGCGCAGGTCACCTCCGATCGCATCCTGCGCGCCGCTGAGGAGCCGCAGAACTGGCTGACGTATTCCGGCGGCTACTCGAGCCAACGCTACAGCCTGCTGAAGCAGATCGATACGTCGACCGTGAAGAATCTCGAGCTGAAGTGGATGTTCCAGAACCAGGTCTTTGGTCCCTGGGAAACGTCGCCGCTCGTCGTCGACGGCGTCATGTATCTCACGCAGCGGCCGAACGACGTCATCGCGCTCGACGCAAAGAGCGGACGCGTGTTCTGGCAGTATCGCTACACGAACTCCGGGCGGCAACAGGTCTGCTGTGGCGCGCAAAACCGCGGCGTCGCCATTCTCGGCGACACGCTTTTCATGGGGACGCTCGATGCGCATCTGGTGGCCCTCGATGCGAAGAACGGAAAGCCGCTGTGGAACGTGCTGGTCGCCGACGACAAGCTCGCCTACTCCGTCACGCTCGCGCCGCTCGTCGTCAAGGACAAGGTGATCGTCGGCGTGGGCGGCGCCGAGTACGGCATTCGTGGCTTCGTGGCCGCCTACGATCCGAAGAATGGCAAGGAGCTCTGGCGCTTCTACACGATTCCCGGCAAGGGCGAACCCGGCAGCGAGTCGTGGTCGGGACAGGCGTGGGAGCACGGTGGCGGATCAGTCTGGGTCACCGGCTCGTACGATCCGGCACTGAACCTCACCTACTGGGGCGTCGGTAATCCAGGGCCCGACTGGAATCCCGATCAGCGTCCGGGCGACAACCTCTACACCGATTCGGTTGTGGCGCTCGACGCCGACACCGGGAAGCTGAAGTGGCATTACCAGTTCACGCCGAACGACGCGTATGACTACGACTCGGTGCAGGTGCCGGTGCTCGCGGACCTGATGTGGAAGGGTTCCCTCACCAAGGCGATGCTGTGGGGGAATCGCAACGGCAACTTCTATGTGCTCGATCGCGAAACGGGTAAATTCCTGGTCGGCAAGCCATTCGTCAAAGTGAATTGGATGGACACGTTCGACGAGCGCGGCCGGCCGCATCAGACCGTACAGCCGCCAGGCCAGCCAACCTGGCCGGGAAACCAGGGCGGCACGAACTGGTATTCACCGTCGTACAGCCCGCATACCGGACTTTTCTACATTCCCGCGTGGGAAGGCTACGCGACGATTTTCGGCGGCACGCCGGTCGAGTACCAGGAGGGCCGGAATTTTGGCGGCGGCGTGAATCGATCGTACGTGCCGGTGCCCGGCGCGCCGGCGGTTCCCAGCTTGCGCCGCGGCCCGATCAACAACTGGACCGACTCAGTGGCCAACGGCGCCGTGCTGGCGCTCGATGCTTCGACTGGCGAGCAG
>Ga0207675_100004193_pt1 | contig 13952 bp, 10 predicted proteins | sample KBSSwiS42_FD_184305 | JGI IMG/M metagenome (GOLD analysis project Ga0207675, IMG submission 184305) | Switchgrass rhizosphere microbial communities from Kellogg Biological Station, Michigan, USA - KBS Switchgrass S4-2 (SPAdes) (version 2) | ecosystem: Host-associated > Plants > Roots >... | reverse complement strand
TCATCGCGCTCGAGCCGGAGACGGCGAAGATCATCTGGAAGTACACGGCGCCGGCGGCGGTCAGCAAGCGCGGCGTCGCCTACTGGCCGGGCGATCGCGAGACGCCGCCGCGACTCTTCAGCGGCGCCGGCGATCGGCTGCTCGCCGTCGACGCCGAGCGCGGCAAACCGGCGCCTGGATTCGGCGAGGACGGGAGCGTCGATCTCAAGGCGAGCGTGCGCGGAGAGATCGACGGCGGCTTCAGCCTCGCGTCGCCTCCCGCGGTGTTCAGGAACGTCGTCATCACCGGCGGCAACAACGGCGAGCAGGCGCCGAGCGCCGGCCTCTACGGTGACATCCGCGGATGGGACGCGCGGAGCGGGAAGCTGCTGTGGTCGTTCCACACCGTGCCCCGGGCCGGCGAGCCCGGCGTCGAGACCTGGGAAGGGGAGAGCTGGAAGAATCGTTCGGGCACGAACGTCTGGTCGTTCTTCACCATCGACGTCGAGCGCGGCCTCGTCTTCGCGCCGCTGGGGTCGCCAACCTCCGACTATTACGGCGGCGATCGCAAGGGCGCGAACCTGTACGGCAACTCGATCGTGGCGCTCGACGCGCTGACCGGGAAGCCGAAGTGGTACCGGCAGCTCGTGCACCACGACCTGTGGGACTACGACCTTCCGGCCGCGCCGACCCTGTTCGACGTCAAGCGCAACGGGCGCACGATTCCGGCGGTCGGCGTCATCACCAAGATGGGGCTGCTCTTCATCTTCGACCGCGTCTCCGGCGAGCCGATGTTCGGCATCGAAGAGCGGCCGGTGCCGCAGAGCACCGTGCCGGGTGAAGCGACGTGGCCGACGCAGCCATTCCCGATCAAGCCTGAGCCGCTCGCACGGAACACGTTCGATCCGGCGAAAGACTTCTACTCGCTCACGCCCGAGCACGCCGCGTACTGCAAGGAGCTCTGGAACACCAACGCGATGTTCACGAAAGGCCCCTACACGCCCCCCGGCGTGGACGGCACGATGGTGACGTTCCCGAGCACGGTCGGCGGCGGCAACTGGAACGGGCTGTCGTTCGACCCGGCGCTCGGCCTGGCGTTCACGAACGTGATGAACATCGGCCAGGTCGCGAAGATGGTGCAGGGGACATCCCGCGGCGGCGGACCGCTGACCTGGGTACGCCGCAGCCCGTGGGGCGGGCCGGTCGGCCGGTTCTGGAATCCGGAGACGAAGATTCCGTGCTCGGCGCCGCCCTTCGGCGAGCTCGTCGCCGTCGACGTCAGCCGCGGCGAGGTCGCGTGGAAGGTACCGCTCGGCATGGTCGACTCGCTCAAGGCCAAGGGCTTCGACAAGACCGGCACGCTCAACATCGGCGGCAGCATCGCGACCGCCGGCGGCGTGATCTTCATCGGCGCGACGATCGACAGCCGCTTCCGCGCCTTCGAATCGAAGACCGGCCGTCAGTTGTGGGAGACCGAACTGCCGGCGTGCGCCCACTCCGTGCCGATGACGTTTCTCGGCAAGGACGGCCGCCAGTACGTGGCCGTCGCCGCCGGCGGCGGCAGCTACCTCGGCGCGCCGCCCGGCTCGACGATCGTCGCCTTCGCGCTGCCTGGGCCATCCAGCGCCGGCCACTGACGTGCGAATCAGGGCGGCACTGCTGGTTGGGTGTGCGATCGCGGCGCTTGCCGCGGCGCAGCGTCCCGCCCCGGCGAAACACGTCCTCGCCTGGGCCGACGTCCGCAGCGGCTATCAGCACGACTCGATCTCGCACGCCGTCGCGACGATCGAGCGGCTCGGGCGCGAGTCGGGCGCCTACGACACCTTCATCCGCACCGATTCGCAGATCATCACCAAGCGCGGCGTCACCTTTCCCTCCGGCACCGGCATCGCCACCGGCGAGCAGTTCAACGTTCGCGACCTGAACTACTTCGACGCGATCTTCTTCTTCGGCGTCCGCGAGATCGAGCTCTCGCCAGACCAGCGCGCCGATCTGCTCTCCTTCGTGCGCGACGACGGGAAGGGGTTCGTGGCGGCGCATTCGGCGGCGACGGCGTTCTTCTCGTGGCCCGAGTTCGGCGAGATGCTCGGCGGCCGCTTCGACGAGCATCCATGGGGAATCACCGGCGGCACCGTCGTCGTCGACGATCCGAAGTTCCCGGCGATGCGTCACTTGCCGCCGCGCTTCACCGTTCGCGACGAGCTCTACCAGATCAAGGATTTCTCGCGCGACAAGATTCATGTCGTCGCGCACCTTGACGCATCGCGGCTGGATCTGACGCGGCCGCTGGTCCATCGCAAGGACGGCGACTTCCCGGCCGCGTGGTGGAAGAACTACGGGAAGGGGCGCGTCTTCTACTCGATCCTCGGGCACGACGCCGAAGACTGGGACAACCCGCTGCTGCAGCAGATCTACTTCCAGGCGATCCGGTGGTCGCTCGGCCTGACGGAGTGACGATGAGACGAGTCGGTCGGTTGACTGGAACGATCATCCTGCTGTTCGGCCTTGCCTCGAGCCTGCTCGTCGCCCTGCAACCGCCGCCAGAGGGCCAGCCGGGGCGAGGCGGGCGCGGCGGCGGCCGTGGCGCCGCGGTGCGGCAGAGGAAAGCGGTGCTGGCCTGGGCCGATACGCGCAACGGCATCGCGCAGCACGACTCCGTGTCGCATGCGCTCGCGGTGATCGAGCGCCTCGGCTACGAGTCGGGGATCTACGACACCTTCATCCGCACCGATTCGAGCGTCATCTCGAAGCATCCGAAAACAACCGACGGCAAGCCGGCGTCCGGCGGGCCGAGCCTCGCCAACGTCGACGCGATTTTCTTTCTCGGCCACCGCGAGATCCAGCTCGAGGCGGAGCAGAAGGCCGATCTGCTGGCGTTCGTGAAAGAGGACGGCAAAGGCTTCGTGGCCGGCCACACGGCGACGACCGCGTTTCAGTCGTGGCCGGAGTTCGGCGAGCTCCTCGGCGCGCGCTACGACGGGCATCCCTGGAACACGGTCCATGGCACCGTGATCAACGAGGACCCGTCGTTCCCGGCGACACGACACCTGCCGCCGTCCTTCGACATCACCGAGGAGTTCTATCAGGCGAGCGAGTACTCGCGTGACCGGATTCGCGTGCTGCTGCGGCTGGACGTGTCGAAGCTGCCGCCGAACCCCGAGCTGCACCGGACCGATGGCGACTTTCCGCTGGCGTGGGCGAAGAGCTACGGGCGCGGCCGCGTGTTCTACTCGGCCTTCGGCCACGCGCCCGCGGCGTGGGACAACCCGGACGTCTACCGGATGTATTTCGAGGCGCTGCGCTGGGCGCTGGGACTTGCAGATGGCGACGCGACGCCCCGCCCGATGAAATGATCCCCTCCCTTTTCTAGCGAGGATCGATCCCTTTGGCCTTGAGCACGGGCGCAGCCGTGGGTCCCGAGAGAAAGGCGATCAGCGCCTTGCCGGCCTCGGCATTCGTTGACGTCGCGCTGGTGGCTGATGCAAAGCGGATGCTCATCTGGTATGGCGCGGGAAGGGCTCCCAGAATCTCGACGCCGTGAGTCGGCACGATTTCGCTGAATAACGTGATGACCATCGCCGCCTGGCCGGCCGCGACGCTCTCGGTCGCCGGCCCGGAGCCAGGCGCCAGGATGATCTTGGGCTTCACATCGGCAGCGATGCCCATCCCGTCGAACATTTTCTCGATCGCACCCCTGCTTGCGCCGTCCTGCGGATAGGTAATCGATTTCGCCTCCTGCAGCGCCTTCTTGAGCGCGTCGGGCGTGCGGATGTCCGGCTTGGGCGCGCCGGCGCGGATGCCGATGCCCAGTTCGGAGCGGCCCACGTCCACGCGTGACGCGCCCGTGAGCTTGCCCTGAGTGATCAGGTCGCCGATCGCCTCGGTGGTGATGATGGTGACATCGAACGCCTCGCCCGTTTCGATTCGCTTCTTCAACGACGCGGTGGAGCCGAACTGGATGGCGAGCGGGCGCCCGACCGCCTGCTCGCACTGCGGTTGAAGTGCTTCCATGGTGCCCTTCATGCCGTTGGACACCAGCACGCGAAGCGCGTTGTTCGAGGTGTTCTGTGCGGCGGGCTGCGTGATGAGGCAGAGGCATCCGCCCACGGTGGCCGCGATTGCAGCGATGGAGCGTAGGGTCATGGGCCCATTATGACGCCTTGCACCAGGCCAGGTTTGCGGGGATGATCCCCGCGTCGTGGCCACCCTGGTGATCTCGTACAGCCGCGCCGACGAGACGCAGGTGCGAGCGGTGGTGTCCCTGCTGCAAGGCGCCCTGCGAGACATCGAAAAGGCCGTCTTCTGGGATGGGCAGCTCGAGCCTGGAGATCCATGGTTCGAGCAGCTGAAAGCACACATCGACGCCACGCCTCAGCTCTTCGTGTTCTGGTGTGACCACGCCTGCCGGTCCGATCAGGTGCGGCGAGAGTTCTTGTACGCCCTGGGACAGCACAAGCGCGTCGTGCCGGTGCTGCTCGATGACACGCCTCTCGCAGCCGAACTGGCGCCCATTCACGGCATCGACTTGCGCGGCGCCATCCAACACGATCGCGCCCCGCTGCCACAGAGGAGACTGAAAGGGTTGCGCTTCAACGCTGTGGCTGCGGCGATCGTGGTTGCCGCACTGATGATCCTCAGCCTGCCCGTGTTCTTGAGCCGTCAATCCCCTACCCTGTCAAACCCGGATCCGATCACGACGCCCCTGCCGATGCCGCCGCCGGCCAGCTCTGGCGCCCCCTTTCGAGCGGCGGTCTCTATCGCGGCGTCGGCGTCCGTGCTGGCGTTGGGACTGGTAGCGTGGCGGAAACGGCGGCGCCGGAAGATACGCCAGTTCGTGGTCACTGAATTCGCACGACACGTGGACGAAGGAGCCGGATGATCATGGCGAACCTCGCCGGTAAAGTGTCGGTCGTCACCGGATCGACGTCCGGCATCGGCCGCGGCATCGCGGAGCATTTCGGGCGGCTCGGGTCGGACATCGTCGTGCACGGACGCGACCGTGCCGACGGCCTCGAGACCGTCCGGCGCGTCAAGGCGGCCGGCCGCGAGGCCGAGTACTTCGACGGCGACCTGACGAGCGAGGAGGTCTGCCGCGCGCTGATTCGCTTTGCGGTGGCGCGGTTCGGCGGCCTCGACATCCTCGTCAACAACGCCGCCGACACCGGACGCGGCGATCTCGAGCACATCGCCGTCGCGCGCTGGGACACGATCATCGCCGTGAACCTGCGGGCGCCGTTCATCCTGCTGCAGGAATCGATCGCGCCGATGAGGGCGCGCGGCGGCGGCTCGGTCATCAACATCGGATCGGTCCTCGCCTACGTCGGCGAGCCGAAGCTCGGCGCCTATTCGGTGTCGAAGGGCGGCCTGATGACGCTGACGAAGAACGCGGCTTCGTTCCTCAACCGCGATCGGATTCGCGTCAACCAGATCAACGTCGGGTGGACGCTCACCGAGGGCGAGCGTCGCGTGAAGCGCGAACAGGAAGGCAAGGGCGACGACTGGATCGAGGAGGCGATCGCGACGCGGCCGTTCGGCCGGCTGCTCGCCCCGCTCGACATCGCGTCCGCGGCGGAGTACTTTGCGTCGAACGCGAGCGAGTGCGTCACCGGAAGCGTCCTCGACCTCGAGCAGTACCCGCCGGGCGCGCTGCCGAACTCGTGAGACCTCCTTGTGGAGATCCTGGTATGAACATCTGTCGCATGACGTTCCTCGCGGTGTGCGTCCTCGGTATCGCGACCGCCGGGCGGGCCGGCGGCGGCCAGGCCGGCCGTGGCGGCGCGGCCGCCGCGATCCCCAGCCTTCCGTACAAGCTGGTGGAGTGGCCGGCGCCCCCGATCAGCGCCGCCGGAGTCCCTGGCGCCTGGAATTTCATCCAGGTGTCATCGGTCGCACTCACGCCGCGCGGCACGATCCTGGTGCTCCATCGCGGTGCGCACCCGATCATGGAGTTCGAGAGCAACGGCCGATTGGTCCGTTCGTGGGGCGATGGGATGTTCAGCGAAGGGAAAGTCGCGGCCATTCCAGAGGCGCACTGGACCGCGGACAAGTCCCACTATTCGGCCGTGTATGGACCAGCGGGCTGCACGGCGTGCGGGGCGCATTCAGTGCGTGTCGATCCGCAAGGGAACATCTGGCTCATCGACGCGCCTGGCCACGTCGTCTACAAGCTGAACGCCGAGGGCAAAGAGCTCATGCGCCTTGGCAGCAAGGGCGTCTCCGGAACCGGACCCAATACCTTCAATCTGCCGACCGACGTCGCCTTCGCCGCGAACGGCGATGTCTACGTCAGCGATGGTTACGGCAGTGCGCGCGTGGTGAAGTACTCACGCGACGGGAAATATCTGCTCCAGTGGGGCGCGAGAGGAAAGGGCCCCGCCGAGTTCGGGCTGCCTCACAACCTCGTGACCGACGCGCAGGGCAGGGTCTACGTCACCGATCGGGACAACCAGCGGATCGAGATCTTCGATGCCGGCGGGAAATTTCTGAATCAGTGGAGCGGCACCGGAGGGATCTCCGGGCTCTTCATGACCAGGGACCAGCGGATCTGGACCGGCGGAATCCTGCGGGATCTGGACGGAAAAGTCCTCGGACAATTGCCCGGACCCGGAACCGCTGGAGCGCACGGCGTGGTGGCCACGGAGTCCGGAGATGTCTACCTCGCGCAACTGAGCGGCGTCGTCCAGAAGTTCGTCAAGCAGTAGTCTCGCGTATGTAGTGTCCGGCTTTAGCCGGACGGTCCGCCTCAAGGCGGACACTACGTACGTTCGATGGAGGTCCCGATGGCTCACGCACAGGTCGACGCCGTCCCCATGATCCTGCGCGATCAGGCGGCCGGCGTGGTGACGCTCACGCTCAATCGCGGCGAGCGGTTCAATCCGTTGTCTTCGGCCATGATTGCGGCGCTGGCGGCCGAACTCGACGCGATTGCCGGCGACCCTTCGGCGCAGGTCGTGATTCTCGCCGCCGGCGGCAGGGGATTCTGCGCCGGCCACGACCTCAAGGAGATGCGCGCCCACGCCGGTGACAAGGCGTGGCAGCGCAACCTCTTCGACCAGTGCGGCCGGATGATGATGAGCCTCACCGCCCTGCCGCAGCCGGTGATCGCGCGCGTCCAGGGCATCGCGACCGCGGCGGGCTGTCAGCTCGTCGCCATGTGCGACCTCGCCGTCGCCGCCGATTCGGCGGCCTTTGCGCTGCCTGGCGTCAACATCGGGGTCTTCTGTTCGACACCCGCCGTTGGCGTGGCGCGCAATGTCGGCCGCAAGCGCGCGATGGAAATGCTCCTGACCGGCGAGATGATCGACGCGCAGACGGCGCTCGCGTGGGGCCTGGTCAACCGGGTCGTCGCCCCGCAGGCGCTGGACGAGGAGATCCGCCGCTTCACGGACATCATCCTCGCCCGGAGCCCGGCGGCGATTCGTCTCGGGAAGCAGGCGTTCTACCGCCAGATCGAGCAACCGCTCGCCGACGCCTACGAGATGACGAGCGAGACCATGGCGTGCAATCTCCTCCTCGACGATGCCGCCGAGGGGATGGATGCATTCCTGGGCAAGCGGCCGGCGGTCTGGCGAGGACGTTAGCCCCCGGAGCTGGATCTTCTCAGCCCTTGGGACCGCGAGCCTTTGCCGTTCTGCCTCTCGCAGTTGACGACGGCAGCCCGGGCTTTGAGGGGGTGCGCGGCGATCGACTGAAAGAGGCGGCGGGTTTCTTCGTGCATTTCCTCTCGCCTCGAGCCGGTGATGCGCTCCCGCTCGAGCCGAGCGGCCTCGGTCGTCGACTTGGACATCTGGTGACGGTAGCGCCAGTCGCGAAGACCACGCTGTCCCGTTTTGCACAGAGACCCGCAACACCGACGGAACTTGATCGCTCGCTCGGGGTCTAAGCGTTTCTATGAGCCGGCCTCGATGCACGCCCACGCTGACGATCGCGGCCCTGTTCGTGTTGATGTGCACCCGAGGTCCTGCAGCGCAACCGTCGCTGTCCTCGGAGGAGACCGCGGCCTGGATGGCCGTTGGCCGGCGGTGTCAGGCCCCCGTCACTCGTATTCCCGGCCGTGACGGCACCTTCGACGTCTACATCGAGAGCCCGGCCGCACGCGCCGCAGTCGTCGCGGCAGCGGCGACGATGATGCATCAGCCGCTCGAGGCAATGGGCGTCAGGACCGCGCTGCGAGGTGGGTATCGCATCTGGGCGTTCGGCACCGACCGCACCCTGAGCACCGTGACCATCAGCCGGATTTCGGTGCGTTCTCCTGGCGGCGCACGCATTGAGGCGGCTGACGTCTTCCGCGAGCGGTTGTTCCTCGGGACCGTCGCGTCGCACGGGATCATCGAGCCGCTGCGGGCCCGATTCCCGGAGTTCATCTTCACAACCCTGCCGTCAGGACCGTTGGACGTGGTGCTTCACATGCCCACCGGGGTCGAGCGCTACCGGGTGACGGACGAGGATCGCTCACGCCTCATCGGTGTGTGCAACGAGTAGCGCGGCGGTTACTTTGACGGGTCGAGCGCGTTCAGTGCCACCTGACCGTTGCTCATGATCAGCAACGGGTTCTGCAGCACCCAGATGGATTCGAGCGGGTTGCCGTCGACCGCGATCAGGTCGGCTTCGAATCCCGGTTCGAGGCTGCCGATCTTCGACGCGAGTCCCAGCAGCTCGGCACTGCTGATCGTCGCCGCCTGGATCGCCGCGAGAGGCGTCAACCCCGCATCGACGAGATAGGCGATCTCGCCCGACACGCGGGCAACGCTGCGGCGCCCGTATTCAGTGTCCGCCCCGGCCGCGAACTTCACGCCGATCCGGATCGCGCGCGCAATGGCGAGGCGGAGTTGCGGCACCATGTAGCGCGCTCGTATCTGCAAGCCGGGGTCGTCATAGTCGCCCCCGGCATCGTTCATGTCGGCCAGCGCGGAATAGGTCGGCACGAACCAGACGTTGTTGTCCTTCATCATCCGCAGGGTCGGTTCGGACAGGAATGTGCCATGTTCGATGCTGCGGACACCGGCGCGTACCGCATTGGCGGCGCCCTCGTCGCCGTGCGCGTGGGTTTCAACCGGGATCCCGCGACGCTGCGCCGTCTCGACGACGGTGCGCAGCTGCGTTTCGTCGAAGAGAAAATGCCGCGGGTCCGTCTCGGGAAGCCCGGCGCGATCGGTCGCGCTCGTCTTGATCACGTCAACGCCACGATCGAGATTGACCTGCGTCGCGCGCCGGATCTGATCCGGCGAGATGAGTCCGCCGGCGAACTCGAACAGCCGCGGGTCCGACAGGACGGTGCTGCTCTCGAGGTGGGGCTGCAGATGGACGCCGGCGGCGAGGATATCGGGCCCGGCCAGATACCCGGCCTTCACCATCTCGCGAAGCGCCACGTCGGCGTACATCGGCACGCCCGCACTTCGGGCCGTCGTCACGCCGGAGAGCAACGCCGTCTTCGCCCCGGCGAGATCGGCGATGTGCGCGTGCGCGTCGATCAGGCCGGGCAGGACGACTTTTCCACGAACGTCGAGGATTTCGGCGCCTGGCGGCGGGGCGGTCGTGCCGACCGAGACAATCGTCCGCCCTCGCACGACCACGGTCGCGCCCGTGGTCAGTGAGCCGCTGCGGACGTCAAGGACGGTGGCGTGTGTCACGGCGATCAGGCGGGGCTGCTGCGCGGCGGCGCTCCCCAGCGCCGCCACCAACGCGGCTATGCCTACCGCCAGCGGACGTCCTGGGTTCTTCATGGCTCAATGGTCCCGGAAAGGGTAAGGCGACCGATTGCGCAGTTTTGCACAGAATATTGTTCCCGGGGGGCCGGAACCCACGACCGGGTGGGGCAGAATCGCTGGCAAATTCCGGCCCTTTTCGCCGTCCGTTCTGGAACCCTTCTGTTCTCCAGGCCGTCGACCTATTGAAAGTGCCTGGCTGAGGAATCCGGACTGACTCCTCGCTCGCGTCGTGCAGCAGCAGTAGCAGTAGCAGCAGCTTATGGCTGGCAAGTTCGCCCTCATCATCGGCAACAGCCGCTACGACGACTCGAGTCTGGGCCGCCTGAAGGCGCCCGAGCTCGACGTTCAGGAGCTCGAGGGCGTGCTGAAGGCGCCGGACGTCGGGCACTTCGATGAGGTGACCACCCTCCTGAACGAAGGCTGCGCCTCGGTCCGGAAAGCGATTGCCCGCTTCTACGATCAGAGACAGCGGGACGATCTCCTGCTGCTGTATTTCTCCGGGCACGGCGTCAAGGACGAGCAGGGGCATCTCTACCTGGCGCTGCGAGACACCGAGAGCGGCCTCCTGGCGGGCACGGCCATCGAAACGGCGTTCATCAGCGGCCGCATGGATCGCAGCTTCTCGAAGAGTCAGGTCCTCGTCCTCGATTGCTGCCACAGCGGCGCGTTTGCCCACGGGACCAAGGCCGCGCAGGGCGTCAGCGTCGGGACCGCGGAAGCGTTCGAGGGGACAGGGCTGGGCCGGGTGATCCTGACCGCCACCGATTCCACCCAGTACGCCTGGGAAGGCGACCAGATCATCGGCGATGCGCCGAACTCGCTGTTCACGCACTTTCTGATCGAAGGCCTGAAGACCGGCGCCGCGGATCGAGACGATGACGGCGCCGTCACCGTCGACGAGCTCTACGACTACGTGCGCGAGCAGGTCGTCAACAGCACGCCGCGGCAGACTCCCCACAAGTGGGCGTATCGACAGGAGGGCGAGATCGTCCTCGCGCAGAATCCGTTCGCGAAGCGTTCCGCGCTGCCGCCGGAAATCGAGGAGGGGATCGGCAGCAAGCTGTCGAGCCTGCGCCTCGAGGCGGTGCGAGATCTCGGGATCCTGCTTCGCGGCCACCACCTCGGCCGGGCGCGTGCCGCCCTGGCGGCGCTGAGGAACCTGTCCACCGACGACAGCCGCAAGGTGGCGAACGCCGCCGCCGACATCCTGAAGTCGCACGACGACGCGCCTGTGGATGTGATCGCTGCCGAGTCGCACGCCGGCGCAGACGACCGGGTCGACGCCCATCCGCCTGACATCTTCGTCAGTTATGCCCACGAGGACCGTGAAAAAGCGAAGGCGCTCGCGAACGTGCTTGGGGCACGAGGATGGAAGGTCTGGTGGGATCGGAAGATCGCACCCGGAGAAGCCTTCGACGTCGTCATCGAGCGCCAGCTCCGCACCTGCAAATGCGCCATCGTCCTGTGGTCGGCTCGTTCGGTTGGCGCGACCTGGGTCCGGAACGAAGCGCGGCGGGCGGCCCGGCGCAAAGTCCTCGTGCCGATTCTCATCGATACTGTCGAAACCCCGCTGGAGTTCGAAAACCTCCAGGCCGCCGATCTGACATCCTGGGAGGCCGCGGTCGAGAATCCCGAGTTCGAGGCCGTCCTGGACCGGATCCAGGCGCTGTCACCGATTCCCGACGAGCGCCTGGCGCGTGCCGCGGTGGAGGACGCCCACCTCGAATTCGTGACGGGGCACCGGCAGGCGGCGATCGCGAAGCTGGAACAGTTCCGCCCGGCCCATGTCCTCGTGTCCCGCGCGCTCGCCGAGCTGCGCGCGGAAGCCGAACGCATCGAGCGTGAGCGTGCGGAGGCGGTTCGCAGAGAGGCGGCCGCCGCGGAAGCCGAACGCATCGAGCGCGAGCGCGCCGAGGCGGTTCGCAGAGAGGCGGACGCCGCGGAAGCGGCGCAGCAGCGGCGCCGCGAGCTCGCCGCCGCGCAGGCGCGGCAGGAAGCGATCGCCCGCAACGCCGCGGCCGCGCGCGCGGAAGCCGAACGGATCGAGCACGAGCGTGCGGCGGCGGCTCGCCGGGAGGCGGATGCCGCGGAAGCGGCGCAGCGCCGGCGGGACTTCGAGACCGACCGGCTCCGGACCGAAGCGCCCGCCGTGCACGGCGAGTCGAGCGTGGACGAAGCGCCGCTCGTCGCCCCGCCTGTTGACGCAGACGCCGCTGAAACTCCTCGTCCGGCGTTTTCGTGGCTCACGTCCCGGCCACTTCAAGTGGCTGCGGTCCTGCTCGCGCTGCTCGCCGGGACGTGGATCGCAGTCGTCCGGCCCGGGCGAGCGCCTCGCGGACCGGGCGATCGGAGTGAGCGTCCACTTCAGAACGCGGTGGGGCCGGCAACGGCGCCGGCACCGGCACCCACGCCTCGGACTCCCGTCGTCGAGACGGCCGGCGCATCGCCTCGCGTCGAGCCCCTTCCGTCCACGCCGATTGAAGGGGTGCAACCGACGCCTGGCCCCGTCCCGGCAAGTTCGGTTCCGAAACAGCCGGCCGAGCTCCCGGCAGGCAGGCAGCCCTCCTCTTCAACGCGACTCGAAGAGCTGAGAACGCGAGCACGCAGCCAGGCGCGGTCGGGTCAGGCCGCGCAAGCATTGAGCGCCGTGGTCGAAGGGCTGCAGATCGATCCAAGAGATCCGGGTTTGCGGAACATTCAGGACTCGTTGCTGCGCGAGGCTCAGGCGAAGGCGGTGCGATCGAGGCAGTCCGCCGAGAACCTGGACGCGAACGCGAGAGCCGAGGAGACGTTCGAACGAGGGCTTCAGGCCGCGAAGCAGGCCATCGCGCTGCGCCGGGCCGGCAAGATCGACGCGGCGACTCGCGCGTTCTGGGTGGCCGCGGACGAGTTCGGCGCCGCCGCCGTGGAGTCTCAAAAGGCTGCCGACGCCGAGGACGCCGAGCAGGCACGACGGGCCGCCGAGCAGGCGCGGGTCAAAGCGAAGGAGAACGAGCGGCCGGAGGCGCCGGGACGGCAACGGCCGAACGCCAACGGTCAGACCGCGCGGAATGCCCCCGACACAACGATCGAGCAGGAGCTGGTGAACCAGACGCTCCGCCGGTATGAAGCCGCCTACGCCAGCTTGAAAGCCGACAGCGTCAGGAGCGTATACCCGTCGGCGCCGCTCGATCAACTCGCGACCGACTTTGCCGGCTATCGCTCGTACACCATGAAGATCGAAGTGGATGACTATCTGTTCGTCTCCACCGCGGCGCAGACCTCCGCCGTCGTCAAGGCTCGCATTGTCCACGACGTCGTGACGAGGTCAGGTCAAAGAACGCGGTCCGAACGGCCGCAGACCTTCCAGCTCGAAAAGCAGCGGAACATCTGGATCATCGATCAGATCCGCTAGAGCGGTCTCCAAATCGATGTAACGCGAGCCTTCAGGCGAGCGCCACACGCTCGGCTACAGCAATTTTCATTTGTACGTAGTGTCCGCCTTCAGGCGGACCATCACGGTCCGGCTAAAGCCGGACACTACAAACAAAGGCCGGTTCTCGCGACACATCGTCCAAACCTGCCAGGAGCGTTGATGAAGCGATTTCAATCGATGATGCTGGCGGCGGCCTTTGTCGCCGTCGCAGCGCCGGTCGCAAAGTTTGTGACGGCACAGAGCATTGTGACGTGGCTGGTCTTTGTCGACGACCTGCACCTCGATTTCCGCAATACGGGACGGCTCCGGGATCTGCTGGGGCTGGTCTCGAGCGAGGTGATTCAAGACGGCGACCGGTTCGCGGTGCGGTTCAGCGGCGCTTCGATGCTGTCGGTGGAGATCACGCAGGATCGGACGCTGCTGGCACCCGCGATCAAGAGAGCGTCTGGCGGCGCTTTGAAGATCTCGGATCTCGAGCGCGGCGGCCGCAGCGAGGCGTGGTATCGCGCGATTGTCGCGCTGGCGATGGCGCGGGAGGCGATACGAGTCCTCGCACATGCGCCGGCTGGCCGAAGAGGATTGATCTACGTCAGCAACGGCTACGACGGCGGCGGCCCTTTGCGCGATCAGGTCCAGGAAGTCGCGAGATTTGCCCAGGAGCGAGGGGTCGCCATCTTTGCGGTTGACCCACGCGGATGGCCGGATGCCGTCGTCGACGATCCGGTGGCCGACCCGCTGTTGTGGAACGATCACCTCACTGAGACAAGACAGACCCTGCGGATGGTGTCCCAGCCCACCGGCGGGTTCGCGTTGTTCGAGACTGCGGACCCCTATCAGGCGTTGAAAGGCAT
>Ga0207675_100004192_pt1 | contig 13953 bp, 13 predicted proteins | sample KBSSwiS42_FD_184305 | JGI IMG/M metagenome (GOLD analysis project Ga0207675, IMG submission 184305) | Switchgrass rhizosphere microbial communities from Kellogg Biological Station, Michigan, USA - KBS Switchgrass S4-2 (SPAdes) (version 2) | ecosystem: Host-associated > Plants > Roots >... | reverse complement strand
GGTCGGACGCGTCGCGGCCTCGGCGATCGCCACGCCGAGCGCCTTGGCGAGGCAGGCGTAGCTCCAATCGTTCATGTGCAGCCCGTCGCTCGAGACGAAGGTCTCGAACGGCAGGCTCTCGCTCTCGCGCCAGCGTCGCATCAACTCGAAACGGTGAAAGACGCTGACATGCTCGGCCTTCGCCGTGGTGGCGATGAGCGACACCATGCCCTGGCAATTGGCCTTGCTGATGACCCGCGGCGCGTATTGCGGATCGATCACCACAACGTCCGCGCCGGTTGCCTTGAGCCGCGTCAACCCCTCATGCAGCAGCGGGGCGTGGGGCAGCAGCGCCTTGTCCCGTAGCACGGAGTTCGTGCCGACCTGCCACAACACCAGGTCGGGCTTTTCGGCGACGACGGCAGTGTCGAGACGCGCCAGCATGTCGGCAGCCTCGTCGCCGTTCACGCCGCGGTTCAGCACTGTAATGTCATGGCCGGGGAAGCGTCGGCTGAGCTCGTCGACCAGCCGGCTCGGATAGGAGGCCGCCGACGTGCTCGCGCCCGCTCCGTAGGTCGACGAGGAGCCCAGCGCCACGATCTTGAGCCGCTTTCCAGCGGCAAGGACGCGCGCGGTGTGGACCAGCGGAAGATCGAAGCGGACCTGGTCCAGGGTGACGTTGCAGGCTGCCGGCTGGATTGCGTTCGTGCCGACGGCCAGCGCCGAACCCGGCACCTGCGCCTGAGCGGGCAATAACGCGAGGAAACCTGCCGCCGCAATGGCCCCGGACACGGCCGCGCGGCGCAGCACGAGATGGCGATTCATGGATATGCGTTGCGTCCCTGTTTGGAAGATTTTTTACGCCTTCTTTTTTGCGTGGCCTACTGGCCGGCCTTGAAATCGGCAGGCTTCAAGTGGGCCGCGTCGATGATCATGGATGCAATGGAGCGGCCAATGCAATCGTGCACGCGGTGAGCGAGCACATTATCCTTACCGGCGGCGTAGAGGTCGAAGGCTCCGGTATCGGACCAATGCCGCATGATGTTAAGGCGGTCGAACAATGGAACCTCATGCTGCTGTGCAACAACGCGCATGTTGTCGGCGTAAGGACCGAGCCCAATCATGATGTCGGTCCGCGGGCTGTATTGCATATTCATCAAGATGACGTCCGCGCCGCCTCGATGCAAGGTCTCGACCCCTTCGTCGAGCGCCGTCCGGAAGTCATCAGGCTCGATTCTGCGAATGGCATCAAGGGTTCCAGTCTGCCATATCACCAAATTCGGCTTCTCGTCGACCAGCAATTTCGCCATTCCCTGGGCGAGGTCCGCGGCGGTCATCCGGGTCCGGACCAGGGTCACCACCTTGACCGCGACCGAGGGCAGTTTCTGCTTGAGGGCGGCCTCGAGGCGGGCGGGGTAGGCCGACGGCGGCCCGTCCGGACCGGCAAGGATCGAGGAACCGGTTCCAACCACCGCGATGGTCAGCCGCTTGTCCTTCTTAACGGCCTCGGCAACGTGCTTTAACTCGGTTGCGCCGAACCACAAATAGCTCGGAACCTCGCACGGCTCGGCCGCCACGCTCGCGCCCGACAACAGGCACAGCGCGAACGCCAGCACCGCCAAGGCTGACGCAGCAAGCGTTTTCATGCCTCGCCTCCGGCGAGGTCTGCATCCGGCGATTTCATGGAACGCGACCCGGGGCTACGTCCTTCCGCCAGCTTATACCATCTTATAAGGCCGGCGGCGGCAATCATGATCAAGATGCCCACAGCACTTACCAGAAGTTGCATCCAGAACGCGCCCGACACCTCCACCATGGCGAAATGCGCAGCAAAGGAGAGGAATACGCCGAGACAGAAGATTTCCAGCGAGTGCTGGCCGCAGACGATCGCCGGCCACGCCCAGCGCGATTTGAGAAACGGCCAGTCGCGCGGGATGAACTTCACCGTGACGACCGCCAGCGCGAGGAAATGCGCAAACCGCAGGACGTCGAGGTTCACCTTGTCGATCGGATAGATCACTTCCTCCAGCCAGTGCGGCACGTATTGGCCCATACCGGGAATGTACCAGGTGAGCGAGATCACGAACGCGAACAGCAGATATGCAATCGCGATCGACACCGTCACCGGAGACCGCAGGACCGTTGCGAGGCGCTGGGCTCCCCCCAGCGCGCACCAGGCCCCGAACACGAACAACAACTGCCAGGCGAACGGGTTGAAATACCAATGCCCGCTGGGATAGCTCGGCATGTTCCAGTTGAATTCCCAGGTGAGCACGTAGAGCAGCACCGAGGCGCCGAGCGCCAGCGTGGACCGGAACAGCAGCAGCCACAGCGTCGGCGGAAACAGCAGGAGCAGGATGATGTAGAGCGGCAAGACGTCCATGTTGGACGGCTTGAATTTGAGCAGCAGCGCCTGAATGATCGTGACGTCGGGCTGCTTGAGAAAATCGAGGATGTTCATTTCCTCGGCGTAGAGCGGGTTCTCGAAGCTGGTGGCGACATAGGAAATCTCGGCCAGGTAGATCGCGAACAGGAAAACGTGCGCCACGTAGATTTGCCACGTCCGCCGCAGGATGCGGGCGCCCGCGATGATGAAGCCGCGCTCGCGCATTTCCTTGCCGTAGACGAAGGCGGCGGTGTAGCCGGAGACGAAGACAAAGATTTCAGTCGCGTCGCTGAAGCCGTAGTTGCGCAGCGTCCCCCAGGCGACGAGATTCGACGGAATGTGGTCGAGGAAGATCAGCCAGAGCGCGATCCCACGGAACAAATCGAGCCGCAGGTCGCGTCCAGTGGTGACCACAGGGGCATGCATTCCAGCGATCTTTCGGACGGCGATGGATGTCTCTAAATTCTAGTGCGCCTTCCCCCCGCTTGGGATCACGTCATCGCGACATTTGCAAGCGATGGACTTAGGGCTATGCACTAGTGTGGCGGTTCAGAAGTCCGCATCATTCTGAGGCAAGTTCGAAATGCGGACTTCTGAACCAAAGCCACACTAGGTCAATAAGTTGCTAGTGTCCTTCGATTTCCGAAGTTCGCAAGCGAGCGTGCCGCACAATGATGCGAACTTCGGAATCGGGACACTAGCCCCAACATACACGACAAAGCGCCCGGATGGGGGCTGAAGGCCTGGCCATGAATACCGTCAAAACAGCGTACCGAGCCGTGACGCGCGAGATCGAGGTCAAGGCGAGCCCGCGCTTCCTGCCCGACCGCTCCTCGCCGGAGAACGGCTATTTCTTCTGGGCCTATACCATCACGCTCACCAATCTCGGGACCGAGACAGTGCAGCTCAAGACCCGCCATTGGCGCATCACCGACGCCCAGGGACGGCTGCAGGAGGTGCGCGGCGCCGGGGTGGTCGGCGAGGAACCGGTGCTCAAGCCGGGCGAGAATTTCGAGTACACCAGCGGCGTTCCGCTGCCGACGCCGTCGGGTTTCATGACCGGAACCTACGGCATGGTGACCGCGGCCGGGGAGACCTTCGACATCGATATTCCCGCGTTCTCGCTCGACACCCCGCAGCGCGAGCGCACCATCAACTAGCTAGCCAGGATCCGGCTGCGACGGCTCGGGCTCGCGCACATCCATGGGCGCGAACACGTAAGTCGAGTTGCAGAACTCGCAGGTGACGGTGATCTTCCCGTTCTCCACCATGTGGTCGCGATCGTCCTGCGGAAAGCTGCGCAGCATGCGCTCGACGCCCGCGCGCGAGCACGAGCACTGCGCGTGCAGGTCCCTGCTGCGGAACACGCGCACGCCGGGCTCGTGAAACAGCCGGTAGAGCAGCTGCTCGGCCGAGACGTCGGGATCGAGCAATTCCAGGTCCTCCACGGTCGCCACCAGCGAGCGGCCTTGCACCCAGGCGTCGTCCTCGGGCTGCGGCTGGAATTCCATCCCCTCCGGCACGTCGCCGGGATCGAGGTCGGGCTGGCGCGCGCGCTCCGGCGATTGCGGCAGGAACTGCAGCAGCAGGCCGCCGGCGCGCCAGTGGTGGCGCGCGCCGTCGATCTCCGCCCGCAGCTCCTCGGCCACCGCCAGGCGCACGCGGGTCGGGATCTGCTCGGAGCGCAGGAAATACTCGTGCGCCGCATGCTCGAGGTCCTTGCCTTCGAGCGCGACGATGCCCTGGTAGCGCGCCGTATCCGGTCCCTGGTCGATGGTCATGGCGAGATGGCCGTGGCCCAGCAGCGCGCCCGGATCGGCGACGCCCGAGGCGATGGCGGCGGCGACGCGGGCGGCGTCGAAACGGGCGCAGGCGCGCACCTTGCCCGGGGTGGTGTAGTCGATGACCAGCATCCGCACCGGCCCGTCGCTCTGGGTCTGCAGGATGAAGCGTCCTTCGAATTTCAGCGTCGACCCCAGCAGCACGGTCAGCACGATGGCCTCGCCCAGGAGCTTGGCCACGGGGACGGGGTAGTTGTGCCGCGAGAGGATGGTGTCGACGGCGGGACCGAAGCGGACCACGCGGCCGCGCAGGTCGAGTGCCTCGACCTGGAACGGCAGGATGGTGTCGTCGGCGGAGGTGGCCGCCGGTGCGCGGGTCGGGATTTCGAGTTGGGGCTGGGGCTCGGACATGATCGGCTAGATATAAGAGGACGCGGCGGAAAATTGACCCCCTGCCGTCGTTCCGATTGCGTGGCGGGGAAGAGCCGACGGCGGAACGGCCCGGCGCTCAGTGCGCGTTCAGGCACCAGGCCAGGATGCCCTTCTGGGCGTGCAGGCGGTTCTCGGCTTCGTCGAACACGACCGATTGCGGGCCGTCGATCACCTCGTCGGTCACCTCGTCGCCACGGTGGGCCGGCAGGCAGTGCATGAACACGGCATCGGGCTTCGCCCGCGCCATCAGCCGGGCATTGACCTGGTAGCGCGACAGCAGGTTGTGGCGGCGCTGCCCGTCCTTGTCTCCCATCGACACCCACGTGTCGGTGACGAGGCAGTCGGAGCCGGCGGCGGCCTCGTCCGGGTCGGTGCCGACCTCGATCGGGGCGCCCGAGCGCTTGATCCAGTCGAGCAGCCACTTCTTCGGCGCGAGCTCGGGCGGGGTCGCCACCTTGAGCCGGAACTCGAAGCGCTCGGCCGCGTGCATCCAGGAGGCGAGCACGTTGTTGGCATCGCCGGTCCAGGCCACGGTCTTGCCCCGGATCGGCCCGCGATGCTCCTCGAAGGTGAGCACGTCGGCCAGCACCTGGCAGGGATGCGAGCGCCGCGTCAGCCCGTTGATCACAGGCACGGTGGCGTAGCGCGCGAGCTCGGTCACCGTCTCGTGGTCGAGCGTGCGGATCATGATGATGTCGACATAGCGCGAGAGCACGCGCGCGGTGTCGGCGATGGTCTCGCCGCGCCCGAGCTGCATCTCCTGCCCGGTCAGCAGGATGGCCTCGCCGCCGAGCTGGCGCATGGCGACGTCGAACGACACCCGCGTGCGGGTCGAGGGCTTGTCGAAGATCATCGCCAGCGTCTTGCCTTCGAGCGCCTTGCTCTGGGGCGCGCTCGCCCCGCTCTTGCGCCGCGCCTTCATGGCGCGGCTGGCGTCGATCATCCCGCGCAGCTCCTGCGGGGGAATATCGATCAGGTCGAGAAAGTGGCGGGTGCCGTTGGTGCTCATCCGGCCGCTCCCTGCCGTTGCGGCGCCTGCAGCGCCGATGCGATGCGGGCGCAGGCGCGGTCGATGCGCCGCACCGCCTCGGCCACCTCGTCCTCGCTCACGATCAGCGGCGGGAGGAGCCGCACCACATTATCTCCGGCCGCGACCGTGATCATCTTTTCCGCCCGCAGCTCGTCGACCAGTTGCGAACTTGGCACCACCGCGCGCAGCCCAACCAGCAGCCCCTCCCCGCGCACCTCGGCGATGACGGCGGGATGGCGGTCCCTGATCTCCGCGAGCTTCTGCTTGAGGATGAGGGCGGTGCGGCGTACGCGCTCGAGGAAGCCGTCGGCCAGCACCACGTCGAGCAGCGCGCCGGCCGCCGCCATCGCCAGCGGGTTGCCGCCGAAGGTCGAGCCGTGGGTGCCGGCGACCATGCCCTTGGCGGCTTCGGCGGTGGCGAGGCAGGCGCCGAGCGGGAAGCCGCCACCCAAGGCCTTCGCCAGCGCCATGATGTCCGGGCTCACGCCCGACTGCTGGTAGGCGAACAGCTGTCCGCTGCGCCCGACCCCGGTCTGCACCTCGTCGAACGCCAGGAGGAGGCCGTTGTCGTCGCACAACTTGCGCAGCGCGCGCAGGAATTCCGGCGGCACCACCCGCACGCCCCCCTCGCCCATGATCGGCTCGATCAGGATGGCGGCGGTCTCCGGCCCGATGGCGCGCTTGGTCGCTTCGAGATCGGCAAACGGCACCTGGTCGAAGCCTTCGACCACCGGCCCGAAGCCTTCGAGATATTTCTTCTGGCCGCCGGCGGCGAGCGTCGCCAGCGTGCGGCCGTGAAAGGCGCCCTCGAACGTGATGATGCGGTAGCGCTCCGGCTTGCCGCTCACCGATTGATATTTGCGCGCCATCTTGATCGCGCATTCCATCGCCTCGGCGCCGGAATTGGCGAAGAACACCACGTCGGCGAAGCTCGCCGCGCACAGCCGCCCGGCCAGCCGCTCGGCCTCGGGGATGCGGTAGAGATTGGAAACGTGCCAGAGCTTCCTGGCCTGCTCGGTGACCGCCTCCACCAGATGCGGATGGGCGTGGCCGAGCGCGTTGACCGCCACCCCCGAGGTGAAATCGAGGTAGCGCTCGCCATTGGTGGCGATCAGCCACGCGCCCTCACCGCGCTCGAATGCGAGATCGACGCGTGCGTAGACCGGCAATAGGTGCGATGCGTGAGCGCTGTTCGGCGACACCGGGACGATCCGTTTCAAATGAAATGTGCCGCCTCTCCGGGCGGCACGGGCTGGTATTTTATTGCGGCGACGTCGACTGTCAACATGATCCGGGGCGCCGGGATGGCGCCTTGCCCGCGCCGGGCGGCCCGGCCTCCAAGCAGATAAGTGTGGATGCAGGGCCCCGGCAGTGGATGAACATGTGGACGCCGGTACCTCGGACTCTTGCGCCTGACTCTCGCCATATTGTAGCCTTTCGATCAGCAGGTACGACATATCGTGCGGCGGACAGGTCACTAGCGTACATCGTGGTGGCGTTAGGCGTCAGGGGCAAAGCGTCGGTGCCCCGGCCACAGGTGGACTCTGTCCGGATTTCTCCGCGCCGACTGGCGAGGGATTTGAGGCCATGACTTGGACTGATGAACGCGTCGAGACGCTCAAGCGGCTGTGGATCGACGGGCTGTCGGCCAGCCAGATCGCCGCCGAGCTGGGCGGCATCACCCGCAATGCCGTGATCGGCAAGGTGCACCGGCTCGGGCTTTCGGGTCGCGCCAAATCGCCGTCCTCGGCGGCGCCGCGGCCGCGCAAGGCGCGGCCGCACCAGCACATGATGCGGGTCTCGCGCCCGGCCGTCCGCGGCAACACCGCGCTCGCCCATGCCTATGACCTCGACGCCCAGGCCGAGCCGGAACTCGTCGACAACGTGGTTCCCATGGGTCAGCGCCGGACCTTGCTCGAATTGACCGAGGAGACCTGCCGCTGGCCGATCGGCGATCCCGGCCAGGCCGACTTCTTCTTCTGCGGCGGGCGGACGATCACCACCCTGCCCTATTGCGCCTTTCACTCGCGCGTCGCCTACCAGCCGCCCAACATGCGCCGCGACCGGCGGCCGTTCCGCGGTTGACCGGGCCATCCTTCGTCATGCCCGGGCTTGACCCGGGCATCCATCTTCTGTGCGAAAAGGCTTCCTGCGAAGACGATGGATTGCAACGGACGCGGGCCGCCCGCGTCCGCAACATTCACGTGCCGCAAGTCGGGTAAACCCGACTTGCGGTGTCAAGCCCGGCAATGACGGCTCCCGGTCAAGCCACCTTTCCGAAGCGGTCGTCGAGGGCGTAGCCGGCGCCGCGGACGGTCCGGATCGGATCGGTCTCGTGGCCGCGGTTGAGCGCCTTGCGCAGGCGGCCGACATGGACGTCGACGGTGCGCTCGTCGATGTAGATCTCGCTGCCCCACACGCCGTCGAGCAGTTGCTCGCGCGAGAACACGCGGCCCGGGCGCTCCATCAGGAATTCGAGCAGACGATACTCGGTCGGCCCCAGATCGATCGGGCGGCCGCTGCGCGAGACCCGCTTCTTCTCGCGGTCCACTTCGAGATCGCCGAATGACAGCACGTCGGCGAGCCGCTCGGGCAGCGCGCGGCGCAGCAGCGCCCGCACGCGCGCGCTCAGTTCCGGCACCGAAAACGGCTTGACGATGTAGTCGTCGGCGCCGGTCGCGAGGCCGCGCACGCGCTCGCTCTCCTCGCCGCGCGCGGTCAGCATGATGATCGGCAATTGCTTGGTCTCGGGCCGCGCCCGCAGCCGGCGGCAGAGCTCGATGCCGGAAAGCCCCGGCAGCATCCAGTCGAGGATCACGAGGTCGGGCGCGCGCTCCTTGAGCAGCAGGTCGGCTTCGTCGCCGCGCGGGACGGTCTCGACCCCGTAGCCCTCCGCTTCGAGGTTGTAACGCAGGAGGAGCGTGAGCGCCTCCTCGTCCTCCACGATCAGGATGTTGGCCTTCATCAGCTCAGCGTCCCTTTGTTATTTCTCCGCAATCATTTCTCCGCGGCCAGCGTGGCAAAGCTGGTGGTGTCGCCCTTTGGCCGCTGGTCGGCGATGGCGTGGCCTTCGATCATGTAATAGACGGTCTCGGCGATATTGGTGGCGTGATCGCCCATGCGCTCGATGTTCTTGGCGCAGAACATCAGGTGGATGCAGAAGGTGATGTTGCGCGGATCTTCCATCATGTAGGTCAGGAGCTCGCGAAACAGCGAGGTGCACATGGCGTCGATCTCCTCGTCGCCGTTCCACACCACCATCGCCTTCTTGAGATCGTGCCCGGCATAGCTGTCGAGCACCTCCTTGAGCTGCGTGAGAACCAGCGCGCCCATATGCTCGACGCCGCGGATCAGCTTGGGCGGATGAAACTCGCCGTCGAGCGCCAGCACCCGCTTGCCGATGTTCTTGGCGAGGTCGCCGATCCGCTCGAGGTCGTTGGACACGCGCAGCGCACCGACGATTTCCCTCAGATCGACCGCCATCGGCTGCCGGCGGGCGATCGTCAGCACCGCCCGCTCCTCGATCTCCGCCTGCAGCGCGTCGATGCTGGGATCGCTGGCCACGGTGCGCTGGGCGCGGTCGGCGTCGCGGCGCGCCAGCGCGTCGACCGCGTCGGCGATCTGCTTCTCTGCAAGCCCGCCCATCTCCGCCACCATCCGGGTGAGCTCCTGGAGGTCGACGTCGAAGGCCTTTGCGGTGTGTTCGGGCATTACCATTTATCTCGTCCTGGCTGGGCGAACCGCGCGATCTAGCCGAAGCGGCCGGTGATGTAGTCCTGCGTGCGTCGATCGCTCGGCGCGGTGAACATCTTGCTCGTGGTGTCGAACTCGACCAGCTCGCCGAGATACATGAAGGCGGTGAAATCGGAGACGCGCGCCGCCTGCTGCATGTTGTGGGTGACGATCACGATCGTGTAGTCCTCTTTGAGCTCGTCGATCAGCTCCTCGATCTTGGCGGTCGAGATCGGATCGAGCGCCGAGCACGGCTCGTCGAACAGGATCACCTCGGGCCGCACCGCCACCGTGCGCGCGATGCACAGGCGCTGCTGCTGTCCGCCGGACAGGCTCAGCCCGTTGGCGGCAAGCTTGCCCTTGACCTCGTCCCAGAGCGCGGCCCGGCGCAGCGAGGTCTCCACCCGCTGGTCGAGCTCCGACTTCGACAGCTTCTCGTACAGCCGGATGCCGAAGGCGATGTTCTCGTAGATCGACATCGGGAACGGCGTCGGCTTCTGGAACACCATGCCGATGCGGGCGCGCAGGAGATTGAGATCCTGTTTGGGCGAGAGAATGTCCTCGCCGTCGAACTCGACCTCGCCCTCCGCCCGCTGGTTGGGGTAGAGATCGTACATCCGGTTGAGAACCCGCAGCAGCGTCGATTTTCCGCAGCCCGACGGCCCGATGAAGGCGGTCACCTTGTTCTCGTAGAGCGGGATGTTGATGCTTTTGAGCGCCTTGCTGGCCCCGTAATAGAAGTCGAGGTTCCGGATCGACACCTTCTCCGCCAGCCCGAGCGTGCTGACCGGCGCGTGGGTGACGGTGGGGACTGTGACCGAGGCGGAAGCGATATTCATGGCGATTTTCTCGAGGAGGCAAGGGCGCGCGCGACGATCGAGAGCGCGAGCACGGTGAAGGTGATGATCAGCGCGCCGGTCCAGGCGAGCTTCTGCCAGTCCTTGTAGGGCGACAGCGCGAACTGGAAGATCACGGTGGGCAGGCTCGCCATCGGCGCGTTGAGGTTGGTGCTCCAGAACTGGTTGTTCAAGGCGGTGAAGAGCAGCGGCGCGGTCTCGCCGCTGATGCGGGCGATGGCGAGCAGCACGCCGGTGATCATGCCGGCCTTGGCGGCGCGGTAGCACACCCGGATGATGGTGATCGCGCGCGGCATGCCGATCGAGGCCGCGGCCTCGCGCAACTGGTCCGGCACCAGCATCAGCATGTCCTCGGTGGTGCGCACCACCACCGGGATGACGATGACCGCGAGCGCGACCGCGCCCGCCAGGCCCGAGAAGTGCCCCATCGGGGCGACCATGACCTCGTAGATGAACAGGCCGACCACGATCGACGGCGCGCTCAGCAGGATGTCGTTGATGAAGCGAACGACCGTGCTCAGCCGGTCGTGGCGGCCGTATTCCGCCATATAGGTGCCGGCCAGCATGCCGATCGGCGTTCCGATCGCCACCGCCAGAACGGTGAGGATGAGGCTGCCGATGATCGGATTGAGCAAGCCCCCGTCGGCTCCGGGCGGCGGCGTCATCTCGGTGAAGACCGCGAGCGAGAGCCCGGCGAAGCCCTGGTAGACCAGTTCACCCAGGATCACCACCAGCCAGCCCAGACCCAGGAGCGTGGCCCCGACCGCAAGCGTCATCATGATGGCGTTGCGGCGGCGGCGGGCGGCGTAGAGACTATTCATGGCGGCGGCACTTGTCATGGTTGCCATGGCGTCACCCGATCCGGCGCTCGATGCGCAGCAGCATGTAGCGCGCCGCCGCCAGCACGATGAAGGTGATGACGAACAGGATCAGTCCGAGCGCGATCAGCGACGAGGTGTAGAGGTCGCCGACCGCTTCGGTGAATTCGTTGGCGATGGTCGCGGAGATCGTGGTGCCCGGCGCCAGGATCGAGGCGGAGATCTTGTGGGCGTTGCCGATCACGAAGGTCACCGCCATGGTCTCGCCGAGCGCGCGGCCCAGTCCCAGCATGATGCCGCCGATGACGCCGACCCGCGTATAGGGCAGCACGACGTTGCGCACGACCTCCCAGGTGGTGCAGCCGACGCCGTAGGCGGCCTCCTTGAGCACCGGCGGGACCGCATCGAACACGTCGCGTGAGATCGAGGTGATGAACGGCAGCACCATGATCGCGAGGATCAGCCCGGCGGTGAGCACGCCGATGCCGTAGGGCGGGCCGGCGAACAGCGACGACAGCACCGGAATGTTGCCGAAGGTCGCGATCAGGAACGGCTGCAGCGTGTCCTGCAGGAAGGGCGCGAACACGAACAGGCCCCAGATGCCGTAGATGATGCTCGGGATGCCGGCGAGGAGCTCGATCGCGATCCCGATCGGGCGGCGCAGCCACATCGGGCACAGCTCGGTAAGGAACATCGCGATCAGCAGGCCGATCGGCACCGCGATCGCCATCGCGATCAACGACGTCACCAGCGTGCCGTAGATCGGCGCGAGCGCGCCGAATTTCTCGGTGACCGGATTCCAGCGCTGCTCCAGAAGAAAGTCGATCCCGAACGCCTGCAGCGCCGGCAACGATCCCTCGATCAGCGAGAACAGCACCCCGCCGAGGATGATGAGGACGCCGATCGCCGCCGTCTTGGTCAGGAAGCGAAAGGCGATATCGCCCAGCCGCAGGCGCTGGATCGCCTTGGCGCGCGATGATGCGTCCGGTATCACGCCCGCGCCGGAGGGGAAGGCAACATCAACCACGGAAGGTCTCCCGGCAGGTCCCATCGCCGACTCCCTGTCTGCCGATTCGTTCGGGAGCCGACTCAAGCGGTGGTGCGGCCGCGACACAAGCCATGTTCTCGATCACGGCCGGAGCGCAGAGAAGGCGCCGTACGGCGCCTTCCCCAGCTCTGGGTGTCAATCAATGCGACGCGGTGAACAGCGGCTTGCCGGACGCGTCCTTGATCTCCGCCGCCCAGACCTTCTGGATGGCGGTGACGACGTTGTCCGGCATCGGCACGAAGTCGAGATCTTCGGCCATCTTGTCGCCCTTGGTGTAGCCCCACGAGAAGAACTTGAGCGCTTCGGTCGCGGCCGCCGCATCCTGCGGCTGCTTGTGGATCAGGATGAAGGTGGCGCCCGAGATCGGCCACGAGGCCGCGCCCGGCTCATCGGTCAGGATCACGCCGAAGCCCGGTGTGCCGGTCCAGTCGGCGGACGCCGCGGCCGCCTGGAACGACTCCGAGGTCGGGGCGACGGTCTTGCCGTCCTTGTTGACCATCTTGGCGTAGTTCAGCTTGTTCTGCTTGGCATAGGCATATTCGACATAGCCGATCGAGCCCTTGGTCTGGCCGACATTGTTGGCGACGCCTTCGTTGCCCTTGGCGCCGAGACCGACCGGCCACTCGACGGCGGTGTTGACACCGACCTTGGACTTCCATTCCGGGCTGACCTTGGACAGGTAGTCGGTCCAGATGAAGGTCGTGCCCGAGCCGTCGGAACGGTGCACGACGACGATCGGCTGCGCCGGCAGCTTGGCCGACGCGTTGAGCTTGGCGATCGCCGGGTCGTTCCAGGTCTTGATCTCGCCCATGAAGATCTTGGCGAGCGTCGGGCCGTCGAGGGTGACATCGCCCTGCTTCATGCCGTCGATATTCACCACCGGCACCACGCCGCCGAGCACAGTCGGGAACTGGATCAGGCCCGCCTTCTGCAGCTCTTCCGCCTTCAGCGGCATATCGGTGGCGCCGAAGGTGACGGTCTTGGCCTGGATCTGCTTGATGCCGCCGCCCGATCCGATCGACTGGTAGTTCAGCCCGGCGCCGGTCTCTTTCTTGTAGGCGTCGGCCCACTTCGCATAGATCGGATAGGGGAACGTGGCGCCGGCGCCGGAGATGTCCACGGCGAGGGCGGGCGCGATCGTCGCGGCGGCGATCGCGCCGGCTGCGGTCAGTGTGCGGAAAAGTTTCAATGCTCTCTCCTGTTGGTCGAGACGAAAACGGGAGCCGACGCCGGGCATGCACCAACGGCTCGGATCATGGCGTTCCTGGTTACGGTCGATGGGGTCTGACTAGCTACACGCTCGAGGGTGGCCGGTCTGGCACGTCCAGTGGCGGTCAATCCCGCGGCTGCCCGCATCCCTACGCGTCCCATGTCATCGTTCTATGATCGCTCCATGACAGTTGGATGACAGCTTAAGTCCTTGTGGATACGTGCGGATTTCTCCGCGACCCGGAACGCCCGGTAAAACCGTATGTCGTTGTTAACTGTGCGGATTCGCGCGCAAGCGCGACAAAACCGCCCAGCTGCTGCTGACGCGAATCGTTCGCCCGCCGACGCCGCGATCGGAGGCCGCCAGCCTTGCGACTGGTGACCGCTGGCAGCGTGTTGAGGTGAATGATTTCAAGCGGCAAACTCGGTTGCCGCACCTGTGCGCCGAGCCCGGCGGAATCCACGCTAGCCGTACCCGTCAGCGCGAGGCGGCGTAGACCGGCGCGCCGCTGGCGTCCTTGATCTCCGACGCCCACAGCTTGCGAACCGCCCCGGCCACGCCCAGCGGCATCGGAACGTAATCAAGCTCCTCGGCCATCTTGCCGCCGTTGGCATAGACCCAGTCGAAGAATTTCAACGCCGCGCTGGCGGCGGCCGGATCGCTCGGCTGCTTGCGCATGA
>Ga0207675_100004191_pt1 | contig 13954 bp, 15 predicted proteins | sample KBSSwiS42_FD_184305 | JGI IMG/M metagenome (GOLD analysis project Ga0207675, IMG submission 184305) | Switchgrass rhizosphere microbial communities from Kellogg Biological Station, Michigan, USA - KBS Switchgrass S4-2 (SPAdes) (version 2) | ecosystem: Host-associated > Plants > Roots >... | reverse complement strand
CGCTTACCTGCATTCGTAGGCAGCGAGTGAGCAACAGGAGTCCATGATGGTCGCTTTGACCTTTCCCGACGGCGCGCGTCGGGATTTCCCCAACGGCTCGACCGGGCTCGATATCGCCAAGGGCATTTCGCCCTCGCTCGCCAAGCGCACCGTCGCCATGGCGCTCGATGGCGTGCTCACGGACCTCGGTGACCCGATCGAGCACGACGCCAAGATCGAATTCATCAGCCGCGACGACCCGCGAGCGCTGGAGCTGATCCGGCACGACGCTGCCCACGTGCTCGCCGAGGCAGTACAAAGCCTGTGGCCGGGCACGCAGGTCACCATCGGCCCGGTCATCGAGAACGGCTTCTATTACGACTTCTTCCGCAATCAGCCGTTCACCCCGGAGGACTTCGACGCGATCGAGAAGAAGATGCGCGAGATCATCGCGCGCGACAAACCCTTCACCAAGGAGGAATGGTCGCGCGACGAGGCCAAGCGCGTGTTCCGCGACAAGGGCGAGGCGTTCAAGGTCGAGTTGGTCGACGCCATCCCCGCGGACCAGCAGATCAAGATCTACAAGCAGGGCGACTGGTTCGATCTCTGTCGCGGGCCGCACATGACCTCGACCGGCAAGGTCGGGAACGCGTTCAAGCTCATGAAAGTCGCGGGCGCCTATTGGCGTGGAGATTCCAACCGCGAGATGCTCTCGCGCATCTACGGCACGGCCTTTGCCAAGCAGGAAGAGCTCGACGCCTACCTCAAGCAGCTAGAGGAAGCCGAGAAGCGCGACCACCGCAAGCTCGGCCGCGAGATGGATCTGTTCCATTTCCAGGAGGAGGCGCCGGGCTCGGTGTTCTGGCACCCCAAGGGCTGGACCCTGTTCCAGCTGCTCGAAAACTACATCCGCCGCCGCCAGACCGCCGCCGGCTATGTCGAGGTCAACTCGCCGCAGCTGATGGACTCCTCGCTCTGGGTCGCCTCCGGTCACATGGCGACCTTCCGCGAGAACATGTTCCTGACCGAGCCGCGCGCGGAGGACGAACGCACCTTCGTGGTCAAGCCGATGAACTGCCCGGGTCACATCCAGATCTTCAAGAACGGGCTCAAGTCCTACCGCGATCTGCCGTTCAAGCTGGCTGAGTTCGGCAAGGTGCACCGCTTCGAGCCCTCGGGCGCACTGCATGGGCTGATGCGCGTGCGCGCCTTCACCCAGGACGATGCGCACGCCTTCATCACCAACGCACAGATCGCGGCCGAATCGCTGGCGATGAACGACCTGATCCTCTCGATCTACGAGGACTTCGGGTTCTCCGACGTCACCGTCAAATTCTCCGACCGCCCCGACAAGCGCATCGGTGATAATGCGGTGTGGGACAGGGCCGAGGCGGCGTTGATGGCCGCGCTCAAGGCGTCCGGCCGGCCGTGGACGCTCAACAAGGGCGAAGGCGCGTTCTACGGGCCCAAGCTCGAATACGTGTTGCGTGACGCCATCGGCCGCGACTGGCAGTGCGGCACCGTGCAGGTCGACCTCAACATGCCGGGGCGGCTCGGCGCCTTCTATATCGACGAGCACTCGAACAAAGTGACGCCGGTGATGCTCCACCGCGCCATGTTCGGCTCGCTCGAGCGCTTCTTCGGCATCCTGCTGGAACACTATGCCGGCCACCTGCCGCTCTGGCTCTCGCCGCTGCAGGCCGTCGTCGCCACCATCACCGAAGACGCCGATGCCTACGCGCGCGAGGTCATCGTCGCGGCGCAGCGCGCGGGCCTGCGCGTCGAAGGCGACCTGCGCAACGAGAAGATCAATTACAAGGTGCGCGAGCATTCGCTCGCCAAGGTCCCTGCCCTGCTCGTGGTCGGCCGAAAGGAGGCGGCCGAGCGCACGGTCTCGATCCGCCGCCTCGGCAAGGAGGGCCAGAGCGTGCTGCCGCTCGATGTGGCGCTCAAGGCGCTTGTCGACGAGGCGGTGGCGCCGGACGTGCGGCGGCTGAAGCAGGCGGCGTGAGCGGCCGTCGATTTTGCCGACACTACGCGCCGGGCATCGCGCTCAGCAATTCCGGTTTCGCCGGGAGCGCGCCTTGCCGCGCCACGATTGGCGCTCGTCGCAGTCCCAGCGCAACAGCGGCTTCGCCGGTGGGTTCGGCTCCATGAAGCGGTCGAGCGGCGATGGCGTGAAGCGGTAGCGCTCGCGGCCGGCCTGGTCGCTTGGCGGTACCAGCGGCGCCGCCGCGGCCGCAACCGTGCTGGCGAGCAGCAGGACGGGGGCGATCCTCCAGACCATGCTCGCTGTCACTCGCATATCTTGACTTCGCGGACGGCGACGCACGCATCGTATGCCGGTGCGATGGAAATGGCGCGCTTCGATCGAGCCCGCCGCTGGCGTCGTTTCAGCGCGCGATGACCTCGACCTCGCGGTCGACGCCGTTGACCACCCGGAATTCGCCCTCGAAGGTCTTGTTGTCGTTGCGGGCCACGACGCGATACTCGCCCTCGGCCAGGATCACGCGCGGGAAGGCTCCGATCGACTCCTTGATCACGTCGCCTCCGGGCGTGAGCACCGACCACTGGGTGTTGGCGCGCGCTTCACCGCCGCGCTCGTTCACCAGCTTGAGCGTGATGATCGCGGCGCGGTGATTGACCGTCGTATCGGTGAGCTTGCCCACCTCCACCCGGATGTCGGAACGGACCGTCGAATTGGCATCGCCGTAGTTCGAAACGATGTGATAGGTGCCCTCCGGCAAGAGCACCATGTCGCCGGTCATGATGGCGGTGGCGATCGGCCGCTTGTCGCCCGGCTCGAACTGGCTGCCCTTATAGAGGTCGAAGGAAATCTGCCCCTGCGGGATGCGCGCGTCACCGACGCGGCCTTCGATGCGCAACCCGCCGGCGGGGATTTCGAACACGTCCTTCGCGGTCTCGGCGCGCACCTGCACCGCCTTGGTCACGTTCGCGAGGCCAAAGCCGACGCTGACGATGTAGGCGCCGTGCGGCAGCGTGAAGGTCGGGGCCGGCCCTTTCTCCTCCTTGACCAGACGGGGGACTCCGTTTTCCCCGGTCCGGTAGACACGCCAATGCAAACCGCCATTGATCTGCGGCAGATCGCGGCCGAAACGCGCGCTGACCGCGAGCGCCCCCTGCCCGGCGGGCAGCGCTGCCGTGGTCGTCGGCGCCGGATGCACCTGCACGCCTGGGTTATTGGCCGGCGGCAGCGACTGCAGCATCGGCCCTTTCGGGGCGGCCAGATTGCCGCTGGGTGGAATCAGGCTCTGGGCCGGTCCGGGCGCGACCGACGGCACGTCTCTGGGCGGCCGCAGCGTGAACGAGCCCTCTTGGGCATTGCCAAATAGCTGCGCGTTGGCTGCGACGGGCGACGCCGCGAGCCACAAGCCGATGGCCAAAACGAATTGGCCCCCCCTGTTGGGCCTCGTCCCCCCGCTCCTCATGGCCGCGGTTTTCGACCGAAATAGCGGCAAATTCAAGCCGCCGGCACGCGGTTTGTCACCTTTGCCGGCGTATGCTACCCGCAGCCAGCGAAGCAAAACTGGGCGCCACACCGACCATGCCGATGCCCGACGCTCTCGAACTGCTCAAGACCCGCCGTTCCATCAAGCCGGTCGAACTCATCGGCCCGGCTCCCTCCGCCGCCGAGATCGAAACCCTGCTGACGGTCGCCTCGCGCGTGCCGGACCATGGCAAGCTGGTGCCGTGGCGCTTCATCATCTTCGAGGGGGATGCGCGCCTGGCCGCCGGCGAGGCGATCGTGGCCGGATTCCGGACCAAGTACCCGGAGGCCAAGCCCGAGCACGTGGAGGTCGAACGGGCCCGCCTTGCGCGCGCGCCGCTGGTCATCGCGGTCGTGAGCCGAGCCGCCCCGCACGTAAAGATCCCGGAGTGGGAGCAGGTCCTGTCCGCCGGCGCCGCTGCCATGAGCCTGGTGCTCGCAGCCCATGCGCTCGGCTATGCCGCCAACTGGATCACCGAATGGTACGCCTACGACCGCGGCGTTCTTGCGGCGCTGGGCCTCAACGACAACGAGCGCATCGCGGGCTTCGTCCATATCGGCCGGCCGAGCGAGCCGCCCGAAGACCGGCCTCGACCGCCGCTCAACGAGATCGCGACGCGTTTCACGGGCCGATAAACGCACACGCGCGAACCGCACGGCGCAGAGCGCTCCGGGGACTTCAATGTTCTACGACACCGCAAAGAACGACCATGGCCTTCCGCGCGATCCATTCAAGGCGATCGTCGCTCCCCGGCCAATCGGCTGGATCACCTCCATGAGCGCGAACGGCGAGATCAATCTCGCGCCCTACTCGTTCTTCAACGCTGTCTCCGATGCTCCGCCGATCGTGCTGTTCTCCAGCGAAGGGCCCAAGGACTCGCTGGTCTTCGTCGAACAGACCAGGGAGTTCGTCTGCAATCTCGCGACCTATGACCTCCGCACCGCGGTGGTGGAAAGCTCGGCGCAGTTTCCGCGCGGCGTGAACGAGATGGAGCAATCGGGGCTCGCTCCCGCCCCCTCTCGGCTGGTCCGGCCGCCGCGCGTCGCCGCCTCGCCCTGCGCGCTCGAATGCAAGCTCCTGCAGATCATCGATCTCAAGGACCTGGACGGAAAACCGGCCGACCGTTTCGTCGTGCTCGGACAGGTGGTCGGCATCCACATCGACGACCGCTTCATCAAGAATGGTCGCCTCGACACCGCGGCGTTGCAGCCGCTCGCGCGTTGCGGTTATGCCGACTACGCCGTCGTCGACGAGGTGTTCGCGATCGCCCGCCCGACCACGGCGCGCACGACGGCCGCCGAATAGCAAACGAACGGCGCCTCGGAGCGACGTCGTCCGTTGTCGATCGACCGCTATCGCCGTCTTCAGGCCGTTTGGATGTAGTCGCGCAGCGCGGCGGATTCCTGCTCGATCTCCTGGAGCCGGTGCTTGACCACGTCGCCGATCGACACCACTCCGATCACCCGTTCGTCCTCGATCACCGGCAGGTGGCGGAACTTGCCCGTGGTCATCCGCTCCATCAGAACACCCACGCTATCCGACTCGCTGCAGGTGACGACCTTTCGCGTCATCACCTGCGCGAGCGGTTCCGAGAGCACACCGGCGCCCCGTGCCGCCAGCGCCCGCACGATATCGCGTTCGGACAAGATGCCGATGACCCTGCGGTCCGTGCCCAGCACCAGCAACGCACCGATCTTGTGCTCGGCCAGCGTCTTGACCGCGGTGTCGAGGGTCGCCGTGGGGTCGATCGAAATGACGTCGCCGCCCTTGGCGGAGAGAATGGCCTTCACGATCATTTGTCGCCTCCCATGACCGGCTTGCTCCAGGGCGGAGCGGCCGGACAATTCTGATACTGCTCGATGTTTCCCCGCGTTCCGTCGCGGCAGCTGCGCATGCGACCCGTGCACGGGCGCGCTGACCTGTGCACCACAAGAGCAGGCGGCTCGGCATTGCGACATCGCAATCGACCGCGACCGAGCACGGGGCTGAGGTGAGTGTAAGACGATCGGCTGGCATCGCCAACCCCGCAAGGGCCGCACGACGTGCATGCGCGTAAGCGCCGGCCCCCGGGGGTGACTAGTGGATACCTGCGGCGGAGTCCGGTCCTGTGTCGCCGCCGTGCCCGGTCGCCATCGGGACGGGATCGAACGCCGCAAACGCAACGAGGCCGGTCACAAACCCACCGATGTGCGCCTGCCAGGCGATCGCCTGATCGACGCCCCCCGCGCCGATCGAAAAGACGCCGAACAAGATATTGACGCCGAACCACACCAGCAGAAAGGCAATCACACGCGGGTCGCGAAGGCTCGCGGCAAGCGGGGCCGCCGGCACCCGGCAAGCCGCTTCGCGATCTCGCCACATCCCCAGCGGACCGCCGCGCTGGAACGCAAACCGCATCGCCGCCGCCATCGCGCCCGAAATCGCAGCCGAGGCGCCCACCATCGGCAGCAGCTCGCCGAAATGGGTGACGAGGTGGACAGCGGCGCCGGCGGCCGCCGTCGCCGCCATGAACGCCCCAAACCGCATAGGGCCAAATCGCTGCGCCACCGGCGATCCAAAAGCCAGGAACCACACTGCGTTGAAGGTCAGGTGAGTGAGATCGGCGTGGATGAACGCGTAGGTGACGAAGGTCCAGATGTCGGCCGCCCAGCCTCCCGGCCAGACGATGTCGGGCAGCACGCTGGCGTCGTAGCGCGCAGGGATGAAAGCAAACAGCAACAGGAACTCGGTCGTCTGCTCCGGGGTCAACACCCACGACAGCAGGACGTGAACGAGCCCAAGCGCGACCAGCAGCGCAACCACGATCGCGGGCACGTTGAGCATTCGTTCCCGGCGCGGCTCATCGAGCATGGTTGGGGTGATCTGGTTGAAGCGGGCGGGTTGAAGGGGAAGGGGCGAAGCGATCCGTCGCGCTCACATAGGATGCCGCGCACATTCGGGCAAGCGAATGGCTTCACGATGGTGCCGCAACCGATACCGGCACGCTTTCTCCGTGACAGCGTCACCGGGAGGTAAACGAGGAGCAGTCTCGCATCGCGCGCCGCGGTCGGATTTGCGCCACGACGCCCCCATGGCGGCCGGCACGTGGCCTGCACGCGCGGCCCGTCGGCGTTAACGATAGCAACACAGGCGCGCGGCGGTATCATTCCGCGCCGGCCCGCAACGGTTAATGCCGGAATTTGATTCAAATTGTAGTATTTCGGATTTTAGACAAATGCGCTTCGAATGATCATAGTATTCGCCGCTGTGTTTACTTGCCTTGTCCTCAAAATGACTTTGCGAGATTAGCGGGCGTTCAAATCGTTTGTGGGAAATGTGGCCTCAAGAACAGGGAGCGGCCACAAAATGAAATGGAACCTTACCCACCTCCTCCGAGCTGCATGCGCGGCTGGCGCATTGGCAGCGACATTGGCGGCGACCCCCGCCAGTGCCGCAAGCGACCGTGCGCTCTTCATCTCGCTTGGCTCCTCCGCCCGCGCGCCGGTTGGCTGGATCGAATTCTGTGCCGAACATGCGCCCGAGTGCGAGACCAAGACCGTCGAGGCGCGCGACGTGCTGCTGACGGCAAAGGCGTGGAAGGACCTGGTGCGGATCAACGACCTGGTCAACGACAAGATCAAGCCGGTCACCGACCTGGAGCATTGGGGTGTCGCCGAGCGCTGGAACTATCCTGACGATGGTTTCGGCGACTGCGAGGACTACGTGCTGCTCAAGCGCCGGATGCTGATGCAAGCCGGGTGGCCGCGTCAGGCCCTGCTCATCACCGTGGTGCGCGACAAGCAGGGCGACGGCCATGCCGTGCTCACCGTCAAGACCGACAAAGGCGAGTTCATTCTCGACAATCAGAACGAGCAAGTCATGCTCTGGTCGGAAACCGGCTATCGTTTCGTGAAACGGCAGTCCCAGACCGACCCGAACGCGTGGATCGCGCTCGGCGACACGCGGCCGGCCACCGCCACCGCCACATCGCGCTGATTGCGCTTCACCCCCCGAATTCGCGAAAACCGATCATCGCGTTTCGTCCCGATGCGGGTACCCCCCGTGCCAGAGCGCAGGCGCTTCATCCGATCCGCTTAAGACCTTTCGCGTATTGCTGCCAGCGCCGCACGTAGATGTCGGCGCCGCGGGCAATCGCTTCCCGTGCATCGTCATCGAGCGAGCGCACCGCGCGTGCGGGCGCGCCCACGATCAGCGAATTGTCGCCGAACTCCTTCCCCTCCGTCACCAGCGCACCGGCACCGACCAGACAGTTGCGTCCGATCTTGGCGCCGTTGAGCACGATGGCGCCCATGCCGATCAGGCTGTTGGACGCAACGCTGCAGCCGTGCAGGACCACGTTATGGCCGATGACGCAATTGTCGCCGATGGTGATGGGAAAGCCGGGGTCGGTGTGCAGCGTGGTGTTGTCCTGGATTTGCGAGCGCTCCCCGAGTTCGATCCACTCGTTGTCCCCGCGCAGCACCGCGCCGAACCAGACACTGGCGTCGGTCCCCAGCCGCACCCGCCCGATCACGACCGCGGTGTCGGCGATCCAGTAACGGCCGCTCGCTGGAAAGTCCGGGGTCTCGCCATCAAGCTCGAAGATCGCCATTGTCGCCCTCCTCCGCGCATCCCGACATAGATGAACGTGCAATCCCAATGATTTGGGACGCGATCTTGCGGCGACGCATGAGACCTGGCGAGGCGGCGGGCCGTCGTCCGGAGCGCGCTCAGCCGACCGAAATGCCGAACGCCCTCAGCCCCATCAGCACCACCGTGGTCGAGACCAGGCTCCAGCAGCCGGCGGCCGCAAACGCGATCGCAAGCGCCAAGAAGAAGCGTTTTACTGACAAGACACGTCCCCCCTCATATCCCCATCCGATTCTTGGCAGGAGACGGAGCGGGGCGCCACCATATCCTTAACTAAGGGTTAATTTCGCCGGCGACCGCCCGCCGACGGGCAGGAATTCGCAACGTCTCATTGCGCGCGCCTGATTCCCGCCACGTCCATATGCGTTCTGATTCCCGCCGTTCGGTCCTGACTTCTGATCCGCGTTCACACATACTGGCGATTGATTCGCAGGACTGAAACCATGACCGCTGCGCACGTGACCGGAGCACGAAGTCCGCGACACCGCCGCGCCCGGCGCGGGCATCATCGGCTGCTCTGGCTGCCGCTCGTCGTGTTCGCGGCGGTCGCATCGATGGCGTTCATCTATGTGGTCTATGTGCTCTGGCCGCGCTGGCCCGGTCCGCCGGTCGGCGCAGACGCGCCGGCACTGCCGATCACCATCGCGGGCGTCACCTTTAACGTGCCTCCGGCCGCCATCCGCGTGCCGGTGCAACGCCGGCCGGGCGCGCAGGAGCGTCTCGACCTCACTTTTCTGTGGCCTTCGCTCGAGCCGCCCGACGCAAACGCGAAGCCGCCGCTGCAGCCGGCAGCGGCGGCGCCGCCGATCGTAGAGCGCGTGTTCATGACCATCTCGGCCGCCGGCAACACGCTTGCGCCGGCCGAGCGAATGGCGAGCATCTATCCGCGCTACGCCGCGGCCGAAGCGGTGTCGGGCCCGGGCGGGCTCGCCGTGTTGGCATTCCGCGAAGGCACGCCCTATCAGGGCGAGGACCTGATCTACGACCCCGCAGGCCCAGGGTTTCTGGTCCGCTGCAGCCGCGGCGCCGGACCCACACCCGGCATCTGCCTCCATGAGCAACGGATCGACGCCGCCGATGTCGTGGTGCGCTTCCCGCGCGACTGGCTGGACGATTGGCACACGGTAGCCGGCACCATCGACCGGCTGGTCGCGCGCCTGCGGCCGTCGCATAGCTAGAGCATTTTCCGGAAAAGTGGACTTCCGGTTTTCCGAAGAAAATGCGACCACACAAAGGATCTAGAGCGCGGCCGCACACGATCGAGTCGACGTAATCGCGACGCGCTCTAACGCGCAGCAGAGCGCTACTCTATGCCGCGTTATCCCTTGAGCAGACCGGGCTCGTCGAGATCGAGCGCGAGGATCGGCAGTTCGAAATAGGATGAGCGCGCGTCCTTTTCGTCGAAGAACAGGACACCGATATATTCCTCGCCCACATAGACCTCGGCGGAGTCCTTTTTCTTGAGCCGCGGCACCACGCGGATGCGCTCGTTGTCGAACTTGCGTTTGAGGTAGGCGTCGAGCTTCTTGAGGTCGGGGGCCGTGGTGGTGGCGTCGCCCAAGGTGATCTTCACCTCGAAATTGTAGGAACGCTCGTCGTCCTCTTCGTCTTCGTCCAGAACGAGGGAGCCGATGGCCTCCTCACCGACGAAGACGTCGGCGGAATCGCTCTTCTTCGGCACCACACGAATACGTGGATTGCCGAACAATCGCTTGAGATACGCGTCGAGCTTCCTGATTTCCTGGACGTCCACCGGTCGCGCTCCCCTCTGTCAAATTTCGCCGTCTTGAAACAAATGATCCATCGCGCGCGACGGTTCGGGGCAACCGGCCTCGCCGATGACCCTCGCCGGAACTCCGGCCACTGTGGTGTTGTGCGGCACCGACTTGAGCACGACGGAGCCGGCGGCGATGCGCGCACAATGACCGATCTCGATATTGCCGAGTATCTTGGCGCCGGCACCGATCAACACCCCGCGGCGGATTTTCGGATGACGATCTCCCGCTTCCTTGCCGGTGCCGCCGAGCGTCACCTCCTGCAGGATCGACACGTCGTCCTCGATCATCGCGGTCTCGCCGACCACGAGGCCGGTGGCGTGATCGAGGAAGATACCACGTCCGATGCTCACGGCCGGATTGATATCGGTCTGGAACACCGCAGACGACTGGCTTTGCAGATAATAGGCGAAGTCCTTGCGACCCCTGCCCCACAGCCAATGGGCGAGACGATGGGTCTGGATCGCGTGGAAGCCCTTGAAGTAGAGCACCGGCTCGAGAAACCGATTGGTGGCGGGGTCGCGGTCCAGCGTCGCGACGATATCTGCACGAAAGGCATCGCCGATCGCAGGCTCGTGTTCGAGCGCGTCGGCGTAGGCCTGGCGGATCAGTTCGGCCGAGACTTGCGGACTATCAAGACGCTCGGCAACGCGGTGAACGACCGCCGCCTCCAGCGTGTCGTGATGCAAAATCGTCGAATAGATGAACGTCGCGAGCTCGGGCTCGCGCCTGGCGATCTCCTCGGCCTCGCGACGGATGCGCGCCCAGACCGGGTCTACCTTATCCAGCCCTCCGGCTCTCACCTGCTGCTGGGCCATGATCGTCTCCGCACACTCCATCACCCGCGCAAGCCTAGCACATTCGGCCACGCGATGGACCATACCTGAAAATGCCCCTCTTCACGGGAAGGTGTGTTGCCAGCCGGCAGAAAGCAAACAAAGAGCCCGCCGTTGAGGCGGGCCCGGAATGTCTTCCATTCAGCTCTCGACCGTCCAAGCGACTTTTACGCTGGCGGCGCCGACATCAGTCGCACTGAGAGTTAGGACTCGTGCTCGCTGCTCGTCGGCACGCCACACGACGCAACACCCAGCGCCCACGACCACATCGCGATGTACAAAAGAATAGGCATGGCAGGTCCTCGGATCGTTCAAAGATGGCAACAGCACCGTTGATAGAACCGTTTTGACAGACGCTGGTTCGCACCCACGCAGTCGCCCGCCACGGAATTTTTTCGCTTTGTCGTTGGAACTTTGTGCTCGCTGGCGTTACGCGCGCTCGAAGTGCCTCACGGCGACTCGGCGAGGAACCGCCGCACGCCCTCCTTGAACACCTTGTCGCCCACCGCGAGCATGTGGTCCCGCCCGGGAATATCGAGCGCTCGGCCCGCCGGCAGCAGGGCCGCAAGTTCGTGCGCGGAGCCCGCGATCGTGTCCTTGGTGCCGACCGCCACCAGTGCCGGCGCGCCGATGGACGCGACCTGATCGCGCGTCAAGGTTTGACGCGAACCGCGAATGCAGGCCGCGAGCGCCTTCAGGTCGGACTTGGTCTGCTCGGCAAACGCGCGGAACGTGCGTCCCATAGGATCCTGGACGTCCGCGAGCGATGGCGCCTCGAGCGCATCCGCGATGCTCTCCGGCAGCCCGACCCCATCGATCAAGTGGCTGCCTAAGCCCCCGAACACCACATGGCGCAGGCGCTGCGGATGTGCGAGCGCAAAGAACGCCGCAATGCGCGCGCCCATGGAATAGCCCATCACGTCGGCGCGTTCGAGATCGAGATGATCCAGCATTGCCCGGACGTCTTCGGCCATCACGGCGCTGTGGTAGGCGGCCGGGTCGTAGAGCTTGCTCGAACCGCCATGCCCGCGATTGTCGAGCGCGATGACCCGCCGGCCGGCGCCGGTCAGTGTCCCCACCCAGCCGGGATGGCGCCAGTTCACTTGCGCGGTCGAGGCAAAGCCGTGCACGAGCACGATCGGCGCGCCCGCCCCTTCATCGAGAAACGCGATGTCGACGCCATCGTGGGCAAAGCGCTGCATGTCGTTCCGATCGCGCGAATGCTGGGTTGCCACGGTTGTGATGCGAGGCGGCCGGGAGGCCTATGGCATCCTGGCGCCGCCGCTGGCGACACGTGGAAACGGGATGGCCGCGCTCGCCGACGGCTCGACTTGAGTGGAGCCGCGTTTCGGCGTCGACACCGGCACCAGCGCAGGCACCAAGGCCGGCGCCGGGAAAGCAATGACGGTCGGTTCGTCCGTCCTCGGCGCGAGCGGACCTTGTTCGCGCGCGCGCCGTTCCACCTGCTCGCGCGCCCGCTGTTGGCGTGCCCGGCGCAGCCTGCGGCGGGCGCAAGAGCGTTCGGTGGCCCGTTCGGTCATCCGTTTGAGCGCCGACACTAAGCCGAAGGCCGTGACGATCGCCCACAGCATCCAGTTCGCGAGATTGAACGCGCCCACCGTGAGTACGATGGCACTGCGCCCCGCCAGCTTGAGGATCGCGCGGGTCTTGCCGCCCTTGGTCGCGGCGAGGCGCGCGATCTTCGACATGTCGCGCGGCCCCTGTGCGAGCTTCATGCCGTCGAGCGCCGCTTGCGTTCCGGCGCGGCTCTGGACGCGGCCCACGTCGCCGACGAGGCGCACCAGATCGCGCGCCTTCTCGACCTTGACCGCCTCGCGCGCGGCGCGAACGGCGGCTGCGGGCTGGGTCATGCTGGCGCCCTTGATGGCGCTCCGCAGCGACGTCCAATCCACCACCTCGCGCACGGACCGGCTGATCCAGGCGCCCATCTGGCCGCCGATCCGCCCGGTCTTGCGCGCGGCCTTGACCACCGTCATCCCCACCCGCGCAGGCGCTGCTGCGCCGAGACTGGCATAGGTTCCCGCAGTGATCGCCAGCCCAACGCAGGCCAAGCCGAGGATCAGTTCGTCCGCCTGCTGGCCGGCAGCGAACCGCGTCCCCTCCCGCACCGCGTCTCGGATATCGCCGAACACGAACAGGTCGCCGAGCGCGGTCCCAGCGAGCCCTGACAGGTCATCGGGCTCGCCGGTGATGAGGCCACGTGCGAAGCTCTCGACCGAACGCGCCGCGCTCGCCGCGCCGGCATTCGCCGTGTCAACTTTTGCCGCCAACGCGGCGTCAACCGGTACATTCCGGTCGCGGGCGAGATCGAGGAAACTGTTGGCAAGGTCGGGGTCGTTGGCGGCGAGCGCGCCTTCGATCTCGCGCGCGGCGACCGTGGCGTCGAACGAGCGCGCGACGGCATGATCGGCGAGCGCCACCGGATCGTCCCGGGAGGACAGCAGGAATCCGGCTTCGAAGGCACGCGGCGCCAGCGTGAGCGCGCCGATCGCCAATGCTACCGCCACGGTCAGCGGCGCCGCGATCCGCGCTCCGGTCATGGGACTCGTCTCCTTCACGCTACCAATTTCGTCAGCCGTGCCTGCGCCGGCAAGATGCCGGCCAGGAAAATCAGCAGATTTGCCGCCACCCGATCGTGGCCGGCGCCGGGATTTCCGAAAAAGCGTGCTCCGTCCGCCGATTAGCACCGTTTGTTCTAGCCAGCGGCGGCGCGGATGGCTATGGTCCGCCGCGTTCGCCGAGGCCGGTTTTAACGCCGGCGGAGGCGCATCAAATCCGGGGGCGAGCATTTCCGGCGGCGCTCCCAGTGCCGAGCAGCGGACGAAAGCGGACGGACAGCATGGCCGACAGGGTCGTTCCTCACTTCCATAACACGCCTGGCGTCGCGGTGATCGAGATTGGCGCGCACGAGTTCATGTGCGAGGGCGAAGTGGCGCCGTTCGACCACCCCCATGTCTATCTCGACATGGGCGACGCTACCGAGATCATCTGTCCCTATTGCTCGACCCTGTTCCGTCTGGATCCCACCCTCGACCCCCATGCGGCAAGACCAGCCGAGTGCGCACTGGCGGACGGAGTGACCGCCTAGTGCGGTGAACTTGAAGTTCCTCTCAGTTGCTGCGGCATGGTCGTCATAGGAACTTCAAATTCAAAACCGCACTAGAATCATAAAGTTGCTAGTGGTCCTTTGATTCCGAAGTTCGTA
>Ga0207675_100004190_pt1 | contig 13955 bp, 13 predicted proteins | sample KBSSwiS42_FD_184305 | JGI IMG/M metagenome (GOLD analysis project Ga0207675, IMG submission 184305) | Switchgrass rhizosphere microbial communities from Kellogg Biological Station, Michigan, USA - KBS Switchgrass S4-2 (SPAdes) (version 2) | ecosystem: Host-associated > Plants > Roots >... | reverse complement strand
ACAGTTGGGATCCCAACCACGCCTACGACGAAGACGAGACCGACCCGGACACTGGCGGGCCGGTGGCACCGACCATGCTCACCTATCGTGACGCGCGCGCGCTGTTCGCATCCGACATTCCGGACCGCAAGCTGATCATGTACCGGTCCGGCGGCATCTACACGCGCGCGGACAAGGGGATGGAACCTCAATACTTCAGAACGCTCATGACCAAGGGCGACTTCTTCGCCATGTTCGAGGTGCCGTTCCTGTACGGCGGGCCGTGGGATGCCAGGGCGGATGAAGGGCCGGAACCGGTCATCGTGCTCAGCAAGGAGGCCAACAAGAAGGCATTCGGCGGCATCAACAGCGTCGGCAAGATCCTCCATTGGTCGAAGCGCGACTTCCGGGTCATCGGCGTACTCGATTCCTGGGAACCCATGCCGAAGTTCTTCGACGTGAGCAACGGCGCCTTCGAAGAGATGGAAGGTGCCTACGTGCCCTTCGCCTGGGGCCCGATCCTCGAGCTCGGCAGCCACGGCAACACCAATTGCTGGAAGACCGAGGTCATCGACAGCTTTCAGTCCTTCCTCAATTCCGAATGCATCTGGTTCCACGGCTGGTTCGAACTGCGCACGAAGGAGAAGCAACGCGCCTTCCGGGAATTCCTCGACAACTACGTGCTCGAGCAGAAGAAACACGGCCGCTTTCCGCGCCCTCTCAACAACTATCTCTATGACGTGGACGGCTGGATGAAACGCAACAAGGTGGTCGGTGACGACAACAAGGCCATGCTGGTATTGGCCTTCGCCTTCCTGGCCGTGTGCCTGGTGAACACGGTCGGCCTGCTGCTCGCGAAGTTCCTGAATGCCGCGCCGACGTCCGGCGTGCGGCGTGCGCTCGGCGCGAGCCGTCGCGACATCTTCTGGCAGCACCTGACCGAGTCCGGCGTGGTGGCGCTCGCGGGTGGGCTGGTCGGCGGATTGCTGGGGCTGGTCGGCGTGTGGGCGCTGCGTGCCTGGTACGGGCGCTTCGTCGACGAAGCGCTGCGCGTGTTGCCGTTCGACGCCAACAGCTTCCTGATCATCGTCGCCATCGCCGTCGGCGCGGGAATCCTCTCCGGGCTCTATCCCGCGTGGCGCATCGGGCGCGCGGCGCCCGCCTCCTACCTCAAGGTGCAATAGCCATGGTCATCCGACCCATCCTCTCGGCTCTGATTCGCAACCGTGCCGGCGCGATCCTCGTGGCGCTGCAGATTGCGATCACGCTGGCCATCGTCGTCAATGCTCTCTATGTCACAACGCAACGGGTCACCAAGATCGGGCGCCCGTCGGGCATCGACGACCAGAACATCTTCGCGTTCTGGGTGACGACCTACGAAAAGGACTACGACTTCCTCGGCATGCTGCGCGAGGACATGGCGATGATCCGCCAGATGCCCGATGTCATCGACGCGGCTCCCATGGGCCAGGTCCCGCTGTCGGGCAGCGGCAATTCGAGTGGCTACTACTCGCTGCCGGACAAGAAGGGTGAGGAATCGCCGGCGAACACCTATGCAACGGATGACCACGGCGCGCGGGCGCTGGGCGTCACGCTGTCGGCGGGCAGGGACTTCGAGCCCAACGACGTCGTCTACAAGGCAACCGAGACGCGGGAACGATTCAATGCGGCGTCCGCCATCATCAGCAGCGGATTGGCCAAGGCGCTGTTCAAGGACGAACCCGCGCTCGGCAGGGACTTCTACGACGACCAGAGCCATCCGATTCGTGTCATCGGCGTGATTTCGCACATGCAGGGCTCGTGGGTGGGTTGGGACAAGGTAGATCGCACGCTGCTTTATACCTACATCGAGCCACCCTCCACGCAGTACGTGATTCGCGTGAAGCCGGGTTCGATCGACCGCGTGATGGCGGCCGTGGAGGTCGCGCTGCGCAAGCGCGATCCCAACCGGGTCCTCGAGACCCCGATGAGAAAAATGTCCGACATGAAACGTCGCAGCTACGCCGGCGATTCATTCGTGGCGGTCACACTGACCACGGTCACCGGGCTGGTGTTGATATTCAGCTCGCTGGGCATTTTCGGCCTCGCCACCTTCAACGTGAACAATCGCACGCGGCAGATCGGCACACGGCGCGCGGTGGGCGCGCGCAAGCTCGACATCGTGCAGTACTTCCTGGCCGAGAACTGGATCGTCACGTCCGCGGGCGTCCTCGTCGGTTGCGGGATGGCGTTGGGCGCCGGTTACTGGCTGTCCACCCAGTACCAGCTGCCGCGCCTCGATCTCTATTACCTGGTATGCGGTGTGCTGGGTCTTTGGGCACTGGGCCAGCTCGCGGCCTGGCAGCCGGCGCTGCGCGCCGCAAAAGTTTCCCCGGCCATGGCGACGCGAAACATCTGAGAAATATGACGCTTGCTTGCAACCGTAAACCAATCCCAGACGTCTTACGAATGACGGGAGTCACTTCAAACGTTGAGGATCGCCTGGCCAACCGGACTGTACTGGTCGCGGACGACAGTGAGGCTGTACGCACGGCCTTCCAGGTCCTTTTGTCCCTGCACGGTGCGCGGGTGCTCGGCGCCTCATCTCCGGCCGAAGCACTCGCGACCGTGCGGTCCCAGGAAGTGGACCTCGTCATCCAGGACATGAACTTCCGGCGCGAAGCCACTTCCGGCGAAGAAGGCATCGCGCTGTTCCGGGAATTACGCGCCATCCATCCCGACGTACCGGTGATCCTGTTGACGGCCTGGACACACCTGGAAACCGCGGTGGACCTGGTCAAGGCCGGTGCCGCCGATTACATCGCCAAGCCCTGGGACGACGCGCGCCTGCTGACCACGGTGCGCAATCTTCTGGAACTGCGCGCCGCCGTCGAAGAGAACGTCACCACGCGCGCACGGCGCGCCGAGGCGCGTGCCCAGCTCGCCGAGCGCTACGACCTGCGGGGACTGGTCTATGAAAGCGATGCCCTGCACACCGTCGCCTCGATGGCGGCGCAAGTGGCGCATGCCGACGTGCCGGTGCTGATCACCGGCCCCAACGGTGCCGGCAAGGAAGTCCTCGCCGACATCGTGCACGCCAATTCCGCGCGCAGGGATGCGCCGTACATCAAGGTGAATGCCGGCGCCCTGCCCGACCAGCTCATCGAGGCCGAGCTCTTCGGCACCGAGGCCGGTGCCTTCACCGGCGCCAAGGCGCGGGCCGGGCGGTTCGAAGCGGCCGACGGCGGCACCCTGTTCCTCGACGAGATCGGCAACCTGCCGCAGGCCGGACAGGCCAAACTACTGCGCGTGCTGCAGACCGGTGAATACGAGCGCCTGGGCAGCAACACCACGCGGCGGGCCAACGTGCGCATCGTCGCGGCCACCAACCTGCCGCTGCGCGATGCGATGCGCGAGGGCCGCTTCCGCGAAGACCTCTTCTATCGCCTGAGTGTCATCGAGCTGGCGCTCCCCGCGCTGGCCGAACGCCGTGACGATGTGCTGCCGCTGGCGCGCGCCTTTCTCGGCGCCGGCGCGCGCCTCACCAGCGACGGCGAACGCGCCCTGCTCAATCACCCTTGGCCGGGAAATGTCCGCGAATTGCGGAACGTGCTGCAGCGAGCGGCGCTCCTCGCCGGCGACGCCCCCATAAACGCCGCCGCGTTGAATCTCCCGGCCGTTTTACCCGCGCGCTCGGACGAGCCGGTGCTCGACCGCGCCACCATCAACCGCGTGCTCGCGGAAAACGGGCACGTGGTTGCGCAGGCGGCACGGCAGCTCGGCATCAGCCGCCAGGCCCTCTATCGGCGCATGGAAAAACTCGGTATCAAGGAATCCCCGGGCCGCTAGGCCCGCCATCCAGGAAATCCCGCGACCGATGCGCTGGCCACTCTCCATTGGCAGATGGTCAATGGCCGGCTGGGCGACCTTGTGGCTCGCCGCCATGGCGGTACTCGGCGTCTGTCTGACGCTGGCCGTGGGCACCTTCATAGACATTCCCTGGCTCGCGGGCCTGTTGACCGCTCTGCTGCTCGCACCGCTGGTGGCCTGGAGCGGGCGGCAACTCACCGCACGCTGGAGCCGTACGGCGCGTGCGCTGAACGACGGCATCCTGAGCCTCAGGGACCGCGACTTCAGCGTCAGTGTCACGGAGATCAGCCGCGACGAGCTCGGTGAGCTCGTCACCAGTTACAACGGCCTCGGCGACCGACTGCGCATCGAGCGGCAGAGCCTCTACCAGCGCGAGCTCATGCTCGACACCGTCATCCAGACCACGCCGCTGGCGCTGGTGCTGACCAACGACGCCGACGCCATCCTCTACAGCAACGCCACGGCGCGCCGCCTGTTCGCCGAAGGACGCAAGCTCGAAGGCGACCGCTTCGCGCGTTACCTGGCGCTGGCGCCGGCACCGCTGCGCGAGGCGATCGAACGCGGCGGCGACACCTTGTTCACGCTGGAAATCGCCGGCGAGCCGGAGGTCTATCACGTCTCGCAGCGCAGCTTCCTGCTGAACGCGGTGCCGCACCGGCTGCTGCTGCTCAAGCAGCTGACGCGCGAGATCAATTCACAGGAAGTGGCCACGTGGAAGCGGGTCATCCGGGTGATCGCCCACGAGCTGAACAATTCGCTGGCGCCCATCTCCTCGCTGGCGCATTCGGGGCAGATCCTGGCGCGTTCGCCGCCCGATCCCGAGCAGCTCACGCGCGTGTTCGCGACCATCGAAGACCGCGCGCGGCACCTGGCGGGCTTCATCGAAGGATATGCGCAGTTCGCCAAGCTGCCCCAGCCACGGCTGGCGCCCGTTGCCTGGGCGATACTCATCGAGCGATTGCGGGTGGTGGTCGCGTTCGAACTCGCCGGAGAGGTGCCGCGCCGCGAGGCCAGCTTCGATACCGCGCAGATCGAACAAGCCCTGATCAACCTGCTCAAGAACGCGCGCGAATCGGGCGCGGACCCGGCGTCCATCGAACTGGCCGTCGAGCACTCCGCCCGGGGGTTCACGGTCGAGGTGCGCGACCGCGGACCCGGATTCACCCCCCAGGCGCTGGAAAACGCCCTGGTGCCCTTCTATTCGACCAAGGCGAGCGGCACCGGGCTGGGCCTGACGCTGTGCCGCGAAATCGTGGAAGCCCACGGGGGACGGCTGCGCATCGCCAACCGCACCGGCGGCGGCGCAGTAGTCACCCTCTGGCTGCCCGATGGTAGTTAGAATGGCCGCCATGACGGGAAACATCGAGGTCCGCCTGGCCGCGGCCCGCGACATCGCGGCACTGCTGCCGCTGGTCGAGGAGTACTGGCGCTTCGAGGCCATCGAAGGCTTCGATGCGACCGGCATCGCCGGGCTTCTGAAACGTGTGATCGCGGACCCGGCGCTCGGGCGCGTCTGGGTGGCCAGCGTCGACGGCCAACCCGCGGGTTACCTGCTCGCGGTATTCGTGTTCAGCCTGGAGCACCAGGGCCTCACCGCGGAGATCGACGAGCTGTACGTCGCGCCGCAGTACCGCGGCCGCAGCCTGGGGATGCGCCTGCTGGCCGCGGGTGAGGCGGCGTTCCGCATCGCCGGCTGCACCAACGTCTCGCTGCAGATCGGGCGCGACAATGCCGCGGCCCGTGCCTTCTACCGCGGTCATGGGTACGAACACCGCGCCGGCTTCGACCTGGTCGACAAGACGCTGGATTGAATCGGAACGACATGTTCACTCTCTATATCGGCAACAAGAATTATTCCTCCTGGTCGTTGCGACCCTGGGTGCTGCTGCGCGAGCTCGGCATTGCCTTCCGCGAGATCGTGGTGCCGTTCGGCGGTGCCCGGAACCCGGACGCATTCCGCGCGTTTTCGCCCACCGGCAAGGTCCCCTGCCTGGTCGATGGCGCCATCACGGTGTGGGATTCACTGGCCATCACCGAATACGTCGGCGAACGCCACGCCGGAGTGTGGCCGGCCGAGGCGCCGCCCCGCGCCTGGGCGCGTTGCGCCGCGGCGGAGATGCATTCGGGATTCCAGGCACTGCGCAGCAACTGCGGCATGAACTGCGGGCTGCGGATCACGTTGCACGGCATCGATGCGGCGCTGAAGCGCGACCTCGCGCGCCTCGAGGCCCTGTGGGGCGACGGTCTGTCGCGCTTCGGTGGCCCGTTCCTCGCGGGTGCGCGCTTCAGCGCCGCGGACGCCTTCTTCGCGCCCGTGGCCTTTCGTGTCCAGACTTACGACCTGCCGCTGGGCGAGCCGGCGCGGCGTTACGCCACGCAGCTGCTGGCGTTGCCCTCGATGAAAGAGTGGTACAGCGCGGCGCTCGCGGAGACCTGGCGCGACCCCGAACACGAAGACGAGCTGCGCGCCGTCGGCGCCTGGCGCGAAGATCTGCGCGCCAATTAGTTAGAGAGAATCCGGTTTGATCTGGCGCGCGTTACTGGCTTTCCTCGCCCTCCCCGGCATGGTCGCCATCGCGCTGCCGGCCTGGTTCGCGGCGGGAAACCTGCGCGCAGGCGGCAGCTTCCATCCGCTGGGACTGTTGCCGCTCGCCGCCGGCTTCGGCCTGCTGCTCTGGTGTGTGCGCGACTTCTACGTCACCGGCAAGGGCACGCTCGCACCCTGGTCGCCGCCAAAGCAGCTGGTTACCACCGGGCTGTACCGCTACAGCCGTAACCCGATGTATGTCGCGGTGTCGGTGATGCTGGTCGGTTGGGCGCTGTCGTTCATGTCCGGGTCGCTCGCGATATATGCCGGAATCGTGATGCTGGCATTCCATTTTCGCGTCATCCTGAACGAAGAGCCGTTTCTGGCGCGCACGCACGGCGCGTTATGGGACGAATACCGGGCGCGCGTGCCACGCTGGCTCCTGTAGGCGGCGGCGATGCGTTAGGCTTCACGCGGCGCTCGTCCATCATTCAGGGGAAATGAAATGCGAATGATCCATCGTGTCGCGGCGCTCGCCGTGCTGGCTGCCGTCGCGTCCGCTGCGCATGCCGCAAAAAACGATCCCATCGACGTTTCGGTCACCATCCGCGCAGATCAACCCGGTGCGCACATCGATCCGGCGTTGCACGGGCAGTTCATGGAACACCTGGGACGCAATGTCTACGAGGGCATCTGGGTGGGCGAGAACTCGCGGATTCCCAATACCAACGGGTATCGCAATGACGTGCTCGCGGCGTTGAAGAAACTCGAGGTGCCGGTGCTGCGCTGGCCGGGCGGCTGTTTCGCCGATGAATACCACTGGCGCGACGGCATTGGCTCGCGCGACAAGCGACCGCACCGCGTGAACACCTTCTGGGGCGGCGTCATCGAGAGCAACGAATTCGGCACCCACGAATTCTTCGAACTCGCCGAACTGCTCGGCGCGAAAACCTACCTCGCGGTGAACGTGGGTTCGGGAACCGTCGCCGAGATGAGCCAGTGGGTGGAGTACATCACCTCACCCTCGCAATCCACGCTCGCCAACGAACGCCGCGCCAACGGGCGCGACAAGCCCTGGAAACTCGACTACATCGGCGTGGGCAACGAACCGTGGGGCTGCGGCGGCGACATGCGCCCCGAGTACTACGCCGACGAGTACAAGAAATTCGCGCTGAACATCAAGACTCCGAAGGACAACACCCCGATCGAGGTGGCGAGCGGCGCCTACGGCGACAAGTACGACTGGACCGACGTGCTCATGAAGGACGCCGGCAAACACATGGGCGCGCTCTCCTTCCACCAGTACACGCTGCCCACGGGAAAGTGGGACGTGAAGGGCCCGGCGCTGACCTTCACCGAGAAGGACTGGATCATGACCCTGCAGCGCGGCCTGCTGATGGACGAATACGTCCGCAAACATGCCGAGGTCATGGACAAGTACGACCCGGAGAAGAAGGTCGGCCTTTACGTCGATGAATGGGGTGCCTGGTACGACGTCGAACCGGGAACGAATCCGGGCTTCCTGTTCCAGCAGAACACGCTGCGCGATGCGGTGCTGGCCGCGCTCAATCTCAACATCTTCCAGAGCCATGCGGACCGTGTGCGCATGACGAACATCGCGCAGATGATCAACGTACTTCAGGCCATGGTGCTCACCGACAAGGAAAAGATGCTGCTCACGCCGACCTACCACGTGTTCGAGATGTACCGGCCATTCAAGAACGCGACCTGGCTGCCCGCCGAGATCACCACGCCCGCCTACACGCTGGGTGACATCTCCATTCCCGCGGTGAGTGTCTCGACGGCACGTTCTCCGAAAGGCGGGGTGCTGCTCGCACTGGTCAACACCGATCCGGGCAAACCCGCGCGTGTCACCGTGCACATCACCGGGGACAGCGCGAAGCAGTTTTCGGCGCGAGTACTGACCACTCCCGAGATGAATACCCACAACACCTTCGACAAACCGAATACAGTTCAGCCCGCGCCGTTCACGGCCGCCAGGCAGAAGGGTGATGCCTGGGTATTCGATCTGCCGCCGAAGTCGGTGGTGGTCGCGACGCTCAATTGAGGAAGTACCGATGAATCGCAGACTGGTTTGTTTGATGTCCGCCGCGGCGGTCGCCTGCGCACTGTCCGCGGCGCGGGCGGACACCCTGCGCAGTGGCTTCTCGGTCGAGCGGCTGGCGCGGGTCGACGCCCTGCTCGATCAATACGTGAACGACGGGCGCATCGCCGGCGTGGTGGCGCTGGTGCTGCGCGATGGCAAGCCGGTGTACGAGAAGGCCGTGGGCTGGGCCGACAGGGAAGCCGGCCGCAAGATGACCATGGACACCGAGTTCCGCATCGCCTCGCAGTCGAAGGCGCTCACCAGCGTCGCAATCCTGCAGTTGCAGGAGGAAGGCAAACTCACCGTCAACGACAAGGCCGGCAAGTGGATCCCGACCTTCGAGAAGACCAGCGTCGCGACGAAGAACGAGAGCGGCAGCGGGGTCAGCATTGCTGCGGCCAAGCGGCCGATCCTCATCAAGGACCTGCTCACCCACACGGCCGGCATTTCCTACGGCACTGAAGCCGAGGTGGCGGATCAGTACTCGGCCAAGGGCCTGGGGCCGGCGGCCGGCTACGGTTGGTACCTGGCGGACAAGGATGAACCTGTCTGTGTCTCGATGGAGCGGCTGGGGACTCTTCCCTTCGTCGCGCAGCCCGGAGAGAAATGGGTGTACGGCTACAACACCGACATTCTCGGGTGCATCGTCGAAAAGGCGTCGGGCGTCTCGCTGGATGAATACATTCGCTCGCACATCACCGGGCCACTCGGCATGAAGGACACTCACTTTTTCCTGCCGCCGGAAAAACGCGAGCGGTTCGCTGCCGTGTACGGCACCGACGCCAATGGCAAGGCGGTTCGCCAGGACGACGGGCCGAAGGGCCAGGGAAGTTACGTCGACGGTCCGCGCAAGAACTTCTCGGGCGGCGCCGGACTCATTTCCACCGCGCGCGACTACGCCACGTTCCTGGAAGCGCTGCGCAATGGCGGCGCGCTGGGCAAGGTCCGCATCCTGTCACCGCATTCGGTACAGCTCATGACCACGAACCAGATCGGCAAGCTGCGCGGCGAGAACGCCAACGGCATGGGGTTCGGCTTCGACGCAGTCGAGCGTTATGGCGGCAACGGCATGGAGTCCGTGGGTTCGTGGGGATGGGGTGGGGCCTACGGAACCTCGTACCGCGTCGACCCCGCGGAGCGGCTGGTCACCGTGCTCATGATCCAGCTGCTGCCCAACAATACGGATTTCAGGGACAAGTTCCCGGTAGCTATCTACCAGGCGCTGCTCGACTGAGCCTGGGAAAGAACATGCCGGTGCGGCTGCGGTAGGCTGCATAACTGGCTGCGAGCGCGCTGCCCGCAATGCGTCGCTCGTCATCGAAGGCCGCGTGCGTGAACAACCCGATATTAAGCACGCAGTTGGCGGCCGTCGCCCAGTGCGGCAGGGCGATGAATATCGCGACGAAGGTGAGCATGTAGCCTACGTAGATGGGATGCCGTATCAGCCGGTACGGGCCCTGTTCGCAAAGCTCTTCGGGGATCTGATCTCCCCAGCCAAGACCAAATCGCCGGCCCCAGATCGTCTGCCGCGCCCACTCATAGAGCGACACCGCGGCCACCAGCACCGCCGCCGAGATCAGCCCGTTCACCAGCCGCATCGTGACGTGCAGCGCCACCCACCAGGTCACGATCATTCCGCAGACGAGGAAGGAGAACTGCCCGACCTGGGCACCCCGCTCAAATTCGAAATCCGCGGAATAAAACGTGCGCCTGCCGGCGACCATGTAGTGCACGAACACGCCGCCGAGCAGTGCCTCGAGGGCCAGTTCCGGGACCGTTGCCATGGCCATCCCGCGCTCCGCCTCAATGCTTCGACGCGATCCAGCGATCGATCTTGGCGTCGAGTACCTCGAGCGGAATCGCGCCGTCCTTGAGTACCTCGTCATGGAATTCCGCGACGCTGAACTTCGGTCCCAGCGCCTGCTCCGCGCGCTTGCGGAGCTCTATCAACTTGAGCTGGCCGATCTTGTACGCCAGCGCCTGGCCGGGGATCGCGGAGAAACGTTCCGCCTCCGCCACGGCACGTGTCATGTCCGTCGGCGAGTTCGCCATCATGTAATCCAGGGTCTGCTGGCGCGTCCAGCCCTTGAAATGAATGCCGGTGTCGCAGACCAGGCGGATCGCACGCCACAGTTCGGCCTCCAGCGCGCCGAAACGCGCCACCGGATCCTGGTAGATGCCCATCTCGTAACCGAGGTATTCGGCGTACAGACCCCAGCCTTCGTTATAGGCCGTGTCTCCCGAGAAGCGGCGGAACATCGGCAGGTCCTTGAGCTCGACCTGCAGCGAGATCTGGAAGTGATGGCCGGGCGAAGCTTCGTGCAGAGACAGCGAGCTGAGCGCCCAGCGCGGACGCGCCTTCAGGTCATAGGAATTGACGTAGAAGGTGCCAGGCCGTTTGCCGTCGAGCGACGGGCCCAGGTACTGGCCGGCCGAGGCGGACTGCTCGCGGAACGGCTCGACCAGCCGCACCACGTAATCGCTCTTCGGCCGCAGGTTGAAGTACTTCGGCAATATCGGCGCCACCTTCGCACCGAAGGCCTGGTAAGCCGCCAGCAATTCCTCGCGCGACTTGAAATACATGTCGTCGCGCGCCTTCATCCACTCGAAGAAGGCCTTGAGCTCGGGCAGCGTCTTCGTCGGCTTGCGGTAGCCGAGGTCACGGGCAACGCGGCGCATGCCGTCCTGGATGCGCGCAACCTCATCGAGGCCGATCTGATTCACACCGGCCGGCGTCATGGAGCGCATGGTGTTGTCGCGCACGTTGAATTCGTACCAGGCGGCGCCGCCCGGCAACGCGCCGCGGCCGAAGGTGTCGCGCGTTTTCGGCAGGTATTCCTCCGCGACGAAGCTGCGCAACTTGCGATATGCCGGTGTCAGCTGCGTGCCGATGACGTTGCGGAACGCGGTCGTGAGGCGCTCGCGATCGGCGGCGCCGAACTCCTTCGGCATGTTGGTCACGGGAGCCCAGAACGTGCTCTTCTCCACGTCGTCGACGATGTTCGCGTCGAGCTGCGGCAACACCTTCTCCATGAGCACGCGCGGCTCGACGATGCCGGCCTGGATACCCTCGCGCATGTTGACCATGGCCTGCTCGAACAGCACCGGGATGCGCGCGGCGCGTCTCAGCCAGTCGTCGTAGTCCTTGACCGTCACGAACGGCTGCGCACCGGTGCCCGAACCGGCCTGCGCGAAATTGTTCGCGAGGTTGCGGAACTGGTTCAGCGGCAGCAGGCGCGAAGGAAACTTCGCATCCTCGAGCGCCGACTCGCGGTTCAGCGTGAAGACGTCGAACGACAGGCGGTCCTGGCCGGTGAGTCCCTCGGCACCGATGGCGCGCGCGCGGTCGAGGTATTTCTGTTCGAACGCCCGGTCCTGCTCCTGGAATTCCGCCGAGAGGTAATTCGGCAGCTCGCCGTTGTAGCGCGGATCGCCCGCGTAGGTGGCGAGTTGCGGATGGAGCCTGAGGTTTTCTTCCCAGAAATCGCCGTAGACCTTGTCGAGCTCGGCCGCACGATCCGCCGCGAGCGCGGCACCGGCCATCAACACGGACAACGCGAACAGCGCCTGACGCTTCATTCCTAACTACTCCACCGGGTGACGCCGGAAAACCGGCGGTGTTCTGTCAGCTGCGTGCGAACGTGTCTAGACTCGATTCTAGAAAAATCCAACCGTGACACGAATCCCGCCGGATGCCGCGGGCATCTCGTATTTTCATATCGCACCTAACATACACGATCCTGGAGCCGGTCTGCCGTCCCGCGATGATTTCCATCTGTCACCAGTTACCGCAGCGAAGTTTCCTGTGGCTGTGGGATCCGCCCCTGCTGTGCGCGCGCTGCACCGGCTTCTATCTGGCGATCCTCGCCGCGCTGACGCTGATCGCGCTGCGCGGACGCCGCGCATCGGGCTGGATGCCGTATGCGATCGGCGCGGGGCTCGCAGCCTGCGCGGCCACCGGTCTCGAAAAATTTCTCGGCCTGGAACTCGGCAACTGGGGGCGGTTCCTGACGGCGCTGCCCATCGGGTTCGCCATCGGCTTCGGGCTGGCAACGCCATACCTGTTTCGTAAATCTCAAGAGGCAATATCGTGAAACGTCCCCACCTGGCTTTCTCCGCAGCCACCGCATTCGTGGCCTTCTGGATCCTGGCCTGTGCTTCGAAGCCACCGCCGTATATCCCGCCGCCACCCGAGAAGTGGTACGAAATCAACTCGACACCCGCGGGCGCGACGGTCAAGGTCGATGGCGCCGTGGTGGGAAACACACCGACGCGATTCAATCGGCTCGGCAACGCGTCCCTGTCGGTCGAAAAGTCCGGCTATGAGACCGCGACCACTGCCCTGAGCGAACAGGCCGCGCCGGTCCTGCACTTCAACCTGGAAAAGCTGGCGCCGAACACGTTCACGCGCACCATGGAAGCGACCTGGGCGAACGTCGAAGTGCGGCCGGAGCTGGGTTTCGAAAACGCCTGGAACGCGACCGTCGACCTGCTGACGCGCCGCTTCGACCTCGAAGTCATCTCGAAGGACAACGGCTACATCCGCACCAACTGGCTGTACACCTGGACCGGCGTGATGAGCGAGGACTACCGCGTGCGCGTCACCGTGAAGTTCTCGCCGGATCATCGCAAGCTCGAGCTGAAGTCGGAGGCGCAGTTCCACACGTCGACCGGCTGGGTTCTGGGCACCGACGAAGCGCTGCTGCAGACGCTCAAGACCGACGTCATGGGTTCGGTCGGACGTTCGACGCGTTGAGCGGAAGTAGTTAGTAGAAAAACGAAGCCCCGCAGATGCGGGGCTTCTTTTTTGGCTGGGGGACTAGGATTCGAACCTAGGTAAACGGAGTCAGAGTCCGTTGTCCTACCGCTAGACGATCCCCCAAAACTCTGGCCGTCAGCGAACAATACCAGCGTTGTTAACGCTTCGAGTACTGCGGTCCGCGGCGGGCCTTGCGACGGCCGACCTTCTTGCGCTCGACCTCGCGAGCGTCGCGCGTGACGAAACCGGCGATACGCAGCGGCTTGCGCAGCTCCTCGTCGTACTCGATCAGCGCGCGCGTGATGCCGTGGCGGATGGCGCCGGCCTGGCCGGTGATGCCGCCGCCGGAGACGGACACGGTGAAATCGAACTTGTTGGTGAGCTGCACCAGCTCGAGCGGCTGGCGAACGATCATGCGGCCGGTCTCGCGCCCGAAGAATTCATCGAGCGGTCGTTCGTTCACGGTGATCTTGCCGGAACCCGGCTTCATGTAGACACGGGCCGCGGCGGTCTTGCGACGGCCGGTGCCATAGTTCGGTTTGGCTGCTGCGGGCATGAAAACGATTCCTTAAATTTCGAGCTGCTTGGGCTGCTGGGCGGCGTGCGGATGCTTGTCGCCCGCGAACACATGCAGTTTCTTGTACATCTTGCGGCCGAGCGGGCCCTTGGGGAGCATGCCCTTCACCGCGAATTCAATGGCGCGCTCGGGATGCTCCTTGAGCAGCTTGCCGAGG
>Ga0207675_100004187_pt1 | contig 13959 bp, 9 predicted proteins | sample KBSSwiS42_FD_184305 | JGI IMG/M metagenome (GOLD analysis project Ga0207675, IMG submission 184305) | Switchgrass rhizosphere microbial communities from Kellogg Biological Station, Michigan, USA - KBS Switchgrass S4-2 (SPAdes) (version 2) | ecosystem: Host-associated > Plants > Roots >... | reverse complement strand
GCCCTCTCGTCGTGCCCGCGTCGACCGAAATCCGCGTGCGCGTCGTCGGGCCGGAGCGGCGTGACGGCGGCGTGTACCTGACGCTCGACGGGCAGGAGGGATTTCCGATCGTCTCTGGCCTGACCGTGGTCGTCCGCTCGAGCCCCGCGTCGGTGACGCTGCTTCGCCCGCCGGAAGCCGATCATTTCGATCAGCTCGCGAGCAAGCTTTCCTGGGGCGTGTAGAACTCGGGATGTCGGGCGGGGACGCGCGCGACGACCGGGATCCCACGCCGCACGAGGCGCAACGCCTGTCGGCGTCGCGCCTGCTCCTGATCGTCGTTCTCTTCCTGATCCTCGCCGTCTACTCCATCTGGAACTCCGACCGCTTCCAGACTCTGATGGTCGGGGTCTCGGAACAGCGCCTCTCGGAGCTGCTGAAGCGGCCGGTGAGCTTCCGCCGCGTCCAGTTCCGGATCTTTCCACCCTCGCTGACGCTCGCGGACGTGCGCATCGAGAACGACCCGCGGGTCCCGGACGTGCCGCTGCTCTCCGCGGCGGAGCTCACGATCGGCGGCGGCATCTCGATCGGCGGAACGGAGCTGCGCCTCGGGCGTGTGCGCGCCGTGGGCGCCCGTGTCTCTCTCGTCCAGTTTCCGGACGGGACCTGGAACCTGCCGCCCGGGCTGACCGCCCCGGCCGAAAAGAAAGGACTGGCGGTGCGGGTCGGCGAGCTCGTCATCCAGAGAGGCCTCTTCGAGCTCGAAGGCCGGCAGATGGGGATGGACGGCCGGCTCGAGGATTTCGCGCTGGAGCTGACCTCGCTCCGCCGTAACCGCTATTCGGGCACGCTGGCCTGCCGTAAGGCGGAGCTCAAGCTGCCGCAGGCGGAGCCCCTGATCTTCGGGCTGGACCTGTCCTTCCGTCTCGACCCGGAGCACGGCGCTTCGATCGACGATTTCCGAGCCGTCGGCGAATTCGGCGACCTCCACGCCTCGGGCGCCGTCGAGACCCTCAAGAACCCCACGATCCTGCTGATGGTTTCGGGCGACCTCCACATCTCGGAGATCGAACGAATCTTCCGATCGAACCTGGGCTTCGCGGGCGACGCGCGGATCCGGGTAGAGGTGCGGATCCCGCCCGCCGGCGGCCTGCGCATCGCGGGCCACCTTTCGGCTCCCAAAGTCGACGCCAAGGGATTCCTGATCGAGGACCTCGAAGCCACCGTCTCGGCCCGTCCCGAGGCGCTCGTCGCCGAGATCTCGAAGGCGAGATACGCCGGCGGTACGGCCACGGGTCTCTTCCGCATCCAGGACCTGGCCGGCGGAGGCAAAGCCAGGCCCATGACGCTCGCCCTCGAGGCGCGCAACCTGCAGCTCGAGCGCTTCTTCGGCGACATCCGGCTGCCGGGCACCGGGCTCTCCGGCGGCGCCGCGCTCTCGCTCGCCCTGCGCTGGGGCGAGGGCGGTCTCGAACGCGCCGACGGCGGCGGGACCCTCGACATCAAGCCCGGCCCGGCGACCTCGCTGGTGCGTGGACGTTTCGGCATTCCGACCGGAGGCGGGGGCACCCTCAGCGTCGTAGACGGGCGCATCGGTTTCGACGGGGCGATCTTCCGGTTCCCGGCGTCCTCGCTGGAGTTGACCGGCGGACTCCGCATCGGCCAGTGGACGCCGGACTTCGACTTCCGTCTTCGCTCTCGCGATCTCGTCGAAGTCGACCGGCTGTTCCAGAACTTCACGGCCGCGAGCGGCGGTCGGCCGGGTGCCCTGGGTCTCGGCGGCAGCGGCGAGGTCGACGGCCACATCGCGAAATCCTGGGGAAATCCCGTCGTGTCCGCCCAGATCGCGGCGGAGAACGCGAGCTACGACGGCGTCCTCTTCGGCAGCGTGCGGGGCACAGCCGGTATGGAGGACGGCGCCTTTCTCTTCCATCCGCTGCGCGTCTACGAGGGCAGCGCGACGCTCTCCCTCGATGGCATGGTGCGGTATCGGCGCGACCCGGCACGGCCGACGCTGGACGTCACGGTGGCGGCCAAGGACTATCCGGTCGGGAGGCTGCTCGACTATCTCAATCTCGATTTTCCGATCGACGGGCTCGTGACGGGGACCTTCCCGCTCCACGGAAACCCGCCCGACTCGGTCTCGGGATCCGGGACGATGACCCTCGCCGTGGCCGAGGTCTGGGGTCAGAAGTTTTCCATGATCACGGGGCGCGCGACGCTCGAGCCCGGACGCTTCGAGCTCGACGAGGTGCGCACCAACCTGAGCGGCGGCACGCTCGGCGGCCGCGGGGCGATCGCGTACCGCGAGAAGACGTTCGAGGTGCGCCTCGCGGGAGACGCGGTGCCGATCGAGGCCCTCCAGGCCGTCCGCGACGCCTCCGACGATCTCTCCGGCAAGTTGACGTTCCAGCTCACGGGCTCGGGAACGATGGACCGCCCGGACCTGACTGTCTCGGCGGCGCTGTCGGACGCGGTCTTCCACGGCCGCCCGCTGCCGCCGGCGCTCTCCCCGAAGCTCGAGGCGCGCCTGACGCGGGGCGAGCTTTCCGGGACGCTGTCCGTGCCCGACCGTTGGACGCTCAAGGGCAGCGGCGAGCCCTTCGGGTCGCCGGGGAGGGTCGACGTCGAGCTCGATGCTCCGGACGTTGCGGCCTTCCTTGGCCTCACGCCGTTCCAGCTTCCGGAAGGCGTCGGAGGAGCCGTCTCGGCCAGCGGCCGCTTCACGTGGCCCGAGGAGAAAGGCGCGCCGATCTCGGCCGAGCTCGTCGTTCGCGAAGCGCGGCTCGATACGCGCGATCGTCCCGGCCTCCTCCGCGCGGCCGCTCCGGCAAAGGTCTCGATCCGGAACCGCGTCGTGACCCTCGAAAGCCTCCGCGCCGTCGGCGAGGGGATCGACCTGACGATCCGGGGCGCGCTCGACACGGCCGCGAGCCCGAAAACGATCAACGCGCGGATCTCGGGCGAAGCGCAGGCCACGGTTCTGGAGCTGGTGCGTCCGGGGCTCGCGGCGAGCGGCCGCCTCACCTTCGACGTGGCCGCGTCCGGAACGGTCGAGAAGCCCGAGTTCAACGGTTCGATCCGCGTCGCCGACGGCCGGTATCGGGGCTTCGGCTATTCCTTCGAGGACCTCGAGGGCACGCTCCGGCTGGTCGGCAACGCCGGAGAGCTGGAGGGCCTGCGAGCCAAGGTCGCCGACGGCGAGGCGTTCGCGGCCGGCACATTCCGGCTGGACGGCGGAAAGCTCTCGAGTTTCCGCGTCGCGCTCCAGGGCCGCCGCGTCTCCGTGCGTGCGATTCCATCGCTCCGGCTGATCGTGGACGCGGATCTGGTGGCCGCCGGAGATCTCGAGAACCGGGAGATCCGGGGCGAGATCACGCTGCTCCGCGGCACGTACACGAAGGACGTCGAAGTCACCGTCTCGGACCTGATGGCCCGCAGCCGCCCGGGCGCGGCGCTCGCCGCCCGCGAGCCGTGGAAGGAGCGGACATCTCTCGACATCCGCATCGTCTCCGCGGCGTCGCTCGAAGTGCGGAACAACGTGGCCCGGCTCTCCGGGACGGTGGATCTGAACGCGCGGGGAACCCTGGCCGAACCGGTTCTTCTCGGCCAGATCCTCCTCGATGAAGGCGGGCGCGTCGTCTTCTCCGACGTCCGCTACGAGATCGAGTACGGCGCGATCACGTTCTCCAACACCACGAGAATCGCTCCGTTCGTCGACCTGCGCGCGCGGGCCGAGATCAAGGCCTACGACCTGACGGTGTCGCTCGTCGGAACGTGGCCGCGGGTCGCGGCCAACTTCGTTTCGGACCCGCCCCTGTCCAACGACGCGATCCTGGGCCTCGTGCTCTCGGGCACGCCTCCCGACACCCGACGCGAGGACAAGACCACCGACCAGCTCGTCTCGGCGGCCGGCGGCATTGTCACCGGGGCCGTCACCGGTGGGCTGACCCGCGGCACGCGGCAACTCTTCAAGCTCGATCGATTCCAGATCGATCCGGTTTTCGAGGGCAGCAACCTGACGACGTTCCGGACGACGATCGGAAAACAGATCACCCAGGACCTCGTCGTGACTTCGTCGATCGCTCTCGATTCGAGCCGCGACCCGATCATCCGGATCGAGTGGCAGGTGACGGACACCATCTTCATCCAGCTTTTGCGGGACGAGGACGGCAACTACTCGGTCACGTTCCGGAAGCGCCAGCGGCTCTGATGGGGGGCGCGCGGGCAGCGGCGGTCCTCGGGACAGTTCTCGGAGCTCTCGGAGCGCTCGTCGCATTCCCGTCCTCGGCGGCCGCCGGGGCGGAGCTGCGGGATTTGTGGGGCAGGAACGTGAGCTCGGTGGCGTACGCGGCGGACGGGCAGGTCAACAAGGGCGAGATCGAAGAGCTGATCTCGATCGCGGCCGGGCAGCCACTCACGGAGGAAGGGACCGCAGCCACGATCCGGAACCTCTACGGCACGCGCCTGTTCTCCGACGTCGTGGTGGACGCGGAGCCCCTCGAGGGCGGGGACGTCCGGGTGATCATCTATCTCTGGCGGGCGTACGTCGTCCGCGCGATCGAGTTCGAAGGCAAGTTCGGACCGACCCGGGAGGACCTCCGGCGCGTCGTGTCTCTCGCGGCGGGCGACCCGTTCCACGCGGCGGCCCTCGAGGCGGGCACCGCCGCGATCGAGCGCCGGCTCTTCGCCGACGGCTACCTCGATCCCCAGGTCGAGCCCGAGGCGGTGTTCGACCGGGAGACGTTCACGGTCACGGCGCTCTACCGTATCCAGGCCGGACAGCGGGCCCGGATTACGGAGCCCTTCTTCGACGGCAAGACGGCGCCCTTCACGCCTTCGGATCTCGCGGCCCACGGCAAGCTCGATCCGGGCGACGTCTACAACGAGACCAAGGCCCGCGATGACGCGGAACGCATGCGCAGATTCCTGCTTGCCCAGGGTTACTACCGCGGCGCGGTCGAGCTGATCGCCGCCGAGCCGACCGAAGACGGACGGATCCGGCCGGTCTACCGGATCACCGTGGGCCCGCGCTACGAGATCGCGGCCGAAGGAATCAAGCTCAAGGCGGCGGCCAAGCAGATCCGGGCCCTCCTCGACTACCAATCCTTCGACGAGGACCTGCTGGATCAATGGACCATCGACCGGCGCGCCGAGCTGCAGCGGGCGGGCCACTACCGCGTGAAGGTCACCGCGTCCGCGTCGGGCACCGATCCCGTGATGGTGAAGCTCGCCGTCGAGCCGGGGCCCAAGTACGCGGTCGAGTCGGTGACGATCGACGGCGACGCCTCGGTGCCCGAGGACACGATTCGCAGCCTCATGGTCACGCGGCCGAAGGGCCTGCCGGTCATTGCGAAGGGGCGCCTCATCGACACGGATCTCGAGGGCGACGTGTCGGCGATCCTCGGCTACTACCAGAGACAGGGCTGGATCGAGGCGAAGGTCAAGTCCTCGGTGCAGGACGGGACCAGCCCCGATCAGCTCAAGGTCGCGATCTTCATCGTGGAAGGCCCCCGGGCGTTCGTCCGGCAACGGCAGGTCGAGGGCGCCGAGCACCTGACGCTCGAGGACCTCGACTCTCTGCTGACCATCAAGGTCGGCGAGCCGTTCAACCCCGCCGCGCTGAGGCACGACGTCGGCGTGCTGACCACCCGCTACCAGAACACGGGCTGGCCCTCGGCCACGGTCCAGGACCGCTACACGCTCTCGGAAGACCGCACCGCCGTCGACGTCACCTACAAGGTCGAGGAAGGGGAGCGCGCCTTCTTCGGCCGGACGATCATTCGCGGCAACGCCTTCACGCGCGTGGAGAGGATCCGCCACCAGATCGCCTGGAAGGAAGGAGAGCCTTACTCGGCCGAGAAGATCGCCGACACGCAGCAGAACCTGGCGCGCACCGGCGTCTTCCGATCCATCGACGTCCGGCCGCAGCCCACGAACCCGGAGAACGAGACGCGGACGATCGACGTCGAGCTGACCGAGGCGCGCCGCATCTCCCTCCTCTACGGCTTCGGTTACCAGTACGCGGCCGGCGCCACAACGAACCGCAACGACGTCTTCGGCATCGTCGGCGCGACCTATCGCAACCTCTTCGGCCGCATGCAGTCCGCGACGCTCGAGGTCCAGTACGCGCCGATCTCCACCCGCGGTTACATGTATGCCAGCTTTCTCGAGCCCTTCGCCTTCAACACCGACGTGCCCCTCAACTTCGTGGCTTTCGTGAGCCGCACGCCCATCCAGGACGTCAACATCGACAGCGTGGGCGGCTACGTCGAGTCCGCCAAGCTCATCGAGCGCTACTGGCGCATCGGCCTCCGCGCCGAGTACCAGGAGACCGGTCCCCAGAACCCCGAAGACCTCTCGACGATCGAGCTCGAACGCTTTCCGAAGACCGCGTTTCCGATCCAGCAGGCCGCCATCGGTCCCAGCCTGTTCTACGACCGGAGGGACGACATTCTCGATCCGCACAAGGGCTGGTACTGGACGGTCGCCGGCAAGTACGCGTTCCCGCTGCTCTCGGAGGACGACGCCCGCTACGGCAAGGTCTCGGGCCAGGTCGCCTGGTTCAAGAGCCTCTTCGGCGGCGTGCTGGGGCTGAACTACAAGATCGGCGCGATCTTCCCCTACGACCTCGCGGCCCAGGTGCCGGTGCCGATCGCGGAGAGGTTCTACTCGGGAGGCTCGTCGACGGGACGGGGTTTCGCCACGGACTTGCTCGGCATCCCGCGCATTACCGTGGACTACAACACGCAGGCGACGCCGATCGTGGAGCCGAACGCTCAGGATGCCGGCAGCTCGTGCGCCGAGCAGTATCCGAACCAGCCCAACGAGGATGTTCTCAAGCTCTACAACTGCGAGCCGGGCCCTCGCATCATCGGCGGCAACGGCTTCATGGCGGCGACGGCCGAGTTCCGCTACCCGATCCTCGGAAATCTCGGTGTCTCGGTGTTCTACGACCTCGCCCAGGTCTGGCCGAGTCCGGGAACCATCAGCTTCAAGATCGAAGGCGAAACCGGCCTGCGCCAGTCGATCGGCGCCGGCCTGCACTACATGACGCCGGTCGGGCCGCTGCGCCTCGAGTACGCGAGGCCGGTCGAGCTCCGCACGATCCACTACCAGGTGACGGCCACGCAGAATCCGGACGGCTCGGTGTGCGACCCGTCTCCCTGCATCCTCCTTCGCGATGCGACCGTCAAGGAGACCGGCCGCATCTTCCTCTCGATCGGGTACCCGTTCTAGGAGGCAGGACGCAGGAGGCAGGAGGCAGGAGGCAGGAGGCAGGAGTAGAATCCGACCGATGCCGCTCTTCGAGTACCGGTGCCGCGAGTGCGAGAAGCGTTTCGAGGAGTTCGTCCTCGGTGATTCGAAGCCGCGCTGCCCGTCCTGCGAAGGTCGGAAGCTCGACAAGCTTCTCTCGGTCTTCGCCGTCGGCTCCGGCGGCGGGCGCGCGTCGTCGAGCTCGGCCTCGGAGGCGTCTTCGTCGGCCGGATCCTGCGGCTCCTGCGGCGACCCGCGCGGGCCGGGCTCCTGCGCCGTCAACTAAAAGACGTTTCTTCCTCGGTCCATCCCGCCGGGCTCGCGGACAGCTTCCGCTCCTCCGCGGCGAGCGTCTGCCTCAGCGTCTCCGGATCCTCGTCGGTCGCCGCCGAGAGAGCGGTGAAGGGCGCCTCGGCCAGCGCCTCGCGGTAGCCGCGCGACGGGAGGCCCCCGTCGCGCAGCGCGTGGATCAGCTTCCGCGTGCGGAACGCGTCGAACCAGGCGTGAAAGTGTCGCCACATCGTGGACGAGTCGCCGGAAGAGCGGGCGATCGCGTCCCGCACCGCCGCGAAAGCGCCCATGCGCTCGAGGCAGTCCACGAGAAGCCCGGCCTGAAAGAACGGGTTGTCGCGCGGAAGTCCCTCGACCGCGAGATCCACGCGCCCGCCCGAGCGCGCCGTCTGCTCGAGCACGGAGAGCCAGGCGGCGAGGTGCGCGAAGACCAGAGGGTGGTAGAGGCGGAATCCGGTCCGGGCGCGCGGCTTTGCGACGAGATCGCCGACGGCCTTGCCCGTCCCGAAAGGAACGCGATCGGAGATGCGTCCCTCGAGGAGCACCGGGGCTCCCGAGAGCCTCTCGATCGATCCGAGCTTCGCGACCTTGTTCAGGAAGTAGAAGTCCTCCGCGGCGTTCTTCTTCGGGAAGCCGCGCACGCCGGCGTAGGCCTCCGGGCGCACCGCGATGCAGCTGCCCATGGCCTCGTAGGCGTACGGAGACCCCGCCCAGGCGAGACCGAGCGTGTAGTAGCGGAGCGAGATCTCGTAGAGCCGGGCGGCCTCGGCGACGTCAGGCTCCTCGTCGAAGCGGTGGTCGAAAAAATAGATCGCCGCCGCGTTGCCCTTCCCGGGACCGGGCAGCGCCATGGTCTGGTCGAAGTAATCGTTGGGGAGGATCACGTCGGCGTCCGTGTTGTGGATCCAGTTCGAGGCGACCTTGCCGGCCCGATGGAGCGCGAGCGCGAAGTCGTTGCCGATCTTCCGCGCGAGACCGACGCCCTCGCCCTCCGGAAGAAAGGATCCCGGGGAGGCGCGGTCGATGAGGACGAGGTGGCCGTGCGCCATCGGGAGCTCGGTGATCGGAGGAGCGGAAGAGAGCTCCCGCCTCGGCCCGGCCGCGGCGCCCGCGAGCCTCTCGCGCGCGGCGGAGTTCGCCGCATGGACCGCCGGAGGAGAGTCTTCCCGCGCGTTCAGGACGACGACGATGAGGGTGTCGCCGGCAGGGCCGCGGGGCACCGAGCCGAGGGCGTCGAAGAAGCTGTGCCCTTCGCCATAGGCCGGAATGACGAGCACGTGCCCGAGCTGGCCCTCGATCGCGTCGGCCGCCCGAGCCTCCGGCTCGGCGTGCCTCGAGAGATACGGGTCGCTGCGCTGACCGGCCGTCATGCGTACAAGGCGGGCCGCACCGGCAGCTCCGCCACGATGCGAGCTTCGGCCGAGAGCAGCGCGTCGAGGCGCGCCCCGACCTCCGCGGCGGGGAAATACTCGTGCGCCAGGCGCACGTAGAGCTCCTGGTGCCGCACCTCGGCGCGCGCGAGATCGCGGTAGAAGTCGCGCTCGCCTCCCGGTGGGAGCGCCGCGCCCACGAGACCAAACCGTTCGCAGCCGCGCGCCTCGGCGATGGCCGCGACGAGGAGCCGGTCGAGGAAGTACGCGTCGCTTCCCTTGCGGAACTCCCCGGAGAAACGCTCCATGTAGACGCTGCGCGTGTCCGGGCGGAGCGTCAAACCGCGCGCGTCGAGCAGACGCCACACCGCTTCGAAATGGGAGAGCTCCTCGCGGGCGAGAGCGAGGCATTCGTGCACGAGCGCGCGGCGGTCGGGATAGTGGGCGACGAGGCCGAGCGCCGCCGCCGACGCCTTGCGCTCGCAGCCCGCGTGATCGAGGAGGAACGCATCGAAATCCGCGAGGACGGCCTCGGTCCAGCCCGCGGGCGTGGAGGTTTTCAGGAGCACGGTGCGGAGAGCCTCAGCCGCCGCTGACGGCCGGGAGGATCGCGACCTCGCAGTCTTCGGGCAGGCGAGTCGAGAGGCCGGAAGCGTCGCGGATGTTGTCTTCGCCGACGAAGATGTTGATGTGCGGGCGCACCTCGCCGCGCTCGTCGAGGACACGCTCGGAGACGCCAGGGTGGAGCGTCGCCAATTCGGCGAGGGCCTCGCCCACGGTTCGCGGACTCGAGAGGCCGACGCGGTTTCGTCCCCCCGAGAAAGGCTGCAGCGGGCCCGGAATCAGGACGGAGACGGGCATCATGCGGCCCGGCGTCGGCGCGCGGGGCGGCGGCCGGGGGAAACCTTCGCGCGGCGGGCGGGCGACGTCTTCACACGGCGCACCGGCTTCGCGCGGCGCTCAGGCGCCGCTGCGCTCGCGACGACGGCCGCCTTCACGCAGACCACGGGAGGAAGCCCTTCCTGGACCAGCTCCCAGGAGCGCGCCGCGTCCCTCGACGCGAAGAGCTTTCCGCTCCGCGTCCCGAAGTAGACGCCGGCCGGGTTGAGGGAGTCGACGCCCATCGCGTCGCGGACGACCGTCTCGTAGGCGTCCTTCTGTGGCAGTCCCCGGGTCATCGCCTCCCATGACCCGCCGCCGTTTCTCGTCCGGTAGACGCGGAGCTTGCCTTCCGGCGTGCAGCGGAACCCGTCCGAGTGGATCGGAACGATGAAGGCGGTGTCGGGGTCATCGGGATGGATGCCCATGCAGAAACCGAAGTCCGAAGGCACGCCGTGGGCGATGTCCGTCCACGAATCGCCGCCGTCGTCGCTCCGATAGAGGCCCCAGTGATTCTGGAGGTAGAGGCGCCCGGGCCGGGCGGCATGCTGGACGATCTTGTGGACGCACTGCCCGAACTCGGGATGCTTGTCCGGGAAAAACTCCGCGCGCACGCCCCGGTTGCGGGCCTGCCAGCTCCCGCCGCCGTCGTCGGTGCGGTACACGCCGCCCGTCGAGCTCGCGACGGTGATGCGACCCGCGCGGCTCGGGTCCACCAGGACCGTATGCAGGCAGAGGCCACCACCACCCGGCATCCACTTCTCGCGATGCGGGTGATTCCACAGGCCGGTGTTCAGGCTCCACGTCTTGCCCGCGTCTTTCGACTCGAAGAGGGCCGAAGGCTCCACGCCGCAGTAGATCGTGTCACTCGCGTCGGCCCGTCCCGGAGCGATCTGCCAGATGTTCTTGAGCGCGGCTTTCGTCTCTTCGGGGAACCGCACGAGCGGCGTCGCCGGCTCCGTCCAGCTCTTTCCGAAGTCGTCGCTCCACGCGAGCTCGGCCCCCCAGTGCATGCTGGCGGGCGCGGCCCAGATGCGCCGCCGTCCCGCGCGGCCGTCGTAGGCCGCGGCGTAGACCGAGCGTCCCGGAAAGAACGGCCCCGCCTTCCGCCACGAGCGGCGCGAGGGGCCCGACGAGAAGAGAAACAGTCCCTTCATCGTTCCGACGAGGAGGATCACGCCGCCGTCGTCGACGGCTACGGGTCGAGACGCGGGGGCTTTCAGTTTCCTGGCTGGCATGCCGGGAGTTTATTCCGTCCAGCGCCGGTAGAGCTCTTCCACTTTCCGACGCAGGTCCTCGCGGTTTCCGCCGTTCCAGATCACGTCGTGGACACGCTCCCGGGCGGCTTCCTCCCGGATCTGCGCGGAGATGCGCCGCCGCGCGTCCTCGGGATCGCCGCCTTTCTCCCCCCAGCGGCGCACGCGCTCTTCTTCCGGGGCCATGACGAGCAGGACCCGGTCGTAGTCGGCCTCGGTCCTGGCTTCGAGGAGCTGCGAGGCTTCGACGACCGCGACCGGCGCGCCGCGGCGTTCGGCGTCCGCGAAGAACCGGTCGCGCTCGGAGCGGACCAGGGGATGGATGCTCGCTTCGAGGGCGTGGCGCGCGGCCGGATCGCTGAAGATCAACGCGGCGATGCGGACCCGGTCCACGCGGCCGTCCGCGCCCGTCACCGCATCGCCGAAGAGCTTCCGGGCGGCTTCGGCGCCCGCGCCGCCTTCGCGGTAGAGGGCGCGCACGATCTCGTCGGCGTCGAGCACCGCGGCGCCGAGCTCCTCGAGCATCCCGGCGACGGTCGACTTGCCCGAGGCCAGGCCGCCGGTGAGTCCGACGCGCAGCACTGCGCCCTGCTCTTTCGTCCCGCGCTCTTACCGCGAGCCGCTGCCCGTGGCCGCCATCGCGCGCGGCGCGGGCGACCGGACGATTTCGCCGCCCTTCATCACGAAGTCGACTCCGGAGAGCGTTTTGACGTCGGCGAGCGGATCTCCGACGACCGCGACGATGTCGGCAAAGGCTCCCGGCTCGAGCGCGCCGACCTGGCCGGTCATGCCGAGGAGCTCCGCCGCAACCGTCGTGGCGGAGCGGATGGCTTCGATCGGCGTCATGCCGAGCTTGACCTCGAACTCGAATTCCTTCGCCTGGTTGATTTCGGTCCAGGGAAAGCCGCCCGCGTCGGTACCGAACGCGATCTTGACGCCGGCCTTGCGGCAATTGTCGAACGACTTCGCGTGGGCCTTCTCCGTTTGGGCGCACACGGCGCAGCCGGCCGCGGTCCGCGGCCCGGCCACGTAATCCGCGACCAGGAGCGTGGGAACGAGGAAGATCCCCTTGCGCGCCATCTCCTGCGCGGCTTCGGGACGGATCGAGTCGCCGTGCTCGATCGAGTCGACGCCGGCGGCGATGGCGATCCGGGTGCCGGTGTCCGAGCGCGCGTGCGCGGCGACCTTGACGCCGTGAGTGTGCGCTTCCGAGACGACGGCCTCGATCTCCTCCTTCGTCCAATTCGGAGGCGAGTCGATGTAGCCGTCCGGAGTCGCCCGCAGGCCTCCGGTGTTGGCGTAGATCTTGACCCAGTCCGTGCCGTAGGAGAGTTGCTCGCGTACGGCCTTGCGACATCCGTCGGCGCCGTCGCAGACCATGACGCCGCTCGGGAACTTCCAGTCCGGGCGATAGTGCTGGATCGGGTAGGAGCCGGTCGTGGAGAGCGCGGGGCCCACGACTTTGAGGCGCGGCCCGGGGACCACGCCTTCATTGACGGCGTCGCGCAACGCGACGTCGTCGTAGCCCGCGCCTTCGGTTTCGAGGTCGCGCATCGTCGTGAAGCCGTGCTCGAGCCCGATCTTGAGCGCCCGCACCGCGCGCACGACCCGGTGCGCCGGGTACTCCTTGAGAATCTGCTCGTCGTATTCGACGGCGGTGGGATCGCCCTGCAGGAGGACGTGCGTGTGGGCGTCGATCAGACCGGGGAGCAGCACCCGGTCGCCGAGATCGACCACGCGGGCTCCGGCCGGAACCGTCTGGCCGATGCTCTCGATCCGATCCCCGACGACGACGACGACGGGCTTTTCGACGTAGCGCCCGGACTTCACGTCGAGGAGGCGCGAGGCCCGGATCGCGATCGGAGTCGGAGGCGGTTTCGGCGGGTCGGCGGCCCGGGCGACCGATACAAAGAGGAGGCAGGCCAAGGCGGCCGGAGTGAGTCGTTTCGTCACAGTTCCTCCCTCGAAGCTGGCGGGAGCCTATCCCGAAGCCCTCGAAAAGCTTTTTTCGCTTCCCCTAAACAATCTACAGGAGCGGCCGTATCCTCTCCTGTAGAGATCCGAGGGGAGGGCTCATGGCGCCGGAACGAAGCGATCTGCTGCAGGGAACACTGGACGTGCTGGTTCTGAAAACCCTCTCGCCGGGGGCGATGCATGGCTGGGGCATCGCCGCGCGCATCCAGCAGCTCTCCCACGAGGTCCTGGAGGTCAACCAGGGCTCTCTGTACCCGGCTCTGCACCGCCTCGAGCAGAAAGGCTGGATCGAGGCGGAGTGGGGCATCTCGGAGAACAACCGGAGGGCGCGCTTCTACACGCTGACACGCGCCGGCCGCCGGCAGCTCGCCGAAGAGACCGAAAGCTGGCAGCGCTTCGCCGCCGCGGTGGGGCGAGTGCTGGCGGCGACTTAGCGTCGAGACGGAGGAGGAGCCATGGCACGCCTGCTCGGAAGCCTCAAAGCCCTGTTTGCGGGACGCCGCATGGAGAAAGACCTCGACGAGGAGATCGGTTTCCACGTCGAGCGCGAGACCGAAGAGAACATCCGCCGGGGGATGGCTCCGCCGGCCGCCCGGACCGAGGCGCTCCGCCGGTTCGGCGGCGTCGAGAAGACCAAGGAAGAGGTCCGCGAGGCCGACCGCGCGGTTCTCTTCGAGACGATGCTTCAGGACGTCCGCTACGGGCTGCGGGCTTTGCGCAAGAACCCGGGCTACGCGGCGGCCGCCGTCCTGACGCTCGCGCTCGGAATCGGCGCGAACACGGCGATCTTCTCGGTCGTCCACGGAGTCATCCTGCAGTCGCTGCCCTACGGCGGTGGCGACCAACTCGTCCGCATCCAGGTCGATGCTCCGGGCGCCGGAATCCAGGACGGCGCGTTTGCTCCTCTCGAGATCGCCGATCTCCAGAACCTGAGCCACAGCTTCTCGTCGATC
>Ga0207675_100004186_pt1 | contig 13960 bp, 13 predicted proteins | sample KBSSwiS42_FD_184305 | JGI IMG/M metagenome (GOLD analysis project Ga0207675, IMG submission 184305) | Switchgrass rhizosphere microbial communities from Kellogg Biological Station, Michigan, USA - KBS Switchgrass S4-2 (SPAdes) (version 2) | ecosystem: Host-associated > Plants > Roots >... | reverse complement strand
GACGACGATCCGCGCGAGCGTCGCGGCGGGCACGCAGACCGTTCCTTCGGGCTCAGTGATCACGAGCTGGTCGCTCATTCCGTCGCCACCGCGACGAGCCACTGGCCGGACTCCTCCAGGAACGAGGTCGAGTAATGGCCGCTCGCGAACTGTTCGCTGCGCAGGATCTGGATCGCCAGCTCACGCGTGGTCGGGATCCCTCCCACCGAAAGCTCTCCGAGGGCGCGGAGCGTGCGGGAGATCGCCGCCGGACGATCTTCGTCCCAGACCGCGAGCTTGCCGACCAGGGAGTCGTAGAACGGCGGCACCGTGGAGCCCGCCTCGACGAAGGTGTCCAGCCTGATGCCGGGCCCCAGAGGCGGCCGGAAGCTCGTGATCTGGCCGGGTGCGGGCGCGAAGTCGCGCGTCGGATCCTCGGCGTTGATCCGGATCTCGATCGCGTGGCCGCGACGCGATGCGCGGCCCGTCGCCGCGAGGGGCTCACCGGCGGCGATCCGCAACTGCTCGCGCACGAGGTCGATGCCGGTCACGAGCTCCGAGACCGGATGCTCGACCTGCAGGCGCGCGTTCAGCTCGATGAAGTAGAAGCTCTGGTCAGGCCCGAGCAGGAACTCGAAGGTCCCGGCGTTGCGGTAGCCGATCGCCGTCGTGGCGCGCTCGGCGGCCCCTTCCATGGCCTCGCGCGTCTCCGGCGAGAGGCCGGGCGAGGGCGACTCCTCGATCAGCTTCTGGTGGCGACGTTGGATCGAGCACTCGCGCTCGCCGAGGGTCAGCACGCCGCCCTTTGCGTCGGCAAGCACCTGGATCTCGACGTGCCGCGCCGGGCGAACGAGCTTCTCGAGGTAGAGGCTGGCGTCGCCGAAGGCCGCCTCGGCCTCGGCGGCGGCGGTCTGGAACGCCCCCTCGAGCTCGTCCTCGGCGTCGACGATCCGCATCCCCTTGCCGCCACCGCCTGCCGCGGCTTTCAGCAACACCGGATAGCCGAGGTCCGCTGCCACCGAGCGTGCCTCGGACGACGACGCGACGTCTTCGTCGCTCCCCGGCACAAGCGGGACTCCCGCGCGCTTCAGCTCCGCCTTCGCCTGCACCTTGTCGCCCATCCGGGCCATCACCTCGGCGGTCGGCCCGACGAAGACGAGCTCGTTGTCTTCGCAGGCCGCGACGAAGGCCGGGTTTTCGGCCAGGAATCCGTAGCCGGGGTGGATCGCCTCGCAGCCGGTCGTCGTGGCGGCGGCGATCACGGACGGGATGTTCAGATAGCTCTGCGACGCCGGCGGCGGCCCGACGGCGACGGCGCGGTCGGCGAGGCGGACGTGCATCGAGTCCTTGTCGGCGGTCGAGTAGATCGCGACGGCCTCGATCTCGAGCTCGTGCAGCGCCCGGATCACGCGGACCGCGATCTCGCCGCGGTTCGCTACGAGGACGCGGGAGAACACGGCTAGAGGCCCGAGGCATCGCTTGCGATGCCGGTTGAGAGGTCGTGGCGGCTTTGCCGCCGCGACCGTTGAACAACCTCGGATGGTCGGCTCACGGTCAACATGCCTCCCGCATCACAAGCCGAGTGGACGGCCGTTGATCGGTTCGAGCTCGACTGAGGCGTCGCTTGCGATGCCGTCTGGAGGTCGTGCCGGCTTTGCCGGTGCGACCTTCTCACGCACGTTCACAGTCCCAACGGCCTTCCGTTTATAGGTTCCAGTTCGAAGAGCAGCTGGCCGAACTCCACCGCCTCCGCGTTGCCGACGTGGATCGCGCGTACGACGGCCTCGACGTCCGCCTTGACCTCGTTCATCAGCTTCATCGCCTCGAGGATGCAGAGCGTCTGGCCGGGGCCGACCGCGTCCCCCTCCTCGACGAACGGCGGCGCGCCGGGTTGCGGTGCCCGGTAGAAGGTGCCGACCATCGGCGCCTCGACGCGGACGATGCCGTCGCCGGGGGCTTCCGGCGGCGAGAACGCCTCTTCCGCTTCCGCCATCGCGCCCTCGCCGGCCGCCGACGCGAGCACCGGCTCGATCGGATCCGGAGTCCGGCGCACCGAGACGCGCATCCCGCCCTCGTCGATCGTGATCTCCCCCACGCCCGACTCCTGGACGATGCGGACGACCTCGCGAATCCGCTCGGCGCGCGCCTGGTCGACGCCGCTCGCCCCGAGAGAGTCGGCGCCCGTATGCCGGCCGCGAATCGCCTCGAGCAGCGGCCGCGCCTCGTCGCCGAAGAGCGCCAGCAGAAGAAGCTCCTCGTCGCTCGCCGCCAGCCCCTCGGCCTCGTCGCTCAACCGCTCAAGGTCGACAGGTTCCGCCTCGGGAACGCCGTCGGCGAGCAGCTCGGCGGCGCGGCGAACAGTGGGATCGATCGAGCCAGGCGGCGAGCCGTAGCGGCCGGCGACGAGCGCGCGTAGCTCGTCGATCATCGTCAGGTACCGCGTCCCGGAGAGCACGTTCAGGAGCGCCTGCGACGCGAGGATCTGGCCGATCGGCGCGGCGAGCGGCGGCCAGCCCACCTCCTCGCGGACGCGAAGGAGCTCGTCGAGCACCTCGTCGAGCCGGTCGCCGGCGGACTGCGCGCGCAGGTGAGTGTCGAGCGCCGCGACCAGGCCGGGCGGCACCCGGTGCTCGGCGGCGCGGACGGCGATGCGCGGCGCCATCGGCGTCACGGGCTCGTCTCCGAGATGCTCGTCGACGATCTCCGACGCGCGCCAGAGAGCGTCAGCGTCGACACCGGCATCCTGTCCGAGCCCGGCCAGTGAAGTCGCAAGCACCTCGCCCGAGACCCGATGCAGGGTCAGCGCAATCGGATAGAGGGCGCAGGAGACGAGATCGGCGCCTGCGCGGACGGCTTCGAGCGCTGCCGCGAGCGCGTTGCCCGCGGCACCCTGGCAGTAAAGGCCCACCGGCAGGCCGCTCGCCTCGCGGAGCGCGCCGACCAGCTCGTGCGCGCGGTGGGGCTCCAGCGAGCTCGAGGGATCGTGGAGGAGGATCCGCACGGCCCCAAGCTCGGGCAGCTTCTTCGCCTGCTCGACGAGATCCTCCGTCTCGCCCGTGTGGCCCGAGCCGTAGACGAGCCCGGCGTCGAACTCGCGCTCCGCTCCGGTGATCGCCTCGCCCGCCTCCCGCAGGTTGGAGACGTCGTTCAACGGGTCGTGGAGCCGGAAGACGTCGATCCCGCTCTCCGCGGCCGAGGCGACGAACCGGCGCGCGAAATCAGCGCCGACCGGCCGCGAACCGACGAGGAATCGCCCTCGCAACGCCATCGCAAGCGGCGTCTTCGTGCGCGCCTTGAGCGCCCTGATCCGCTCCCATGGGCTCTCGACGCCACGGTGGACGGCGCTGTCGAAGACACCGCCTCCCGAGACCTCGAGGTAGGCGAAGCCGGCGCCGTCAAGAGTCTCGGCCAGCCGGAGCAGGTCCGCCGTCGGCATCCTGCCCGCCAGCGGCTCCTGGGACAGCAGCCGGATCGTCGTATCGACAAGCGCGGGCATGTGGACCCCGGAGCCTAGCTCGGCCGCGGGTGAACCTCAGGCGCGAGAGATGTAGCGCCGCTCGCGGGGGTCGACCTTGATCCGATCGCCCGTGTTCACGAACAGCGGCACCTGCACCGTGGCGCCGGTTTCCAGCGTCGCCGGCTTCGTCACATTCGAGACCGTGTCTCCTCGGACACCAGGTTCGGTCTCCGATACGGTCAGCTCGACCGAAGCCGGCAGCTGGACTCCGGCCGGCTGCCCGTCGACCGTCAGCATCTGGACGGACGATGACGCCTCCATGAACTCGATCGCGTCGGCGACCGACTCGCGCGGAAGTGCGGTCTGCTCGTAGGTCTCTTGGTCCATGAAGATGACCTCGTCGCCCGACTCGTAGAGGTACTGCATGTTCTTGACCTCGGTGTGCACGCGCGGGAACTTCTCGCCCGCGCGGAAGGTGCGGTCGACGACAGCGCCGGTGTCGAGATTCTTGACGCGCGTCCGCACGAACGCGCCGCCCTTGCCGGGCTTCACGTGCTGGAACTCGACGATCCGCCAGACGCCGCCGTCGAGCTCGATGTGCATCCCGTTGCGGAACTGGTTCGTGCCGACGATCTCCGCCATCAGCTGACCATCACGAGCTCTTTCGGGAAGCTGGTGAGCACCTCCGGCTCACCGTCGGTGATGACGACGAGATCCTCGATTCGGATCCCGCCGGTTCCCTCGAGGTAGATCCCCGGCTCGATCGTGAGGACGTTGTTGGCAACGAGCGTGTCGGTGGACGTTGGGGCCACGTGCGGCGCCTCGTGCACGTCGATGCCGACGCCGTGGCCGAGGCCGTGGCCGAACGCCTCGCCGAGGCCGGCCTCCGTGATCACGTCGCGTGCTGCCGCGTCGGTCTGCTTTGCCTCGATGCCGGGGCGAGCTGCCTCGAGACCCTTGAGCTGCGCCTCGAGACAGACGTCGTACGCGCGCTGGAGCTCGTCTGAAAGCTCGCCTGTCGCGAACGTACGCGTGCAGTCCGAGCAGTAGCCGTCGAGCACCGCCCCCGCGTCGACCACGACCGCCGTTCCCTGCTCGATCACCCGCTCGCCGCTGTCGGCGTGCGGCCGGGCGCCGTTCGCGCCGGCGGCGACGATCGTGTCGAACGCCTCCTCCTCGGCCCCGAGCTCGTGGAAGAACTCGAACATCCGCCAGGCGAGGTCACGCTCGGTGCGGCCGACGAACCGTTCCTCGGCGATCCGCTCGTACGCCTGGTTCGTGATTGCGGCCGACCGGCGGATCTTCTCCAGCTCGTCCTCGCCCTTGACCGCGCGCAGCCCTTCGACCAGACCCATCCGCGGGACGAGCTCGAGGCCTCCGTCGCGGAGCTGCTCGTAGTCTCGGTAGGTGAGATTGGTGCTCTCGAAGGCGAACGTGCCGGAGAGGAACTCGGCCATGTGGGCGATCGTCTCCCGCCTCGTCTCGACGAACTCGACGTCCGGGACGGTGCGCGCGGCCCCGGCGTAACGGAAATCCGTGAACAGCCGGAGCCGCTCCGGCTCGAGGACGACTGAGACGTTCGAGCTGACGAAGCCGGTCAGGTAGCGGATGTTCGCCGGGGTGGTGACGATCAGCGGCTCTTCGAGGTTCTCGGCCAGTTTTTGGGCACGGGCGTTCATTCGTTCTCCGCAAGATATGTGAGCGCTTCGCGATACCCGTCCGGTCCCTTGCCGATCACACGTTTCGCGGTCAGGTCGGAGATCACCGACTTGCGGCGCCACTCCTCCCGCTGGTCGATGTTCGAGAGGTGGACTTCTACAACCGGCACGTCGAAGAGCTCGACGGCGTCGCGGATCGCGTAGCTGTAATGCGTCCAGGCGCCGGGGTTGACGATCACGCCGTCGGCCCAGTCGAGCGCCTCGTGACACCAGTCGACGTACTCGCCCTCACTGTTCGTCTGCCGGCATTTGACGTTCAGCTCGAGCTCGACCGCCCAGTCGAAGATTTTCGATTCGAGCTCCCGGATGTTGAGGCCGCCGTAGACCTCCGGGTCCCGCCGGCCGATGACGTCGAGGTTCACTCCGTTGAGGACGACTACGCGCACGCGGCAACCCTAAAGAGAACGCGCTTGCTCCGGATCGGCGTCGCAAGCGAGCACGTCAGTCGGCGATCAGCTCGTCGAGCGCCCGGCGGACGTCGAGCTCGGGCACCTTTGCCCTGAAGCCGCCTTCGTCGCCGAGCAGGACGAGCGTCAGCTCGCCGCCCGTCGATTTCTTGTCGCGCTGCAGCGCCTCCCAGGCACGGTCGCGGTCGACCTCGACCGGCTGAGGCGCGAGCACCTCTTCGACCGCGTCCGTAGGCCGGCCGGACAGCCGTAGCGCGGCCAGCAGCCCGAGCGCGACCGCGCGGCCGTGGGTGACGGTCTCGTATCCGGCCGCGGCTTCGAGCGCATGCGCGAACGTGTGCCCCAGGTTGAGCGCCTGCCGCGGGCCGCGGTCGTACGGGTCGCGCAGGCAGAGCGCCGTCTTGAAGGCCGCGCAGCGGCGTACCAGGTCGGCGTCGGGAAGCTCCCAGAGTCGCTTACCCGCTAGCAGCCCCGTCTTGACGACCTCGGCGAGCCCTTCGCAGCGCTGTTCCTCGGGCAAAGTCTCGAGGAGCGCAGGGTCGATCACCGTCCGGACCGGCCAGTGGAAGGCGCCGACGAGGTTCTTGCCCTCGGGGAGGTCGATCGCGGTCTTGCCGCCGATCGCGGCATCGACCTGGCCGACGAGCGTCGTCGGCACTGCGATCCAGTCGATCCCGCGGAGGTAGGTCGCCGCGACGAAGCCGGCGACGTCGGTCGTGCACCCGCCGCCGAACGCAACGAGCGTCCCGCTGCGGTCCAGCCGGAGCTCGCGCCAGAGGCGTTCGGCCGTCGCGACCTTCTTCGCCCCCTCGCCCGGCGGCACCGTCAGCACCCGGGCCTCCACGGGTGGCAGGTGGAGCTCGAGCACCCGTTCGTCCGCGACGACCTCGGCAGAGCCACGTCCCGGGACCAGGTCCTGGGGCATGGCCGAGACGGTCACGGCACCGGCGGTGAGCACGACGTCGTCTGCATCGTGCGCCCGGCCGTCGGCGACCTCCTCGTAGAGCGGCTGCCGCCGCGCGTAGAGCTCCCGGAACCGCGCTTCGTCCTGCGCGAGCGGCCGGTCGCTGCCGCTCACGCGCTGCCACGCCGTCTCGACATCGACCTCGACCAGCACGGTTGTCGCCCGCTCACGCAACGCTTCGCGGATCGCCTTTGTCTCGACGGCGCCGCCGCCGAGGGCGATCACGCCCGGCGGCATCGCCAGCGCCTCGAGCGCGGCCCGCTCCTCGAGCTCGCGGAAGGCGCCTCGCTCGAACAGCTCCGGAATCGGCCCCTCCCGCGACTCGATCTCTGCGTCCACATCGAGAAACGGACGGTGCAGCCGCGCCGCAACCTCCCGGCCGAGCGTCGACTTGCCGGCGCCCATGAAGCCGACCAGCGCGATATGCCTCCCTACCGCGGCTGCCAGTCGATCCGCTCCAGATACGCCCTGTGCGCGGCGACGAAGTCGCCCATCGCGTCGCCGCCGAACTTCTCTCGGGCCGCCCGCGCCAGCTCCCACGCGACGGCCGCCTCTGCCACGACCGCAAGCGCCTCGACGGCCGAGACGTCGCTCCGCTCGACCAGCGCCTCGCCGGGCTCCCCGGTCCGCAGATCGACGGAGGCAAGCGGCTGCATCAGCGTCGGCAGCGGTTTCATCGCCGCGCGGACGACGATTTCCTCGCCGTTCGAGACTCCGCCCTCGATCCCCCCTGCGCGGTTGGTCGTCCGGCGCAACCCACGCTCGTCGCGGACGATCTCGTCGTGCGCCTCCGATCCGCGGAGGCCGGCGAGCTCGAACCCATCGCCGATCTCGACGCCCTTGACGGCCTGAATCCCCATCAGGGCGGCGGCGAGCCGCGCGTCGAGCCGCTCCTCCTTCGTCGCGTAGGAGCCGAGGCCCGGCGGGACACCCTGCGCGCGCACCTCGACGACGCCGCCGAGCGTGTCTCGCTCTGCGCGCGCCTCGTCGACCTCGGTTTCGTCGGCACCAGCCTCCGCCCGCGCCTCGCCGCGCACGGCGATGCCAATCTCCGCGACGAGCGTTTTCGCAACGGCGCCCGCGGCGACCGAGACGGCCGTCTGGCGCGCGCTCGCGCGCTCGAGCGCGTCGCGGACGTCCTCGAGCCCGAACTTCTGCGCGCCGGCAAGGTCGGCGTGACCAGGCCGCGGCAGCGTCACCGGCTTCGTCCCTTTCCCCTCAGGCTCACCCTCGGGCGGCCAGGGGCTCATCCCCCACGCCCAGTTCTTGTGATCGCGGTTGCGAACGACGAGCGCAAGCGGCGTCCCCAGCGTCCGGCCGTGGCGCAGACCCGCGAGCAGCTCGACCTCGTCCTGCTCCAGCTGCTGGCGGGGACTGCGGCCGTAGCCCTGCTGGCGACGGCGAAGGTCGGCGTCGATCGCGCCGCGGTCGAGGACGAGCCCGGCGGGCACGCCGGAGAGAATCGCGACCAGAGCCGGACCATGCGACTCGCCGGCGGTTGTCAGGGTCAACATCAGGCGGAGCGTACTGCGGCCCGCATCACATCCACCGGCGCCGGCACGCCCGTCCAAAGCTCGAACGAGGCGGCCCCCTGACGGACGAGCGCCTCGAGGCCGTCGATGACCTCGCAGCCCGCAATACGTGCCGCCTCGACGAGAACGGTCGGGCGCCCATGGTCCCGGTAGGCGAGATCGACCACGGTCTGTCCCGCTCGGGGCTCGATGAGCAGCTGGTCGCGGACGGGAGTCGCGTTCACGATCAGCTCGGCGTCCGAGGCATCGGGCGGCCAGACGTCACCGCGCGAGAACATCCGCACCTCGCCGCGGAGCGCAGGCAACAGCGCCTTCGCCGCGCCCCCCGCGCCGATCAGGCAAACCCGCTCGGCTTCGATGCCCGCAACGATCGCCTTGTCCGTGTTGAACCCGAGCACGCGACCGTCTCGGACCACGAGCGTGTTCACAGCAGGGCCTTCCGCCTCGTCGCAAAGCTTGGCCGCCGCTTCCTTGTGCGGAGCGGTGACGTTCGCGCCCCCGAAGCCGAGCGCGACGAGGCCGCCGACTGCCGCCGCCAGCCCCTCCGGCGCGACCTCGCACGCGAGGTAGGCCCAGTCGAGCGCGCGCGCTGCGAAGGCGGCGTTCTGCATCCGCGGCGAGAGCGACCCGGCCACCGGCTTCCCGAGCAGCGCGACGAGCCGCGTCGAACCACCAATCACCCGAATCCGTGCGCGTTCTTGTAGTTGATGAACGCCCGCTCGCTGGCGGTGAAGAAATGGTGAACCTTGTCCGGCTTACGGACGAAGTAGAGCCAGTCGCCGGCTACGGGATGCGCGGCCGCCTGGATCGAAGCGAGCCCCGGATTCGCGATCGGCGTCGGCGTCAGGCCGACCCGTTTCCGCGTGTTGTACGGATTGTCGGAGTTGAGCTGGGACTCGAGCAGCGACTGGGTACCCGGAACGTGGAACGCGTAGCGGACGGTCGCGTCGATCCCGAGCGCCATTCCGGCATGAAGGCGGTTGTAGATCACCCGCGCGATCTTCGGGCGCTCCTCCGGGGCGACGGCCTCCTTCTCGACCATCGAGGCGATCGTCAGCACGTCGTAAGGGGTCAGGTTCTTCGAGCGCGCGTAGGCGAGATTGACCGTGCTCCAGTTCCTGCGGAAGGCCTGTAGCTGGGCGCTGACGAGCTCGGCCGCGCTCGAGCGCGCCGTGAACTGGTAGGTCGCCGGGAAGAGGAAGCCCTCGAGCGCGCGCTGTCCGAACCCGGGGATCAACCGCTTACGGCCGGAGGCCGCGAGGTAGGCCGACTCGTTCAGACGCGGCTTGCGGCCGCGCTCGTGGGTCGCGATCTGCGCCACGCTCTTGACACGCGCCGCCATCTGGAGGCGGGTGAACCCCTCCGGAAAGATGACCCGGAACGGCTTCGGCGGCGCGGCCACGGTCGGCGTGCTCGCCTTGTGCCCCCGGTCCCTGACGCTCGCGACCGCGAAGCCGATCCCGATCAACCCGGCCAGGAGGACGCCCAGCGCTACGAACCGTCGCCGCATGACGACCGACGTTGGGGGCCGGCGCCGCTCGGGGCGGCGCGGCTGCGGCGCGATTACTCCGCGCCTCTGCTCGACCACGCGAGGTAGCTCGTCAACAGGTGCGCCGCGGCTCGGGCATCCGGCGGCAGGTTACGGTTTCCGGGATCCTGCTCGGCGAGGTCCGTCGTGAAGCGCTCGTCGAAGCCCTCCACCGGCACGTCGACGGCGTGTCGCAGCTGGTCGACGAAGCGCTCGGTCTCGCGCGCCTGCTCGCCGACCTCACCTCGGAGCGTCAGCGGCATGCCGACGACGACCCGCTCGGCGCCCTCGCTCGCGATCAGCTCGACGAGGCTTTCGAGTCCGGCCTGGGTGCCCGCACGCTCGATCACGCCGATTGGTCTAGCAAGCGTGCCGGTCGGGTCCGAGACAGCGACGCCCGTTCTCGCCGAGCCGTAGTCGACGGCGACGATCTTCACGCGAGCGCGGCTCGCAGCGCCTCTTCGGCCCGTTCCAGCGCCGCGTCGAGCTTGGCGGGATCCTTGCCGCCGGCGCGGGCCATTGTCGCCCGGCCGCCGCCGCCGCCGCCGACTTCGGCCGCCGCGGCCTTGATCACGTCGACCGCGTCGACCTTGCCCTCGAGCGAGCGGTCGAAGTTCGCGACGAGGTGCACCCGCCCGTCCTCGCTGCCGCCGAGCACGACCGCAGCCGGCTGACGCTCTTGCTTGATGCGGTCTGACTCGGCCAGGAGGACGTCCATCGTCACGTCGCTCATCCGGCCGACGTAGACGTTGACGCCGCCGATCTCCTCTTCGCTGCGAGGCGCGACCTCGGCGCGCTCCGCCTTCGCCGTCTGCCCCTTCGCCTGCTTGCGCGTCTCGACGAGCTCCGCGCGCAGCTGCTCGGCCTCGCTGCTCCACTCGTGGAGCAGGGCGAACGCCTCGCCGGAGGTCACCGCCTCGATCCGCCGCGCGCCCGAGCCCACGGAGCTCTCCGAGAGGATCACGAAGGGTCCGATCTCGGCCGTCGAGCGCACGTGGGTGCCGCCGCAGAGCTCGCGCGAGTAACCGTCGATCTCGACGACCCGCACCTCTTCGCCGTACTTCTCCCCGAACAGCATCATCGCGCCGAGGTTGCGAGCCTCCTCGATCGGCGTCACGAATGTCCGAACCGGGCGGTTCTGGAAGACGATCTCGTTGACGACTTGCTCGACCCGTTCCCGTTCCTCGGTCGAGAGCGCCTGGGGATGGGTGAAATCGAAGCGCAGCTTGTCGGGCCGCACCGCGGACCCGGCCTGCTTGACGTGCTCCCCAAGGAGGTCGCGGAGCGCCTTGTGCAGCAGGTGCGTCGCCGTGTGATTCGCCATCGTCGGGAAACGGACTGACCACGGCACGACCGCGCGGACGCGCATTCCTTCGCCGAACCCCTCGCCGCTGAAGGTCAGCACCTGGTCGTCGTCCAACCGGGTCGCCTTGATCAGGTCGGCGCGTACCCCTGTCTCCTCATTCTCGATGTAGCCGGCGTCGGAGACCTGGCCGCCGCCTTCCGGGTAGAACGGGGATTGCTCGAGCTTCGCCTGGAATGTGCCGTCGCCGAGATCTGCGTAGGCGAGGATCGCCGTCAGCACATCTGTTCGCTCGAAGCCGACGAACTGGGTGCGCGGCGCCGAGCCGCTGATCTTGATGTCGACGTCGAAAGCCGACCCCTGACGCGAGCGCTCCCGCTGTTCCTCCATCAGGCGCGTGAACTCCTCCTCGTTGACCTCGAGCCCGCGTTCGGCCGCAAGCTCCTTCGTCAGCTCCCAGGGGAACCCATAGGTGTCGTGGAGACGGAACGCGTCCTCCGGCGTGATCTCGCCTTTTGCGACCATCGCCTCGAACAGCTTCTCGCCGCGGGCGAGGGTCTCGCGGAACCGCTCTTCCTCGGCACGGATCAGGTCCGCGACCTCGCTTCGGCGCTCCTCGAGCTCCGGGTAGACCGAGCCCATCTGCTTCCGGACGAGGTCGGCCAGCTCGTAGAGGAACGGCGGCTCGAGTCCGATTCGCCGCCCGAACTGGACCGCCCGCCGGATCACTCGGCGGAGCACGTAACCGCGGCCCTCATTCGAAGGCGCAACGCCCTCGGCGACCAGGAAGGCCGCCGTCCGCGAATGCTCGACGATGACGCGGTAGGCCTTTGTCGCCTCGTCGGAGGAACCGTAGGCCGCGCTTGCGCGCTCGCCGATCCAATCCAGCAGGGGCTGGAAGGTGTCGATGTCGAACAACGAATCGACGCCCTGGATCAGCATCGCGGCCCGCTCGAGCCCCATGCCGGTGTCGATGTTCTGCTGCGGGAGCGGCGTCAGCGTTCCGTCGTCGGCGAGGTCGAACTCCATGAAGACGAGGTTCCAGACCTCGAGGTAGCGCTCGCACTCGCAGCCCGGGCTGCAGTCGGGCCGGCCGCAGCCATGCTCCTCGCCGCGGTCGTAATAGATCTCAGAGCACGGCCCGCAGGGTCCCGTGTCCGCCGCCTGCCAGAAGTTCTCGCTTCGCGGCAGTCCGACAATTCGTTCACGAGGCAGGTAACGCTCCCAACTAGCGATCGCGACTTCGTCTTCGCCGAGGCCTAGCTCAGGATCGCCTGCAAAGACGCTTGCCCAGACACGCTCGGGATCGAGCTTCAGGTGCTCAGTCACGAACTCCCAGGCGTAGTCGACAGCCCCATCCTTGAAGTAATCGCCGAACGAGAAGTTGCCCAGCATCTCGAGAAAACAGAGGTGTCGGTTGGTCAGCCCGACGTCGTCTAGATCATTCTGTTTGCCGCCGGCGCGCACGGCTTTCTGCACAGTCGTCACAAGCGGGGCGGCCGGCTGCTCAAGGCCAAGAAACCACCGCTTCATCGGCTGCATCCCGGCGACGATGAACAGCGTGGTCGGATCGTCAGCAGGCGGGATCACCGAAGCCGAGGGCCGGCGCAGGTGACCCTTCTCCTCGAAGTAGGAGAGAAAGCCCTCACGCAGCTCGGCGGTCGTGCGCATGCCAGTTGATTCTAGGCGCCGCCCTTCGCGCCTCCGAGCGGCCTAGCGGAGGGGCCGGCCCGCCTCCTCGTCCGCTGCGATCTCCTCGCGAATCTTCTCGAGCGAGCGGCGGATCAGGCGTGAGACGTGCATCTGGGAGATCCCGACCTCCTGGGCGATCTGAGACTGCGTCAACCCCTTGAAGAAGCGCAGGTGGAGAATCGTGCGCTCACGGTCCTCGAGGACGCGGAACCCGGGCTCGAGGATGGCCCGGTCCTCCGAGACCTCGTACTCGTGCTCCTCGGTTCCCAGCGAATCGAGCGGGTCGAGGTCGCCGTCGTCGTCCTGGCCGGGGCCTGCCGAGAGCGACAGCGAGTTGTACGCGCGCCCGCTCTCGAGCGCCTCCAGCACTTCCTCCTCGGAGACCTCCGCGGCTTTGGCGAGCTCGGCGATCGTGGGCGACCGTCCGAACTCCACGGTCTTCTCTTCCAGCAGCCGCGAGAGCTGGATGTTCAGCTCCTGCAGGCCGCGAGGTACACGCACCGACCAGCCGCGGTCGCGGAAGTGGCGCTTGATCTCGCCGATGATGTTCGGCGTGGCGTACGTGGTCAGCTCGACACCGCGTTCGAGGTCAAAGCGGTCGATCGCCTTGATCAGGCCGATGGCGCCGATCTGGACGAGGTCTTCGAACTGCTCGCCGCGATAGGAGTAGCGGCGTGCCAGCGAACGCACGAGCGACATGTACTGCTCGATCAACTGCTCGCGAGCCGCCAGGTCGCCCTCTTCGTGATACCGGCGGAGGAGCGCCTTGTCGCTCTTCTCCATCACTTCACTTCGCGCTTTCGACGCCCTCGACGCGCTTCTCGAGCTCGATCCAGCTGCCGTCTTCCCGCTCGACCGCGGCGAAACGGTCGACGACTGTCTCCAGCACGCGCCGCAAGCCGACGCCGTCGTCGGTCCGTTCGAGCTCGGCCCGCAGTCCGTCGCCGGCGAACGGGCCGAGCGCAGCCTTGACCGTGTCCTCCCCGACCTCCAGCTCGACAGTCAGATCGGCCTCCTTCCCGCGCCGTTCGAGCAGCGTCTCGAGGGCGGTGCCGAGATCGTCAACGACCTCGTAGGTGAAGTTGAGCCGGGCTGCGACTCCCGCGAGGACGAGCTGGGCGACGTTCTCGAAGCCCTCGTCGTGAGGAATCGTGAGGACAATCCGGTCGGCCGTCACAGCAGGCCCGCCCCGACGACCACGCCGTCGTCGTAGAGAACAGCGGTCTGGCCGGCGGCGACTCCGTATGCCGGCGCCTCGAGCTCCAGTCGGAACCCATGCTCGGTCTCCGCAACCGCGGCCGGGACCGCGGGAGACCGGTACCTCCATTTGACCTCGGCGCGATTCACCCGGACGTACAACCGTCCACGGGCAGAAATCGT
>Ga0207675_100004185_pt1 | contig 13960 bp, 11 predicted proteins | sample KBSSwiS42_FD_184305 | JGI IMG/M metagenome (GOLD analysis project Ga0207675, IMG submission 184305) | Switchgrass rhizosphere microbial communities from Kellogg Biological Station, Michigan, USA - KBS Switchgrass S4-2 (SPAdes) (version 2) | ecosystem: Host-associated > Plants > Roots >... | reverse complement strand
ACAAGCGCCTCGCTCGGCTGGTGGAAGGCGTAATGGTCGACGTCCTCCGGCGACCATCCGACATCCGTGAGGAGGCGGCGGGTCTCGGGTGCCGCGTGGATCGAGAGCGCGAACAGCTCTGTCGACCGTGACATGAATTTCCCGTCGACGGGCGCCCTGCAGAGGGCGTAGTGCTCGCTGAGCGTCTTGTGCCTCAGCCCCACCACCCGCGCGCCACCCTGCGGCAGCGGCTCTCGGGTGACCAGAAACGCGGCGGCGGCGTGCCCCAGCGTCAAGCCAGCGGCGCCGAGCGCCACGTCCTCGATCGACTGCATGTCGTAGTTGATCCGTTCGCCCGTCAGCTCACCGGCGCAAATGACCGCGGTCCGGAGTTCGTCGTGGAGGGCGAAGTAGCCTGCGACGACGTGCAGCGCCTCGATGAGTCCGGCACAGGCGCAGGTCACGTCCATGGCGTGGAGCGGTTTCGCGCCGAGGCGCCCTGCGACCTCCGCCGCGGTCGCCGGCTCGAACGCGTCGCGGGCGATCCCGCCGTAGATGAGGAGGTCGATATCGGTCGCCGCCACGCCGTTCTCCTGAAGGCAGGCGGCCGCCGCGCGCGACGCGAACTCGCCGGGCCTCAGCTTCTGGAACTGGTCGAGGTAGCGCATCTTGGTGTTACATCGGTCGAAGACATAGCGGATGGCTAGCTCCATCGCGAACCATTCGGACGCCGCGCCGCGGAACGATTCGCGGACGCGTGACAGCACCGCTTCGTTATCGACCGCCGTATCTGGAATGAGGGTCGCGGGCCGGGAGAGGTAAAGCGTTGGAAGCATCATGAGTTTTTCGGTGTCCCCTTGCTCTCGAGCCGTGCGATCCTGTTATTGCATGCACCCACACGCGTGTTGTAGGTCACACGACGCGAGTGCAGTCGCTGTTTGCTGTGCGCTTGACGTCGTTCGTTCCTGGAACTTTACTGCTCTCTGGGCGAACCGGCAGCGCTTTTACAGGATCGGTTCCTGAGCGGCGGCCGTCAGCGCAGGCACAGGTGCGTCGGCGAGCGCCTCCGCGATAGCTGCGTCGTCATCGGTGATCACTGCTGTGACCAAATGCGGAGCGTGCCTGATGAATCCACTTCCTTGAACCGCATTGACGACGTCACCTGAGGGTCTGCCGGCAAGCAGGTGACATTCATCAGTGTCTATATAGCATTTTTAAGTGTCAAGAGTGCACTGTCCGGTATCGTCTAAGGGTGTCCGCACTTCAGCCTGGCTCGTTTGCTGAGGTCAAGCGGCAAGCTGCGATTGACCATGTGCTGGCCGCGGTTCGGCGTCTGGTGCTGACCAAGGGTCTCGACGTGACCATGGATGAGTTGGCGGAGTGCAGCGGAGCCAGTCGACGCACGCTCTTCCGCCACTTCACGACCCGCGACAAACTACTGGCGGCGGCCTTTGAAGCCGGCATCGTCGACTACCGCCAGCAACTGCCCGCTTACGACGGCGATCGGGATTCCTGGCTCCGTGCAACGTGCGACACCGCTCATCGCATGAACGCCACCATCGGTCCCGGATTCTTCGAACTCGCCTCCCGCCGAGATCTCTCATCTGATCTGGCGACGGTGGCAGCCAAACGCCTGCGAGAATTTCGCGCTGCGATGACCGACATCTCACAAACCCTGTGGCGAGCTACCGGGCGCGACGACCGGCCGCCGCAACTACTGCATGCAAACGTGTGTGCGCATCTGAGCCCACACTTCACCGCGGCGCTCACGATTGATGCGGGCCAAACCTGGTCGACCGCGGCCGACCTCGCCTACGGGGCGGTAACGGCGGCACTGCAACGCTGCGTTTCCGCTTCAGAGACGTAGTCGGGCTGTCCGACTCGTCCTACTGATGACCTGTACACCGACGATGCCGCAATCGTTCTCTTTGCAGCCGAGTTCGCGCGAGCGCGCTGTCCGCACTGGAATCTCCGCTGGATCCTGAACGTGTTTGACAAGCAACGGGATTCGCTAGAGATGGCGGATCAGCTTTCGACGACGACATAGATTTGCTTGCTGACGAACTCGTCGATCCCCAGCGCGCCCAGTTCACGCCCGAAGCCGGAGCGTTTGATTGCGCCGAACGGGATATCGGGTCCCGACCGCTGGTATCTCGGCGTCCAGTGGCATCCCGAGGACGACGACGGCTCCGAGGCCGATCGGCTGCGCCTGTTCCGTGCATTCGTCGCCGCCGCCGAAGAATCCCGCCGGGGGAGCGTCGCGCAGCTGGCAACATAGCGCCATGGCGATCACTGCGCGGAGCCTGGCCAAAGTCAAGAGCCTTGGCTTGTCCTTGGTCGCCGGGGCGGGCGCCGCGGATCGTGAGATCGCCTGGGCGCACGCGATCGAGCTCGCCGACCCCACGCCGTATCTGGCCGGGGGTGAGCTGGTGATGACCACCGGCATCAACATCGGAACAGACGACGCGGCACAGCTGGACTATGTTGCGCGGCTGGTGTCGGCTGATGCCGCAGCGATTGCCGTCGACACCGGGACTACGTTCACCGAAGTGCCCGCCGGTGTGCTCGCGGCGGGCAATGCCTTGGGTCTGCCGGTGCTCGAGGTGCCGCCGTCCACACCGTTCATCGCGATAGCCCGGGTGGTCGTCGATGCACTCAAAGCCGACGAACTGCGATCGGTGCAACGCGTGGTCGATGAACAAGTGGTGCTCGCAAGGGCAACGCTGAAGGGCGGCATTCCCGGTGTGGTGAGCGCGCTCGCTGACTGCCTGTCCGCCGCGGTCATCGTCGCCGACACCGATGGCACGATATTGGCCGCAGGCGGTGGCGGGCAGGAACGGCTGACCGCCGTGCTGGCTGAGGCGGTCCGCACCGCGACGTCGAACCGGCAGGCCGGCTACGTCACCACCGACGGTGACGCCTTTGTCACCGTCCAGAAACTCCGCGCGGCCCAACCGGTTCGCGGCCACCTCGCCGTGCGGACCATCCACCCCATGTCCAATGCCGATCGCCTGCTCGTCGCGCACGCGGTGTCACTGATCTCGATCGCACTGGAAAAGCCCGCCCAGGTCGTCGACGCCGAGCAACGGCTGCGGCGGGCGGTGACCCACGAGATGGTATGCGGCACCGGCACTGTCGACAGCGGTATGTTGCGCTACTTCGACTTCGACCCCCAGGGTGAGGTGGTCGTGGTCGTGTTGACCGGTGCGGGCCCCACACTGGCCGCTGAACAAGTCCTCGACCGTTTACTGGCAACCGCCGGCCCCTACCTGATGACTCCGGTCGGCGACGAGATGGTGATCGTGATCCCCGCCGCGGGCCGGCGGCGCATCCCCGAGGTGCTGGCAGGACTCGCCAAGGAATCGGGCGAAGCGCTGCACGGCGGCGCCAGCGAGCCAATCCGCATTGCCGAGATCGACAAGGGCGTGGAGCAGGCGCGCATCGCGGCGCTCGCCGAGAAGGGCAGCCAGTTCACCGAGTTCGGTCAACTCGATGTCTACGGGGTGCTGCTCGGCGGTCGCGGGGACGCCGAACTCCGCGTGCTCGCAGGACCTTTGGATCCGCTGGCTGAGCAGGGCGACGAACTGCTCGGTACCCTTGCGGCCTTCCTGACTCACAACGGACAGATGGAGGCTGCCGCAACAGGTCTGGGCATCCACCGCCACACCATGCGCAACCGGATGCAGCGCATCAGTGAACTGTTGGCCGACGACGTGCAGTCCGCCGACACGCGGACACAACTGTGGCTGGCAATCAGGGCCAGGGAACTGCTGGCGATCAGGCGCCGAGCCGGGGCGGACCGCTGCGATAGGTGACCGGCGTCGCCGACAACGTGACAGGGTTGGCGACCTGCGGCGTGGGACTGTCGGGCACCGATACCGTCGCCTCGATGCCGAGCCGGCCGGCGAACGCGAACGCCTCCGACAGATCGTTGATGGGTCCGGCCGGTACGCCCGCAGCAGTCAGTGCCGCATACCAGTGGTCGGCGCCGTGGGCTTTGAACTCGGTTTCCAGCAAGGCGCACAACGCATCCCGATTGGCCACCCGTAGCGGATTGGTGGTGAACCTGTAGTCCTCGGCGAGTTCGGGGCTGCCGATCGCGGCGCTGAACGCCCTGAACTGCTTGTCGTTGCCGACAGCCACCGCGATAGGCCGATCGGCGGTCTCGAACGTCTCATAAGGCGTGATGCTCGGATGCCGGTTGCCCATGATGCCCGGGACGACGCCTGCCCCCACGTAGCCGGAGGACTGGTTGACCAAGGAAGACAGCAGTACGGACAAAAGGTTGGTGTCCACCCGCTGGCCTTCTCCGGTGCGGTCCCGGTGGGCAAGCGCAGCCAGGATGCCGCTTAAAGCGTGCAGCCCGGCGAGCACATCGACAACCGCTACACCGGCTTTGGTGGGATCACCCAGTTCGGTTCCGGTGACGCTCATCAGGCCGCCGACCGCCTGCACCAACAGATCGTAGCCGGGCAGCGCCGCGCCGCCGCCGCTGCCGAATCCCGTGATGGCGCAGTAGATAACGTCGGGGCGGATCGCGCGAAGGTCGTCATATCCCAGCCCGAGCCGCTCCATGGTTCCCGGCCGGAAGTTCTCCACGACGATATCGGCTCCGGCCACCAGATCGCGGGCCCGCTGCACGTCGCCCGGGTCGGCCAGATTCAGGACCACAGACCGTTTGTTGCGGTTGACGGAGTTGAAGTAGGTCGCCACGCCTTCGGAGTCGAACGGTGGACCCCAGTGGCGGGTGTCGTCACCCACTTCGGGCCTTTCCACCTTGATCACATCGGCGCCGAAGTCGCCCAACATCATCGTCGCGTACGGCCCGGCGAGCACCCGGCTGAAATCGACGACGACAATGCCTTCCAGGGCGCCGGTGGTCATGCGCCAGGCCTTCCGCCACGCAGATACACCGTGGTGGTGTGGGTGAAGAACTCCCGCGCTGCGCCGCCCTGCTCCTTGGGGCCGAGTCCGCTCTTCTTGGCGCCCCCGAACGGAACGTGCGGATCGGCGCCTGCCGACTCCGAATTCACGTGCAGCACACCGACATCGATGTACTCGACGGCCTGCAGCGCGCGGGTGAGGTCCTGGGTGAACACCGCCGCCGACAGGCCGAACTCGCTGTCGTTGGCCAGAGCGAACGCCTCGTCGGCGTCGGCGGCCCGTTTGACCGCGAGGACAGGGCCGAACAATTCGTCGGTCCAGATGTCGGCGGTCCGTTCGGACAGTTCGACGACGGTCGGTGCGACGAAGTAGCCCGCCGCAAGCGGCCCGTCGGTGTACGGCTTGCCGCCCGCCAGCACCGTTGCCCCCTGCGCGGCAGCAGTGTCGATGCCCGCCGAGATCGACTTGACCGCCGATTCGTTCACGACCGGACCCATCTGCGTCGTGTCGTCGGTCGGATCGCCAACGACGAGCGCCCGCGCACGATCGGTGAGCGCACCAAGGAATCGGTCGGCGATTCCGTCGGTGATGATCAATCGTGAAGTGGCGGTGCACTTCTGGCCGGTGGACCGGAACGCGCCGAGCATCACCTGGTCGAGCGCAAGGTCCAAATCGGCGTCATCGAGGACGACGGCGGCGTTCTTGCCGCCCATCTCGGCCTGCGCCGGTACGCCACGCGCGGCCGCGGTCGCCGCGATCCGGCGCCCGATTCCGGTGGAGCCGGTGAAGGTGATGGCGTCGATGTCGCGGTGTCCCACAATCGCATCGCCGATGTCCGAGCCGCCGATGAGCAGGTTGAGCACACCGGCGGGCAGCCCGGCGTCCGATAGCGCCTGGGCGAGCCGAATCGCCAGCAGCGGAACGGTGCTGGCGGGCTTCCACACGACGGTGTTGCCGTACACCAGCGCGGGCGCGAGCTTCCACGCCGGGATCGCGATGGGAAAGTTGAACGGCGTGATGACGCCGACGACGCCGACCGGCTTGCGGGTCACCAGGATCTGCTCACCCGCCCTTGGCGAAGCGAAGATCTCACCGGCCTGTCGGTCGCCCTCGTTGCCGTAATAGCGCAGGATCTGCGCGGCGCGACGCACCTCGCCGATCCCTTCGGCCTTGGTCTTGCCTTCCTCGGTGGCCAGCTCCAGCCCCCATGCGTCGGCATTGCGGTCCACTACATCTGCCGCGGCGAGTAGCACCGCACCGCGCTGGTGAATCGGTGTGGCGGCCCACGACGCCGCGGCGTCGGCGGCGGCCGCGACGCCCGCGTCGACATCTGCGGTGCCCACGGTGCCGCCTTCGGCGACCACTTCGCTCGGCCGGGCCGGATTGAGGCTGCGTACAGCGTCGCCGCTGCCGGAGAACCACTGGCCGGCAATCAGATGCTGAATGCTCGCAGTCATCAGCGGAACGCCGCCTGGCCGGTGAGTGCCTTACCGATGGACAGCAGGTGCATCTCGGAGGTGCCCTCGTAGGTCAACACGGATTCCAGGTTATTCGCATGGCGCAGCGGTGAGTACTCAAGGGTGATTCCGCTGCCGCCCAACAGTGTCCGGCACTCGCGGGCGATCGCCAGGGCCTCGCGGACGTTGTTGAGCTTGCCCAGGCTGACCTGCTCGGGCCGTACACCTTCGGCGTCCTTGATCCGCCCGAGGTGCACTGCAAGCAGCATGCCCTTGCCCAGCTCGACGGTCATGTTGGCCAACTTTTCCTGCGTGAGCTGGAATCCGCTCAGCGGCTTGTCGAAGACCTCGCGCGACTGCGCGTAGGCGATCGTGGTCTCCAGGCTGTCCCTGCCCGCCCCCAGTGCGCCGAACACGATGCCGAACCGGGCCTCGTTGAGGCACGACAGCGGCGCGGAAAGCCCGACGGCATGCGGCAGCTGCGCAGATGCGGGCAGTCGCACATTGTCGAGCACCAGCTCGGAGGTGACCGAGGCCCGCAGGGACAGCTTGCGGTGGATCTCGTTGGCCGTGAAACCCGGTGTGTCAGTGGGCACCAGGAATCCGCGGATGCCGTCGTCGGTCTGCGCCCAGACGGTCGCGACGTCGGCGAGGTTGCCGTTGGTGATCCACATCTTGGTGCCGTTGAGGACCCAGTCGCTGCCGTCGCGGCGTGCCCGGGTACGCATCCCGGCGGGGTTGGAACCGAAGTCGGGCTCGGTCAGGCCGAAGCAGCCGATGGCGTCACCGGTTGCCAGTCGCGGCAGCCACTCGCTCTTCTGCTCCTCGGACCCGAAGCGGTGAATCGAGAACATCGACAGCGAGCCCTGCACCGACACAAAGCTGCGGAAACCGCTGTCGCCGGCTTCGAGCTCCATACAGGCCAGGCCGTAGCTGACGGCGTTGGTGCCGGCACAGCCGTAGCCGTCCAGATGCATGCCCAGCACGCCGAGCGCGCCGAACTCCTTGGCCAGCTCCCTTGGCAGCGTTGCCGATTCGAACCATTCTTCGACATTGGGCTTCAGCCGGGTGTCGACGAATTTGCGTACCGTGGCGGCGATGTCGCGCTCGTCGGCATCGAGCAACCGGTCGGTGTCGAACAGTTCCAGCGGCGCGTACGTGGATTTCTTTGCGGTGGGTGCAGCAGTCATGGTCATAGTCTGGCTCCTTCGTTGTTTCAGAGTTTGGCGAAGCCGTCGCGCAGGACCTCGAAGGCCTCGGCGAGCAGCTCGTCGGAGATGGTCAGCGGGGGCAGGAAGCGCAGGACGTTGCCGAAAGTCCCTGCCGTCAAGGTCAATACGCCGTTGTTGTGGCAGTGCCGTGCGAGTGCGGCAACTGCGTCGCGGTGGGGCTCCCGGGTGCCGGGCTGCACCAACTCGACTGCGATCATCGCGCCGCGGCCCCGGATCTCGCCGACGATGTCGGTTGTCGCCGCGATTGTGCGCAGCTGCTGCGTCATCTCCTGACCGATGGCTCGGGCGCGGGAGATCAATTGGCCGGTCTCGATCTCTTCGAACACTCCCAGCGCGGCGGCGCACGCAACGGGGTTACCGCTGTACGTGCCGCCGATGCCGCCGGCGTGGGCGGCGTCCATGACGTCGGCGCGGCCGGTGACCGCGGCCAGCGGCATCCCACCGGCGAGGCCCTTGGCCGTGGTGATGAGGTCGGGCACGATGCCTTCGTGTTCGCAGGCGAACCATGCGCCGGTGCGCGCGATACCGCTCTGCACTTCGTCGGCGACCAGCAGGATGCCGCGGTCCCGGCAGAAGTCGGCCACCGACCGCAGGAAGCCCTCGGCGGGCACGACGAAGCCGCCCTCTCCCTGGATGGGTTCGACCACCACGCACGCGACGGCGTCGGCGCCGATCTGGGTGTCGATGAGCTGCGCGAACTGGCTGAATGCCTCGGCCGCGCAGTTGTCGGGACCCGACGGCCACCGGAACGGGTACGCCATGGGCGCCCGGTAGACCTCGGGGGCGAACGGTCCGAAGCCGTGCTTGTAAGGCTGGTTCTTGGCGGTCATCGTCATGGTGAGCAGTGAGCGCCCGTGGAACGCGTGATCGAACACCACGACCGCGGGTCGTCCGGTGGCGGCCCGGGCGTACTTCACGGCGTTCTCCACCGCCTCGCTGCCGGTGTTGAACAGCGCGGTGCGCTTCTCGTGCTCGCCCGGGGTCAGCCGGTTCAAGGTCTCGGCAACCTCAATGTAGGGCTCGTAGGGCGCGGCAAGGAAGCAGGTGTGGGTGTACCGCGCGAGCTGGTCTGCGGCACGGGAGACGACCGCCGGCGCCGCGTTGCCCACGGTGGTGACCGCGATGCCGCTGCCCAGGTCGATGAACGAGTTGCCGTCGACGTCGACGACCACACCGCCTCCTGCGGCGGCCACGTAGATGCCGGCGCTGCTCGTCAACCCGGCCGGGAGGGCAGCCTTGCGCCGATTGGCCAGGTCGAGCGAACGGGGCCCCGGAATGTCGGTGACGATTCTGCGCACCTGCTCCAGTTCGGGCCCGCCTACCAGCGCTTTTGTCATACCGACCAGCGTATGGATGCGATGGCAATCGGCGCATGTCCGATCTGGACAATCGAAGGCTCCGAGGTGTACGTAGCGGACAGTTCGGCCTCGTCGACCGATCGCGAAGAGGGGTCGCGGCGCTGAGGGTGAAACGCGGAAGCGTCTCACGGCGCCTTCGGGGGGACCGGCAGCGAAACACTTGGGGTGTAAACGGTGATCTGATCGTGTCCCAGCTGTGACAACTGTGGTCCAACGTTATCAAAGTGAAATTTGTGTTCAATGAGTACTAATCCTTGGGGAACCCGGGAGGAGCGCAGATATGACGACGATGACCTTTCAGAGCCGGCCGGTGCCGAGGCGGCGGGTCAAGCCGAAGATCGGCCGCACACAAGTGAACACCGTCGATATCATCGCGGCGTTCGCATTGGGGTTCCTCCCGGTTGTCGTCTCGGTAGCGATCGTGGTCGCGGCGGTCACGTGGGCGCCGCCAGGACATCCAGACGCCGCCCACGATGCCGTTCCTGCCGCGTCGGGGTGGGCGGGTTTCGGACGTTAGGTTGAGGACGGAACGGACGCAGCAGGCAGACGCCCCTTCAAGCGTGCAACCTTGAGTGCCTGCATCGTGGGATTCGTGGACGTCAACATCGGGATCACCCCGAGGAACGTTCGCTCGGAGGGCTCAAGGCTGCCGAATTCGTAGAAGCAGCCAATGCTGCAAAGCGTTGCGGGAAACATTCCCCTTCCGGTTCAACATCGTTACGCCATAGCCCTCGCACGCAAGGCAACAACTCGGTTGTTGCCGGGCAGGAGACAATCACGCCCGAAACAGTCAGCGGCTGCTGAAGCCCGCCGGGGCAATGACTGCCGCCAGGAGAGCCATTGCCGCTCCGAGGAGGCCGAGGCTCAGGGTGCTTGCGGCGGAGATGGCAGCGACAAGCAGCGGCCCACCGGCATCACCGAGTTCGCGGCCGACTTCGGCCGCCCCCAGCGTTTCGCCGAGTCGTTCGGCAGGCGCGGAAGCGGCGAGAAGAGCAAACCCTAGTGGCGTGAGTACACCCGCACCCGAACCGATGGCGATGGCTCAGGCGAGCAAGCCGGCCAGACCGGGAATCGTTGCGGCAGCGATGAATCCGGCTGCACACAACAAGAGCCCAGCGGCGGCGCCCGCCCGGTAGCTCAACCGCTTGCTGTCCAATGCGCGACCGGCCCACGGCTGAGTAAGGACGGCGCAAGCCGAAAGGATTGACACACCTGCTCCGGTGACGAACGCGTTCAAGCCCGAGGCCGCCCCAAGGACCGGGAGAAAGCCGACGCCTGCGGACAACGCTGCTGTCGAAGCCGCTAGAACCACAGTGGGAGACAGGAACTCGGGCCGGACCACGACGTGCCAGCGCAACGATCGTGGACCGCCTGCGAGGCAGTGGTGCGACCCTCGGTACGACCCAAACGGCCCACATCGCAACGCAGTATGCCAGTCCGCACAGAGCCGAGAGCAGCAGTGTGAACCCGCCGAGTGTGACCAGCGCACTGCCTACCAACGGGCCCAGCGTGTACCGACACCCTTTCATGCGCCGTAGCTGCCGAACCGTCGACCATGGCCGCCGGTCGGCGTGAGCCGGGAAACCAGCGTAGACGCCGCGGGGGAGAACGCAGCGACGGCTGCGCCTTGACCGAATCTCGCCACAGCGAGCAGTCCGGGGTCGCCGGCGATGACGAATGCCGCAGAGGCGGCGGCGAATCCGACTAATCCGCCAAGCAGCACCGGGCGTGGCCCGACGCGGTCGACGAGCGCGCCGAACACCGGTTTGAGAATGAATTCCGCGCCGCCGTATATCGCCAGCAGGAGGCCGACAGTCAGCAGAGTGGCGTGGTGTTCTCGGCCGTAAGCTCCGAGATTCGCCGCGATGGAGTGCGCTCCGAATGCGGTGACGAATCCTGCGGCATACAGCGGCCAGTACTGGGAGCGTGGATGGTCTTGAGCCGCTGCTGTTTTCGAGCCTGATTCAGACATCACAGTATCGAGGCGAGCTGTGGGCCTGCGGTCACCAGTCCGCGCCATCGGGTGGCAGCGAGCCGGATGACAGCTTTGGTCAGCACGCGGCGCACCGGGATCCATCCGGTGACCGCCACCAACGCGACGATGCCCCAGCTTGCCCGCCAGTCATCGGGGGATGAAGCCAGCCGGTCGCGCGGGCGAACGCGTTGACATGCAAGATCAATTCCTCAGCAACGATGGGCCGCGTTCACATCTGATGGAGGGCAGCGAACACTCGCTCGGTGTAGTCAGCCAGCCGCTCTTGACAGTGTTTGAGCTGTTGGTCGGCCTCCGCGGCAGAGGGTGCGCCAAAGAGGTCGCGGGTCTTGATGCTGCGGTGCCAGCGCCGCAGCTGGTCCAGGCTCTGCTCTTCTTCTTCGAGCTCGGCCAACGTGAATTTGCGTTGCCTGATCTCGCGGTCGATCTCCGTGTCGAACTTGGCGCAGTCGGCGATGAACTCTGCCCATTCTTGATCGCGCTCGGCAGTGAACAGTTCCGCCAATCGCTGCTCATCGCGTTCCGAGCGCCCGGCAGCGGACAGCACTATCACCTCGCCGTCTCCGCGCTCAGCCATCGCTACCGCACGGTCAATCCCTTCGGTGAACGCGGTCACGTCAGGAACCGCCCACGAGCCTTGGCCAAGCGACACCGCTCCCGTGCGGCGTAACTCCCGCCAGACTGCCACCCGGTGTCGTGACGGCTCGGTGGGCAGCCGAACCCAGAGCAGCAGCCACCGCACGTCAGAACGTTCCGACACAATGTTGACTGTAACAGCGGTTACTTCGCTACGTGAAACATGGGAACGCCGAGGGCAAACCAGCAATCGGTTTGAATTGGCAGATGCAGAGCCGACAGGAGGTCGCTGGCGGTCAGCTGACCACTAATGACGCGAAGGGCGCCGGCCCCTGCCATCGGCGCCCGTCCCACCTTCCAGCAACTCGCGATTGAGCCGCACCGGCGCCACGACGTTCTGCGCGGATCGTCGTTGCTGGGTCGTCGGGCTGATCGAATTCGCGCTTCAACGGAACGGAGGCGTCCTGTCCGCAAATCAGCAAAGTTTCCACTGTCTGTGACCCTTTGCCCAATGTGACTACACGCGTTGCCGTTTCCACCGTCGGCAATGAGATGCCGGATGCTCGAAGCGCTTTCGTCCGCGGTTACGGGTGATCAGGGACGCCCCCTTGAATCCGGCGGCTTCGCATGTGGGACCTGAACGCGTTCTCATTGGGCCGCGTCGACGTTTGCTGACTGCATAGCTTACTGTGTGCTGGCGACATGTGCTTGGCATGCGACAACTGTGTAGTACACGGCACGTAAGTCGCGAATGTGGGATTAACGTCCCATAACTGAGAAAAGGCTGCTAGGTTGGCCGCAATGCGTGTGATGATGCACTCGTTGGCAAACGAGCAGATCCGACGATCCGTTGGAGGGTCCTATGTCCGTGGGCATCGAAGGCAGTTTTGCCGAGCCGACTGCAGGTATATCGCTGGCCTGCGAAAACCGAGGGGTAGTCGCGGTCGACAAAGATGCCTTGCAGTCACGCGCGGTGTGCAGCTGCGGAAGGTGCGGCGGACAGCATCTCATGCTGGCGGTGGTCGTACACGACGGGCACCTACGCAGCGCACATAATCGGTGCCGGCCGGCTGTGGCCCGCGACCTGACCGTCCGGGCATCGGCGATCTCCTCCAACTAACATCCAATCTTTCGAACCACACGCTGAAGAGAGGGCGACCACACGTGGATCAAGCATCTGTTACTCCCATTGCTGTCATCGGGATGGGCTGCCGGCTGCCTGGCGGCATTGATTCGCCCGAACAGCTGTGGGAGGCGTTGCTTCGCGGCGACGACTTCGTCACGGTGGCCAACCGGGAGGGGTTCGACGCGGAGGAGTACTACGACCCCGAACCTGGCGTACCTGGCCGGACTGTGTCGAAGTGGAGTGCGCTGCTCGACGATGTCGCGGGGTTTGACGCGGAGTTCTTCGGCATCAATGAGCGGGAGGCGGCCGAGGTCGATCCCCAGCACCGGGTGCTGTTGGAAACCGCGTGGGAGGCGATTGAGCACGCCGGCGTCAATCCACTGACGCTTGCCGATTCGCCGACCGGCGTGTTCGTGGGGTTGACGCACTTCGACTACGCCTACATTGCAGCCGACGCAGGTTATCTGAGCAGTCCCTATTCGTTCACTGGCACAAGTTTCAGCTTGGGGTCAGGTCGGATTTCCTATGCGCTGGGCCTCCGCGGGCCCGCGGTAACAGTGGACACGGCGTGTTCTTCCAGTCTGACCGCGGTGAACCTGGCGTGTCACAGCCTGGCCCATGGGGAAAGCGACCTCGCCCTGGCAGGTGGGGCGACCATCTTGCTGGAACCGCGGAAGTCTGCCGGCGGCTCGGCGGCAGGCATGCTGTCACCTACAGGACACTGTCACGCGTTTGACGTCAATGCCGACGGGTTTGTGACCGGCGAGGGCTCTGTGATGATGTTGCTCAAGCGGCTGCCGGACGCCATGCGGGATGGTGATCGGATCCTCGCTGTGGTGCGTGGTGTGGCCACCAACCAGGATGGCCATAGCGTCAATATTCAGACCCCATCTGGGGATGCACAGCTCGCGCTGTATCGGGCGACGCTGGCCGCGGCCGGTGTGCGCGCGGGCAGCATCGGCTTTGTGGAGGCGCACGGGACGGGTACTCCGGTGGGTGATCCGATCGAGTACGCGAGCCTGGCGCAGGTCTACGGCACGGGCGGCCCTTGCGCCCTTGGTTCGGCCAAGACCAACTTCGGACATCTTTCGGCCGCCGCAGGCGCATTGGGACTGATGAAGGCTGTCTTGGCGGTGCAACATGGGGTCGTTCCGAAGAATCTGCACTTCACTCGACTGCCTGATGAACTGGCCCAGATCGAGACGGAACTCTTCGTGCCGCAGGCAAGTACACCCTGGCCGACCAACGGTGGTCAGCCGCGACGGGCGGCTGTGTCGTCATATGGCTTGTCGGGGACGAACGCGCACGCGATCGTCGAACAGGCTCCGGAAACCGCCGAAAACGAAGACAGCGCA
>Ga0207675_100004184_pt1 | contig 13961 bp, 10 predicted proteins | sample KBSSwiS42_FD_184305 | JGI IMG/M metagenome (GOLD analysis project Ga0207675, IMG submission 184305) | Switchgrass rhizosphere microbial communities from Kellogg Biological Station, Michigan, USA - KBS Switchgrass S4-2 (SPAdes) (version 2) | ecosystem: Host-associated > Plants > Roots >... | reverse complement strand
CGCGCAAACACCGAGGTCACCGCGATGGTCGAGCCGCTGAACGCCGTGTTCTCGGGGTACGGATGCTCCGGCGTGTAGAAAAACAACGTGTTGTGGCCGTCGTATCCGGGGCGGGGCGCGAGCGTGTTGGGGGCCGCGAGCGCCGGGACGATCTCAAGGAACGGATGCGACGTTCCGTCCGGACAGGTCACCGCCGTCGGACTCCAGGTGTGCGCGGCCGCGGCGATCGACTTCGCCACCTCGTCGCGCGACATCTCGGTGAAGTCGTTGATGTAGACCGCCAGCGGGATACAGCCGACCTGCCAGTATTCGCCGATGCCGCCGTCCGTTCGCTTGCGAACGTAGGCCGACGCCGGAGCGCTGGCGACCGCGAGCGCCGTCGCCATCAGCAACGACAGGCGCGCGGTGCTTTGCCAGCGGGTCACGATCAGCGGCGCCGCCTCCGCAGCTTCGCGCGCGCCGCCAGCGCGACCGCGGCCAGCAGGCCGAACCCGCCGAGCGCGGTCTTCGGCGTGCCGCCGGTGGTGCAGCCCCCGCAGCCCCCGGGATCGTCGGCGCCGGGCGCGCAGGTCATGGGATCGGCGGCCACGGCGTAGATCTCGCACACCGCCCGGATGTCGTCGGCTTCCAGCGTGCGCTTGTCGACGTCGCCCGGGTTGGCCGACGGGAACATCGTCGTCGCCAGCACGGCGTCGGACGCGCTCGAGCACGATGGAATCGGCACGTTCATGTCGTCCAGCGGTGCCGGCGGTTGCAGGTAGCAGGTGTGATCGAGGCCGATCACGTGACCCATCTCGTGCGTCACGGCGTTCTGCAGATCGTGAAACGACTGGCCGGCGCCTCGCAGGTCGGGGTGCATCACCAGATCCGTCCAGCTGAAGTGGTGGGCGTTCACCTCGATGTCGGCGTCGCGAATGATGCCCGACGTCGTGCTCGCGGAGACGGACGTGAGCGCGAGCGCGGCGGCGTCATATGCCACCGACGGATCGCAGTCGTTCTTCGCGTTCAGCTTGCACCAGGTTTCGGTGCGGAAGACGACGTTGTTGTGACCGTCGTTGACCGCGCGCGGTGTCGCCGCGTCCGAGCTGCTGACCATGATGTCCAGGTACGTGCACGAGTTGCTGCCCTTGCTCCAGGCGCCGGCGGAGGCCTCGATCGCGCCCATGATCTCCGAGCGGCTCATCATCCCCACGAGATCTTCGGGGAAGACCTGCATGACGACGCACGACTGCGGCCACTTGAACATCTTGCCGCCATCGGACGTGTAGCGGACGTAACCCGCGGCGGGCCGCGCCGCGACCAGGGTCGCGATGGCGGCGGCCGCCATCAGTGCGCCGCGCTTCACCGCGTCCTGCCGTTCGGCGTGACGGGCTTGGCGCCCGGCGCCGGCGCAGGCGCCGCCTTCGTGACGGCGAGGGCGCGCACGTCGGCGCGCAGGTCATCGAGCGGGCGCGCGCGGAGGTCGAACACCGGCGACGAGCCGCTGGCGGGCGTGCTGCGAATGAACGTCGCTCCCGCCTTGTCAGGCGCGTGCACGACGAAACGACCGGTCGCGGCGTCGCGGGCCACGATTCGCTTCCCCTGCGCCATGCCGACGACGGACGCGTGCTCGGGACGGCCGGTCAGGAACACCACGGCGCGCTCGCCGGGAACGAAACGCGTCATGCCGTGAACGGTCTGGGTCAGGTCGCCGACCGTTCCGCCCGGCTGGACGATGGTCAGGTGCGTCCCCGAGGCCGCGCTGCCCTTCCAGCTGTCGACCACCACGAGGTCGATCGTCGACAGGATCTGTTCGTGGTCCGCGTCCCAGCCCGCCTTGACCGATACGACGTCGACGACCGCGACGTTATCGGCGCGCGTCACCATCGTCGGAAGGTCCAGCGCCAGCACCAGCGAAGCACGGGCGGGCGCCGCGGCGCCGATCAGCAGCAGGGAGACAGCGACGGAGAAACGAAGCGATGCGCGCATGTGAACAATGATACGGCCGAATTCGTAGTTTGTAGAGACGTGGGCCGCATCACGACGACGCGGCAGCGGGGGCGGCGGCGCTTGCGGCAGGGGCCGGACCGGTTCCCGGGCGCGCGGGCGGGGTGGGACGAACGTGGTACGTCCCGCCGGTGCCTGGAAGCGGCGGTCCTGCCTGTGCTTTTTCGCGCGCTAGTTCCATGAAACGGTACTGGCTGCGCAGGCTGGCTTCGGCGGTCCCGTCGGCGGAAGTGTCCGGCTGTGCGCGAACGTAGCGCCCGTCCGACATCAGGCGGCGCGCCTTCACGTTGTCCTTGAGGGCGATCGCCAGGATCTCGTCGATCACGCGATCGCGCAGCCCCTCATCCTCGACGGGGAACATCACCTCGATCCGGCGCTGGAAGTTACGCGGCATCCAGTCGGCCGATGACAGATAGACCTCGCGCTTGCCGCCGTTTCCGAAGTGGAAGATGCGGGCATGCTCCAGGAAACGATCGACGATGCTGATGACGCGGATGTTGTCGCTGGTTCCAGGAACGCCGGGGCGCAGGCAGCAGATGCCGCGAACGATGAGATCGATCGACACGCCCGCCTGCGACGCCCGGTACAGCGCCTTGATCACGGGCGCGTCCACCAGCGCGTTCATCTTCGCGATGATCCGTCCCTTGGATCCGAGCGCCGCCTCGCGCTCGATCAGCGCGATGATGCGGTCCTGCAGTCCGTGCGGCGCGACGGCGAACCGCTTCCAGGAGGGCGGCGACGAGTAGCCGGTCAGCAGGTTGAACAGCGCGCCGGCGTCGTCCGCGTACGCGTCGCGCGCGGTGAAGTACGAGAGGTCGCCGTAGATCCGGGCCGTGGACGGGTTGTAGTTGCCGGTCGACAGGTGCACGTAGCGCTTGATGCGGTTGCCCTCGCGGCGCACGACCAGCGCGACCTTGCAGTGGGTCTTCAGCCCGAGCAGGCCGTACACCACGTGCACGCCCGAATCTTCCAGCGTGCGCGCCCACTGGATGTTCGGGGCTTCGTCGAAGCGCGCCTTCAATTCGACGACCGCCGTCACCTGCTTGCCGTTCTCGGCGGCGCGGATCAGCGAGCGCACGATGGGCGAATCGGCGCTGGTGCGGTACAGCGTCTGTTTGATCGCCAGGACGTTCGGATCGTCGGCTGCCTCTGAAATGAATTCGACCACGTCTTCGAATGACTCGTACGGGTGCTGCAGCAGGATGTCGCGCTGGGCGATCACGCTGAAGATGTCGTCGTATTCCTGCAGCGGGGGCACGATCTGCGGCGAGAACGGCTCGTCGCGGTGCGGCCGCAGCTCGTCGCGCGAGGCGAGCGGTCCGAGGTCGGCGAGGTGCAGCGGCCCCTCGAACAGGTAGACGTCGTCCGCTTCCAGCCGCAGGGACTGGCGCAGGAACACGACCACCTCGACCGGCGTGTCGTGCGCGATCTCGAGCCGAACCGCGCTGCCGCGCTCGCGCCGCCGCAGTTCCTTCTGGATCGTCTTCAGCAGATCGTCGGCCTCGTCCTCGTCGATCGACAGGTCGAAGTTTCGCGTCACGCGGAACGGGCTGCAGCCCAGCACCTTGAAGCCCGGGAAGAGATCGCCGGCGTGCATGGTGATCAGATCCTCGAGCAGCATGTACGCGTATCGCGTCGTGGACGCGGCCGGCACGCCGTTGCCTTCAGAGGCGGGCGGCGGGGGCGGCAGCGGCACCTCGGTGAGGCGCGGCAACACCGACGGGACCTGCACGACGGCGACCACGGTCTCACGCCGGCCGGTCTTGTCCTTCTCGCGGTGCATGAACACCGCCAGGTTCAAGCTGCGGTTGCGCAGCATCGGAAACGGGTGCCCCGGATCGACCGCGAGCGGCGTCAGGACGGGCCACACCTCGCGCGCGAAGAACGCCGACAGGTGCGCCTTCTGCTCGGCGGTCAGATCGCCCGCGCTGACCCGCCGGATACCGACGCGCTCCAGTCCAGGTCCGATGTCGTTGCGCCACGCGCCGTAGAGGTCGGTCGCCATGGCGTGGGCGCGCGTGCTGATCGCGGCCAGCTGTTCGGCGGGCGTGAGCCCGTCGGGGGGCGTCTCGACGACGTTTCCCGACAGCTGCTGCTTGAGGCCCGCGACGCGGACCATGAAGAACTCGTCCAGGTTCGACGCGACGATGGCGACGAACTTCAGGCGCTCGGCCAGCGGGACGGTCTGGTCGCGCGCCTCCTCCAGCACGCGCTCGTTGAAGCCGAGCCACGACAGCTCGCGGTTGATGAACAGCTTCGCCGCCGCCGGGTCGTTGACGACCGGCGGCTTGCCAACCACCGGTTTACGCTGGCGACGGGCCACGGGCTGCGCAGTCTAGCGCAAGGTTCTGTTACATGCGCGTGACAAGCCCGGATTCCGGGAACGTCGCATCGCCCCTAGATCGCGTCGAGCGCAGCGCGGCTTCGCCGCGCGGAGCTCATCGCGGGAGGGTGTGGGAACCTTCGAGGGTTCCCACCTAGATAGACGTGAAGTACAGGTAATTCAGGCACATCTCGTCGGTCGTCGCTTCGCCCCACATCAGCGGGGCAGGCTGGGCGCGCACACCGTTGATGATGGGCTGGTTGTCCGCCGAGTTGTCGTAGGTGCATTCGAGCCGGACGATGTCGCCGGGGCCGACGAGGATCGGCTGCTGGTAGTAATAGAACTGCTGCCAGTGGAAGTTCCACTGCGGGATGTCGATCGCGCACGTCGATCCGCCGCCGGGGTGCTCGATGGAGACCTTGATCTCGGTCCCGTGCAGATGCATGTGCGGCACGACGCCCCACAGCGCCCACGATTCGCTGACCGACAGCTGCGCGGAGACCGTCTGCGAGGCGACGCCCGCCGGGATCATGAACGTCTTGTTTACGACGGGACGAACCTGCGCCGGCTTTTCCACGGGCGCGGCGGCGAAATACAGGTCGGCCGTCGTGTGGTCGAGGACATCGCGCTGTTCCAGCAGGTTGTAGTGGATCTGGATGATCACGCGCGTGTTGGCGGCCAGGCTGATCCCGGTCGGCGGCGGGAACGCGTTCGCTCCCGCGCCGGGGACCCAGCCGCCGATCACGATCGGGTAATTCAGGCCGGAGCCGACGCCGGTGCCGCCGAAGCAGCTCCAGCCGGTGCCCGCCTCGGCGTCGTCGCGGGCCTGCGCCATCGGCAGCAGGTCGGAAGGCACCGCGAACAGCAGCACGTGGTGAACGCTGGCGACCACGCCCGGATGAATGTCGAAGCCGACCAGATCTCGCGTGGCGGTCAGACCGGGATCGGTGAGGAAGCAGTGGAAGTCGTCGTTGAGCGCCGCGTTCGCCTGGTACGGGGTCCCCGGATCCAGCGTGACGTCCGGGGCGCCCAGGTTGATCTCGGGGGGCGTCAGGCTGGCGGGCGCGTCGGCGGGATCGCCGGCGGGGGCGCCCGCCTTGTCCCACGCGGCGAACGTCGCGATCTGCGTGGCCGACAGACGGCGCGGGTTGCGGAAGTCTCCGCAGCCGGCGGCGGGCGGCCAGGGGGGCATGATCCCCGCGCCGGTCGCGATGGAGACGGCCGAGGCGTAGCCGTGGGCGTCGTCGTAATCGACGAGCGAGAACGGGGCGAACCCGCCCGGGCTATGGCAGCCGGCGCAGTGCTCGACGACGATCGGCAGCACGTCCTTGTAGTAGGTGACCGGTGCCGCCGCACCGCCTCCGCCCCCGCAGGCGCCGGCGCCGGCAATCGCCGCCGAGAGCAGAACGGCCTCCCGAACCCTCATCGCCGCAATCGTACGCCGAGTCAGGGCGAGGGCACGCCGAAAGAACGGTTACAGCGTCAGCGAGGGATCATCGCTCAATCAAGTCGCAGGCATGCTCGGCACGGAGGGCAACTGACTTGATTGAGCGATGATCGGCTTGGTGCGGAGGGCGGTTACGGGGGATAGGCGCTCCGCGCCTGCGGCGCGGAGTGCCTAGTGCGCGTCTGACAGGAAGCCGCTGCGGCGTTCGGGACCCTGGAATCCGACCTGGACGGCGCGGCGGTCGCGGCGGTGGCCGTGGGCGCGCAGGCGGGCGCCCTTGAGGATCTCCTCGACGAGGTCCTCGAACGACAGACCGGCGCTGTGCGCGATCTTCGGAAGCAAGCTGTTCGGGGTCATGCCGGGCAGCGTGTTCACTTCCAGGATGACCTCGTTGCCGCGCTCGCTGACCACCAGGTCGACGCGGGTCGTTCCCTCGCAGCCCAGCGCCTCGTGCGCCAGCGTGGCCAGCCGCAACACCGACCGATAGCGCTCGGGCGAAAGCCGCGCGGGCAGGTGGTAATCCGTCCGGCCGCCCGCGTACTTGTTGTGAAAGTCGTAGAAGCCGCGCTTCGGCACGATCTCGACGGCGCCGATCGGCTTGCCGTCCAGCACCGCGACGGAGATCTCCTTGCCCTCGACGAAGCGTTCGACCAGGACATCGTCGTCGAATCGCAGCGCGTCCTCGACCGCGATCTCCAGCTCCAGCTCGTCGCGCGCGATGCGCGTGCCGAACGACGAGCCCTCGCCGCACGGCTTCACCACGACCGGGAACCCGAACGCGCCGTGCAATTCCAGCAGGTCCTCGCCGCCGTCGGCCTCGACCAGGTAGCCAGGCGCGGTCGGCAGGTTGTTCAGGCGGAAGACCTCCTTGGCCTTGGCCTTGTTCATCGCCAGCGCGGACGCCAGCACGCCTGATCCCGTGTACGGGATGCCCAGCAGCTCCAGCATTCCCTGGATGCAGCCGTCCTCGCCGTAGCGGCCGTGCAGCGCCAGGAACGCGACGTCGATACGCGCCTGCCGCAGCACCAGGTCGACGTCCCGGTCGACGAACAGCGGCCACGCGTCGTGGCCCCGGTCGGTCAATGCCGTGAGGATCGCTTCGCCGGTGCGAAGGGAAACGTCGCGCTCGGCGGACAGGCCGCCCATGAGGACACCGATCTTGCGCTGACCCGCCATCCTCCACGGGTAACCTCGGGGCACTCAGCCGTCAAAAAAACTGCTTTCCCGTCCCCGTACTCGTCCTCGTAGTCGTCCTCATCCTCGTCCTCGTCCTCGGAAAGACGGGAGGGGATTGGGCAAACTGGCGCCAATCTGTGGTAAAGACGGGCGCCATGACTTTCTTGGAGGCGGCCCTCGAGATCCTTCGCCATGAAGGCCAGCCGCTGCACTACAAGGAGCTGACCGAGCGCGCGCTCGGGAAGAAGCTGCTCACGTTCGTCGGGCGGACGCCCGAGGTGACGATGCAGACGCAGCTGACCGCGGCGGTCAAGAAGGCGCCGGGGAATCCGTTTGTCCGCACGAAACCGGGGATGTTCGGCCTCCTGCGCTACCCGGAGGTCACCGCGGAGGAGCGCGCGGCGTACGCGAAGGCCGCCGCGGCGCCGGCCCAGGAGGATCGGGACGGTGGGCGTGGCGGGCGGGACGGCCGGGGCGGGCGCGATGGTCGAGATGGCGCCCGGGACGAGGGCGGCCGCGAAGGTCGAGAGGGCCGGCGCGGGCGCCGGCGGCGGGGCCGCGGTGGGCGTGGGGGCCGCGACGAGGCGCCCCCCGAGCGGCGCGAGGCGCCAGCGGCCGCAGGGGCCGCCGCCGAGGGCGCGGGTGAAGCTATGGAAAGCGACGAAGACGAGCCGGTGCACGCGGGGCTTTCGCCCGAGGCGCGCGCCGCTGCATTGGCCGAAACCGGCGTTCTCGAAGGTGACGGCGACGAGACGGCCGGCGATGAGGAGGACGAAACGTCCATGGAAGACGACGAGAGCTCGGCTCCCGCCGACGCCGCTGATGAAGCGGCCGACGACGGCGATGACGAGGGTGAAGACGAGGGAGCCCCCGGCGAGGAAGCCGGCGCGGGCGGTGGGGCGGCTGCGGGTCCTGGTGAAGAGCGCGGCCCGGGTGGTGAAGGGGGCGAACTGGGCGGGCGGCGTCGCCGCCGCCGGCGTCGGCGCGGTGGGCGAGGCGGCGAGGGCGGGGGCGCGTTCGGCGAAGGCCCGCGTCCTTCAGCGCCCGGTGGCGAAGGGATGTCCGCGCGTCCCGCGGAGGGCGCGCGATACGACGCGGGCCTCGGCGCGAGCGCAGGGGTCGCGACGGAAGCGGGCGCGCCCGCGGCCGATCAGGGCCAGGGCGGCGGTTCGGCCGGAGGCGCCGGCGAGCAGGGCCCCCGCCGGATCATGACGCCGGTTGACGCGGCGCTGGAGATTCTCGGCGGCCGTCCGCCGGGACGCGGCGTGCACGTTCGCGAGATCGCGGACGGGGCGACGCGGCGGCGGCTGGTTCACGGCGAGCCCAACGAGGCCTGGCGCGTGATGCGCACGGCGCTGGCCGCCGAACCGCGCGAGCGGCTGCGGGCGGGTATGCGCCCGCGCGTGCGTTCGGCGGGAGCGGGCCTGTACGCGCTGGCGCGCCGGCCCCCGGATGCCGAACTGGAGCGCGCCGAGCAGGTGTTCGGTGAGGCCCGCCGCGCGCTGCGCGAGCGGACCGCGGCGGCGCTGGAACGGCGCATCGCCGAGCTGCCGGCGCCCGCGTTCGAGGCGCTGGCCCGTGTGCTGCTGCAGCGCGAGGGCTTCGGCCCGGCGACGTTCGTGAAGCGCGTCGACGGCACCATCTACGTCGAGGCGCTGCGCGGGCGCGGACCGCGTTCGTCCCGGTGCCTGGTCGCGTTCAAGTACGGCGGCGGATCCGGCGGGCGGCGCGCCATCGGCGAGCTGCGCGAGGGCATCCGCATGCGCGGTCAGGACGAGGGCCTTCTGATGCTGGGCGGGCGCCTGGCCGAGGACGCGATCGCGGAATGGAAGAAGCCGTCCGCGCCGATCGAGATCGCGGACGGGGCGGCGATGGCCGAGACCTGCATCCGGCACGGCGTCGGCGTCATCAACACCATGGTCAGCGTCGATTTCGTCGACGCCGACTTCTTCGCCGACATCGCCGAGGGGTAAATCTTGGCCGCCGTGTGGCGCTGGCTGGGGCGCGTGCCGTTCGCGACGACGGTGCGCCTGCAGGAAGCCCTGCGCGCCCAGGTTCTGGCCGGCGCCGGCCCCGAGACGCTGCTGCTGTGCGAGCACGATCCGGTCGTCACGCTGGGTCGGTCCGCGAACCCCGCGCATGTGTTGACGCCGCAAGCCGAGCTGTCCCGCCGGGGCGTCGAGCTACATCCAGCGTCGCGCGGCGGTGACGTCACGTATCACGGGCCCGGGCAGCTGGTCGGCTATCCGATCGTGCGGCTGCGCGGGGGCGTGCTCGGTCACCTGACGGCGATGGCGCGTGCCATCACCGGCGTGCTGGGCGAGCTGGGCATCGAGGCGAGCTGGCGGCGCGAGACGCCCGGACTGTGGGTGGGCGGCCCCGGCGACGACCCTGGCGCCAAGATCTGCGCGTTCGGCGTGCACGTGCATCGACGCGTCGCGATTCACGGCTTCGCGCTGAACGTCGCGGGCGCGCTCGCCGGGTTCGACCTCATCGTTCCCTGCGGTCTGGCCGCGTCACGAACGACGTCGATCGCCGCCGAGCTGCCGGCCGGACGAACGCCGCCGCCGCTGCATCTGCTCGCGGCGCGCGTCGCCGGCGCGCTGGGGCGCGAGCTCGGCGTTCCGTTCGTTCCGGCGATCGACTCACCCAGTCGGATCTCGAACGTTGAAATGTCAGAACGGATCACTAGAATGATCCAGGCGTGAAAAACGCTCACAAGCCGCGCGTACTCGTCGTTCACAACCGCGACTTCGAGCACAGCCTGCAGGATCCCGAGAACGGATCGCGCGAGGACATTCGCGGCACCGCCGGGGACGTGGCCGCCGCGCTGGGGCGCGCCGGTGTCGTCGCCGAGGTGCTCGGCGTCGACGAAGATCTGATGGGGGCACTGTCGGCGATCACCGCGTTCGCGCCCGACGCCGTTTTCAACCTGTGTGAGTCCCTGTCCGGCGATGCCCGCTTCGAGCCGCTGCTGCCCATGCTGCTGGAGCGCGCCGGCGTCGCTTATACGGGATCGCCCCCGCTCGCGCTCGGGCTGGCGCTGCACAAGCACAAGGCGAAGGCCGTGCTTCGCAACGCGGGCGTGCCCACGCCGGACGCGGTCTGCCTGGCGACCCCCAACGTGGCCCGCGTGACGCTGCCGTTTCCGCTGATCGTGAAGCCTTCGCGCGAGGACGCGTCGACAGGGATCAGCTCGCAGTCGGTGGTTCACGATCGCGCCGAGCTGGGACGCCGGGTCGCCGCGGTGATCTCGCGCTACCGGCAGCCGGCGCTGGTCGAGCGTTACATCGAAGGCCGCGAGATCTACGTGTCGATGCTGGGCCGTTCCGACGGTGGCGTCGACCTCCTGCCACTGCATGAGATCGATTTTTCGGAGATGCCGCCCGGCCGCCCGCGCATCGTATCCTTCGAGGCGAAGTGGGAAGAAACGTCGGCCGAGTATCGCGGCACGAAGCCCGTGCGCTGCACCGGACTGGCGCCGGACGTCGAGGCGCGCATCGCGTCCGTCGCGCGCGCGGCGTTCGTGGCGATGGACCTTCGCGACTACGGTCGCCTGGATGTTCGCCTCGCCGCCGACGGCACCCCCTACGCCATCGACGTCAATCCCAACTGCGATCTGTCGGAAGCATCCGGTGGATTTGCCCGTGCCGGACGCGCCGCCGGCCTCGCTTACGAAGACCTGATCCGGCGCATTGTCGACCTCGCCCTCCAGAGACGCACCCATGAGGATACGATCCCTATTGCCTCCAGATCGCGCGCAGCTCATCGACATCCTCTCGCAGGGAGCGGGGTTCCGCTCCGAAGAGGTCGCGTGCGCGATCGAGCTGCTCGACGCGGTGCTCGCACCGTCTGACGGCGCGGCCGCCGATCAGCGCGACCCGGACGACACGGGCTACGAAGCGCGCGTGGCGGTCGCGGACGACGGCGAACGCGTGCTCGGTTACGCCTGTTTCGGCGCGACGCCGATGACCGAAGCGACGTACGACCTCTACTGGCTGGTGGTCGGCGAGAGCGCGCGCGGCCGTGGCGTGGGCGGCGCGCTGGTCGCCGCGGTCGACGAGGAGCTGAAGCAGCGCGGCGCGCGCATCGTCCGCGTCGAGACGTCCAGCCTGGAGGGGCAGGGGGGCGCCCGGCGTTTCTACGAGAAGACCGGCTTCAGGCTGCAGGGCGCGATCCCGGATTTCTATCGACAGGGAGACGACCTGCTGGTGTACGCCAAGGTGCTGTGATGCGCCGGGCGCTCGGGGGGCTGCTGGCCGCCGCCGCGCTGATGGGCGCGCTGGCGACGCCGGCCTGCCGGCGTAGCGCCGCGCCGCCGGCCGCCGCGCCGCCGCCGCGGCCGGTGCTGGGCGCGATCACGATCGAGAACCTGGCGCTGCCGCGTTCCGGCGATGAACACATCGACGCGGAGGCGATCGAGCGCGACGTGCGCCAGGCGCTGATGGCCTCGGGCATCTTCGCGGCGCCGGGAAAGGACGCGGGCACGGGCCCCACCGCGCGGGCGCGCGTCGCGTTCACGGCCGAATGTGTCGAGCTGGGCGCCAAGGGCGAAGCCCGCGCGCAGGTCCGTGTCCGCGTCGACACCCGGCCGGCCGAGGTCCCCGGCGCGGTTGCGTTCGACATCGGCGGGCAGGGCGTGGTGCCGTACACGGCCGCACCCCGGAAGGCGCGTGCCGGCGCGCCGGTGCCGGCGCCCCAGGTGCCTTCGCTGACAGTGCTGATCACGCACATCGCCCGCGACCTGATCGAGGGCGTCGCGACCCGGCACCGCCTGCAGGAGGGCTCGCCGGCGGTGGTGCACGCCGCCCTGGTGGGGGACGCGGGAGAGCTGCGCGAGGAAGCGATCCGCATCATCGGCGAGCGGCAGCTGCGCGACGAGGTGCCGACGCTGCTCAAGCTGCTGGGCGACGACGACGAGACGGTCCGGGACTCCGCGCTGGGCGCGCTGATCGCGATGCGGGATCGGCGGGCGGTCCGCGAGCTGACGCAGTCCCGATCGCTGCGCGATCGGAAGGAGATGCGAAAGATCATCGAAGCGATCTCGATCCTGGGCGGCCAGGAGGCGGACGAATACCTGAGCTTCGTCGCCGCAACGCACGACGACGACGAGATCCGCGGCGAAGCCGCCGCCGCCCGTACCCGCCTGCAACGCCGCGAAGCCGAAGCCGCCGCCCGCTAGCGACCGCTCTGCGCCTCTCCCGCCTTGCGGGAGAGGCCGGCGCCGCAGGCGCCGGGTGAGGGCCGACCTACTGCTTCGCCTCTCCCGCTTGCGGGAGAGGCCGGCGCCGCAGGCGCCGGGTGAGGGCCGTCCTACTGCGTTCTGCCAACAATAATGCTCATCCTTTCTTTTTCTTGTAATTGCCGTAAGATTGACTCGTGTCGACTGCCAATATAGTTGACGCCTCCACTTTTCCCGCGCGCTGGGCGCAGGGCGAGCGTCTGGGGGCCGGCGCGAGCGGCGAGACGTTCGCGGTCGTCGACACCGCCGACGGCGTCGCGTGCGTGGCGAAGGTGTTCGCGGCGAGCGCGGCGGCGCGCGGGTCGGCCATCAACGAGCTCGCGGGGCTGGAGACGCTCGCGCATCCCAGCGTCGTGCGCGTGCGCGACGTCGGTCGACTGGACGACGGCCGGATGTTCCTGGTCACCGAACGCATCGTCGGGGCGCCGATCGACAGCCTGGCGAGCCTGGCGGACGAGGCCACGCGACGCGCGGCGCTGGTGCGGGCCGCGCAGGAGCTGGCGGGCGCGCTGGCGCACCTGCATGGACGCGGGCTGATCCACGGCGACGTCTGCCCGGCCAACATTCGCCTCGCCGGCGACGGCCGCGCTGTTCTGATCGACTTCGGCCTTGCCGGTCCGCCCGTTCCCGGCGACGGGGCGGCGCGCGGGACGCTGGGCTACGCGGCGCCCGAGGCGCTCACGGGCGTGCGCTCTGCGGCGGTCGATCTGTTCGCGCTCGGCGCGACCTTGTTCGAAGCCTGGAGCGGCGCCGCGCCGTTCGGGCGCGGGTTGCCCGCCGTCCAGCGCATGCTGAGCGAGCCGGCGCCTCTGCTGTCGTCGATTCGTCCGGGACTGGGCGACGGCTGGGACGCGCTGATCGCGCGGTTGCTCGCGGCCGATCCGGGCGAGCGCCCCGCCAGCGCGCGCGAGCTGCTGCGCGAGGTGATCCGTCTGTCCGCCGGCGCGGAGACGCCCGCCGAGGTCGATCTGGGCGTTCCTTATCCCGAGGGAGATCCGCTGGCCGGCATCTTCGTCGGCCGCCGTCCCGAACGAAGCGCGTTGCGCGCGGTCGTCGATCGCCTCGCCGAGAGCGCCGCGCCGGTTTCCACGCTGGCGCTGGTCGGCGCGCCCGGGGCGGGACGGCGCGCGCTGTTCGACGTCGTCGCGCGCGAGATCGCCGTGGCGGGCGCAGCCGGCATCGCGCCGGCCGTCCGTTTCTGGCGCGGCAGCTTCGACGGGCTCGCCGACTGGTTGCAGGTCGCGACGCCCGCCGGCGGCGGGGCCGGCGCCGATCCCCAGCGTGGCGCCGATGCGCGCATGGCGGCGCTCGCGGAGGCGCTGGAGGCGCGGGCCGCCGAGCAGCCGCTGTGCGTGTGGCTGGACGAGGGGCCGGCCGCCGCGGCGTTCGCCACGTGGGCCGCAGGCGCGCCTCCATCGGGGCGCGTGCTGCTGGTGATGCCGGCGCGCGAGGCGCCGTCGCGTCCGTTCGCGAGCGCCATCGTGATCGAGCCGCTGACGGCGGCCGACGTCGAGGCGTTGATCGCAGCCGCGGGCGACGTCGTCGTGCCCGCGGGCGCGGCGACCGCGATCGCGGCGCGGTCGCAGGGCAACGCGGCGATCGTCGGCGTGCTGGCGCGGCGTCTGATCGAGAACCTGCGCGGCGGTCGCGGCGCGGAAGTGACGACCGACGCCGGCGCGGATCTCGATGGGCTGCTCGAGGAGGGCTATCGCGCGCTGGGCGCGGACGCGCAGGCGCTGGTGCTGGCGCTGGCGCTGGCCGACGGCGCGGGCGATCCGGCGGCGATC
>Ga0207675_100004182_pt1 | contig 13970 bp, 13 predicted proteins | sample KBSSwiS42_FD_184305 | JGI IMG/M metagenome (GOLD analysis project Ga0207675, IMG submission 184305) | Switchgrass rhizosphere microbial communities from Kellogg Biological Station, Michigan, USA - KBS Switchgrass S4-2 (SPAdes) (version 2) | ecosystem: Host-associated > Plants > Roots >... | reverse complement strand
ACCGGTGGCCAGCAGGTACAGCAACGTGCCCGCCTCGCGTCCCACGGAGAGCAGCAGGTCGTCGAGATTGGTTCCCGGAGTGCTGAAGTTGGTGCGGCGTTGTTCTTCGTCGGCGCGGCGCTCGAACTCGGCGAGCACGCGTTCAATCACAGGATCGACCAGGGCCATTGCGGAACTCGTAGTGTGTTTGTTTGTCAGGAAAGCATTTGCGGCGCGGGCGCAGAATAGTGCACGTAACGGAACCCGTTGGCGAGTGCGTCAGATATGTCTGATGCGAGCGGCGATAACCTGACACATTCCGTTGCACTGCCGCGCAAACGGCCGCAGTATCTTGCACCCCGCAAAGGGCCGGGCCGCCGCGCGGCCGGGACCGGCCGGGTTTCCCCCGGTTGACAAATTGGACAACAAGGAATGCACATGCGAACGACCAGCTTCACCCGAGTAGTTAGTCTGACATCCGCCCTGGGCGCCCTGGCCGCCATAGCGTTCGCGGCCCCGGCGATGGCCGCCGACAACGATGGGCTGACGCTGGCTCCCGGATTCAGCGCCACGGTGGTGCAGGAAGGGCTGGGCGCCGGGCGGCACCTGGTCGTCGCCGCCAACGGCGACATCTATCTCGCCAGCCGCGACGGCCTGGTTGCGATGCGCGACAAGGATCACGACGGCAAGGTCGACGAGACAGCCAAGTTCGGCGACGTGCAGGGCACGGAAGTGCGCATCTACAAGGACTGGCTATACGTCTCGGACAACGTCGGCGTTTACCGGTACCCATTGAAGAAGGGCGAGCTCGCGCCGTCGGGCGCCAAACAGGTCGTCGTGGCGGGATTCCCGATGGAACGCCAGCACGCGGACAAGACTTTCGCGCTGGATCCGAAGGGGACGCTGTACGTGAACGTCGGCGCGCCATCGAATTCCTGCCAGCAAAAGGACCGGCAGGAAGGTTCGCTGGGTCAGGACCCATGCCCGATCCTGGAGAAATACGGCGGCGTGTGGGTGTTCGACGGCAACAAGACGGACCAGACCCCGGCAAACGGCCGGCGCTTCGCCACCGGCATGCGCAACGCCGTCGCCATCGAATGGAACGCGGCGCAGAACGAGTTGTACTCGGTGATCCACGGTCGCGACTCCATCGACACGCTGTTCCCGGCGCTCTACAACGCCGAGGACAACGCCACGCGCCAGGCGGAGGAGTTCCACAAGATCGTCGACGGCGGCAACTATGGCTGGCCGTACACTTTCTTCGACACCAAGCTGGGCAAACGCGTGGTCGCGCCGGAATACGGCGGAGATGCGAAGAAGGAACCCGAGGCCGGCAAGTATCCGAATCCGCTGGTGGCCTTTCCCGCGCACTGGGCGCCCAACGACCTGTTGTTCTACACGGGCAAGAATTTTCCGGAGAAGTACCAGAACGGCGCCTTCATTGCGTTCCATGGCAGCTGGAACCGCGCCCCGGAGCCGCAAGCCGGTTACAAGGTCGTCTTCCAGCCGATGAAAGACGGCAAGCCGAGCGGCGCGTACGAAGTGTTCGCCGACGGCTTCGCCGGCGAGATGGCCGACAACAATCCGCGCAATGCGAAGTACCGCCCGGTGGGTCTGGCGATCGGGCCGGATGGCTCGTTGTACATCTCCGATTCGCAGAAGGGCCGCATCTGGCGCGTGAGCTACGCGAAGAAATGAGCGCACGCCCACAGCTCGTCGCGCTGACCACGCTTCTGGTCAGCGCGGCCTGCGCCGTCGGAAGTGATGCGCCGGTGCCGGCGGTGCCCGCTTCGCAGCCGACTACCGCGGCAACTGCTGGTAATCCCCCCGCCGATTCGCGCCCGCCCGGACAGCGCCTGTATGCGCAGCATTGTCTTTCCTGTCACCAGGCCGACGGCGGCGGTGTCCCCAACATGCAGCCGCCGATCGCCGGCGGCACCTGGGTGAAGGGCGATCCGCGGGCGCTGGCGTTGTTCGTGATGAGCGGCGGCTTCGGCAGCGCCGAGCGCAAGGACAGCGCGAGCGACAACGTGATGCCGGAGTTCCGGCAGCTGCCCGACGCGGATCTCGCCGAGATCCTGAGCTACATTCGCGCGAAATTCGGCGGCGGCGCGTCCGCGGTATCGGCGGCCGACGTCGCCGCGGCGCGCGCCAACCTCAAGTAGATAGTCTCAGCCCGCGGCCGACTTCGGCGGCGGCAGCTTCGTGATCTGCACGCTGACGATTTTCCACGCGCCGCCGCGCCGCACATAGATGTCTATGTAGCGGTAGCTCGAGGTGAAAACCTTGCCGTCGTACTTTCCCGTCATGTCGGTGCGACCCGACAGCAGCGCCGTATCCCCGTACAGCCGCACCTCGAAATCTTCGACCGTGTACGGGTCAATGGTGAGCTTCGGATCCACGATGCCGGCGACGAACGACTTCTTCGTCTCGAGGTTGCCGTAACCGTCGATCTGGCGGAAATCTTCGGCCATGTTGTCGGCGATGGCCTTCTCGTCCTTGCGGACGATGGCGGCGTCCCACGCATCCGAAATGCGCTTGAGCGCTGCGACATCGGCGTCGCGACCCGCATCCGAGGCGGAAACGGGCACGACGCCGGCCATCGCGCAACACGCCAGCAAGGCCGCCAGCAACAGTCGATGCATGGCCGTCACTTCACGTGGTAGAGGTGGACGTAACGGTCCGTCTTGCCCTTGATCGACGGGTCGTAAACCATCTTGTCGAGCGGGTCGTCCTTGTGGCGCAGCCCGTCATACGACTTGTCGAAGATGAAGCCGTGCGCGATGAGGCTCTTCTTAGACCAGTCTTCGTTGAGGCGGTGCAGCTTGCCGGCGATCTCCTTGCCGGTGCCGGGTGCCGCGTTGTGATCGACGATGAGTAGTTTGCCGCCGGGCTTGAGCATGCGCTTCACCGACTCGATGAAGCCGTCGGTGTTGATCGCCGGCCAGCCGTCTTTCTCACCGACCCAGTAAGTGTCGTGATAGGCCATGAAAATCACGACGAGGTCGACCTTCTGCGGCATGTTGAACCAGCTGGCTTCGATCAGGTGATGTTCGACGTTGGGCAGCCGGCCCTCGGTGAAGCGCGCCTTGCGATCGTCCTTGGAGAATTGCGCGTACGGAACGTTGTTGATGGCCAGCACCTTGCCGGTGGGGCCGACCACATTGGACAGCAACTCGGTCCAGTAGCCGCCGGCCGAGAAGATGTCCGCCACCACCATGCCGGGCTTCACGCCCGCGAATTCCATGATTTCGGCCGGCTTGTCGCGCGCGTCGCGTTCCCGGTCGTCGGCGGTGCGTTGTGGGTTCGCGACGGCTTTCTCGATCGCCAGATCGGCCGCGAAGGTCGGCAGCGACAGGATCAGCAGGCTGAGCAACAGGCGGGTTTTCATTGTGGGTTCTCCTTGGGCGCGGATTATGCGTAACGGCGCGGCGGACCCGGAACCGCATCCATCGCGCCAGGTACTCAACTGGTCGACAGACTCAAATGACCGGGGGATCCCATGCGAGATTACATCCAGCCAATTGCCGCGACTTTGCTGCTTGCCGCAGCCTGTACCGCCTTCGGGGCGGGCGGTGGATCCATGCCGTCCACGGGATCCATGCATTCGACCCCGTCGTTGACCCCCCAGGAACAGGCCCGGGTGTTCTACAACGACGGCGTGAGCGCCCTCGAAAAGGCCGATGCGCTCAGCGCTGATGCGGCGCATCAGGACGATGCGAAGAAGCAGCAGAAGGCGCTGTCCAAGGCGAAGAGTGCCTACACCGGTGCGATGAAGAAATTCATCCGTGCCACCGGCCTCGATCCGTCCATGTACCAGGCCTGGAACTACGTCGGTTATACGAACCGCAAGCTCGGGAATTATCCGGCGGCGCTCGAGGCCTACGACCGCGCGCTCAAGTTGAAACCCGGCTATGCGGAGGCGATCGAGTACCGCGGCCATGCCTATCTCGGATTGAACCGCCTGCCCGAAGCCCAGGAGGCATACCTGACCTTGTTTGCCGGCAACCGCAAGCTCGCCGCGCAATTGCTCAGTGCCATGCAGACCTGGGTGGGCGAACACCGTGGCGCCCCGGCGGGCGTCGACGGCGCGACGGTCGAGGCCTTCGCTTCCTGGGTCAGCGAACGCAGCACGATCGCCAGTCAGACCGCGAGCCTCACGCGCGAAGGCGCCAGCGCCACCTGGTAAGGGTCTCTCGAGTGCGCCATCCCCGCGCATTCCTGGCCACGGCCGCCGTGCTCCTGGGCACGGCGGCCGTGGCTTTCCCGGCCGGCGATACCGGCGCCGGAAATGCGTGGCCGGAATTTTCATGGAAATTGCCGCGCGGATTTCCCGAGCCCGCGGTGCCCGCGGACAACCCGATGAGTGCCGCCAAGGTGGCGCTGGGCGAGCGCCTGTTCGCCGATCCAGGACTTTCGATCACCGGCGAGTATTCCTGCCGCAGCTGCCATGCACCCGAGCGCGCATTCACCGATGGCCGGACTCGTTCGCGCGGCGCCACGGGCGCGGAACTGCCGTTGAATGCGCCCACGCTGCTCAACGCCGCGTACAACGCCTCGCTGGGATGGAACGACACGGGCGTGCACTCGCTCGAGCAGCAGATGCGAGGACCGCTGTTCAATGAGCACCCGCCGGAACTCGGGCTCGCCGGCCGGGAGTCCGCGGTCGAGAGCGAGCTCGGGCGCGACGCCAGTTACGTACGCGCATTCGTCGCGTCGTTTCCGGGGGAGACGCGCGCGCTTTCCATGGACAACGTCATCCGGGCCATCGCCGCCTACGAACGCACCTTGTTGTCGGGCGGCTCGGCCTTCGATCGCTACGTGTTTGGCGGCGAGCATGGCGCGCTGGACGAAGCGCAGAAACGCGGCATGACGCTGTTCTTCGCGCCGCGCAGCGGCTGCTCGTCCTGCCACGGCGGCATCAACTTCGCCGGACCCTGGGTGGATCGTGGTCAGCCGCAGGCCGCCGCCATATTTGCCGACACCGGCACCGGCCGGATGGTACGCGTGCCGACGCTGCGCAATCTCGCCGCCACCGCGCCATACATGCACGACGGGCGATTCGCGAACCTCGAGGCGGTGCTGGATCACTATGATCGGCTCGCCACCGACACGGCGGCGGACGCCCGCCTGCGTCGTGCGCCACTAACTACCGCAGAACGCGCCGACCTGTTGCGTTTCCTCCAGGCACTGAACGACGCGCGCTGATTGCCGCCGGCGCCGCGCATGCCGGCTGGCTGCGCCCCCGCCGCGGTCACTGCGATTCCGCCGGCCACGCCGCCCTGTCATACTGCGCGCTCCAGTGTCCCAGGGGCGCACGTGATCCAGTTTGGAATCGACCGGCTGCTGACCGACATCAAGTTGCAGCGCGAGCTCGAAGGGCGCCGCGTGGCGCTGCTGGCTCACCCGGCCTCGATGACCGCCGAGTTCGAGCATTCGCTCGACGCGCTGCGCGCCATCCGCGGCCTGGAAATCACCGCCGCGTTCGGACCGCAACACGGGCTGCGCGGCGACAAGCAGGACAACATGATGGAGTCGCCGGATTTCCGCGACCCGGTGCACGGCATCCCGGTGTTCAGCCTGTACGGCGACGTGCGCCGGCCGACCGAGGAGATGCTCGACCATTTCGACGTGCTGCTGGTCGACCTGCAGGACCTCGGCTGCCGGATCTACACCTTCATCACCACTCTTCTATATGTGCTCGAGGCGGCGGCCCAGCACAACAAGACGGTCTGGGTACTCGACCGGCCGAATCCCGCCGGCCGCGTGGCGGAAGGACTGAAGCTGCGGGAGGGCTGGGAAAGCTTCGTCGGTGCCGGCCCCATGCCCATGCGCCACGGGCTGACGCTCGGTGAGCTCGGCGTCTGGTTCGTGAGCCAGAACCGCCTCGCGGTCGACTATCGTGTGATCCCGATGCGCGGCTGGAAACCGCAGGAGGGCCCGGGTTACGGCTGGCCGCAGGGCGAACGCGCCTGGGTCAATCCGAGCCCGAACGCGGCCAGCGTGTCGATGGCACGCGCCTACGCGGGCACCGTCATGCTCGAGGGCACGACGTTGTCGGAGGGCCGCGGCACCACGCGTCCGCTCGAGTTGTTAGGCGCGCCGGGCCTCGATCCGCGCTCGCTGCTCACGGCCATGAATCGCATCATGCCGGCGTGGCTGAACGGCTGCCGCCTGCGGCCGTGCTGGTTCGAACCGACCTTCCAGAAGCATTCGGGCAAGTTGTGCTCGGGCTTCCAGATCCACGTCGACGACGGCGCCTACGTGCACGGCGCGTTCCAGCCCTGGCGGTTGATCGCGGGGGCATTCAAGTGCATCCGCCGCCTGCGCGGCGAGTATCCGCTGTGGCGCGACTTCCACTACGAATACGAGAAGACGCGGCTCGCCATCGACCTGATCAACGGCAGCGAGTTGTTGCGCGAGTGGGTCGACGATCCCGCCGGCACGCCGGCCGATCTCGACAAGCTCGCATCGCAGGACGAGGCGGCCTGGGAAGAAGAGCGCGCCGACATCCTGCTGTACCGCTGAAGCGGATCGGAAGCGGGCCGCGCCGTTCGCGCGGCCCGTCGAATCATCCGACCTTGCTGGTCTTGGCGGCGTGCAGCGAGCTCAGCATTGGCTGATCGATCTGTTGCACCACGCTGGCGAGAACTTTCTCGTAGCAGCGCTCCGACTTGATGCGCTCGGTGAGGCTGCGCAGCGTCGCGGTGGAGTCGCACACCTGACGTGCGGCGAATTTCAGCTTGCGGTAGACGTTCTCGGCGTCCGCGCTGCTGGCGAGCTCGGCGGGCGAATAACGCAGCAAGTAGCCGTCATTGGTTGCGGACAGTTCCGCGGCGTTGGCGGCTGGCGCGGCGAGCAGCGCGCCGGTCAACAATCCGGCGGCGACGAATATGGAGAGCGGTTGAAAGGTGCGGGTCATGGCCAATCCCTCGGAGTTGGGGCGTCAGCCAGACGACGCGTGTCGACTGTGCGCTTGCCGCCCTGAGTTGCGAGTCCTGCAATTCAACCCGTGCGTGTGTATAGACGCGCGAAGGTGCGGATGGGTTGCAAGCCGTTTTCACTTTCGCGCCGAAGGGTTTTGCCGCAGCGGCGGAGTGAAAAAGAGAGACCGGAAACGGGTCATGTCCCGTTTCCGGCCGCTCATTCGACAGCTTCGATCGTGACCGTGGGCACCAGGATGGTGACGCTGGGCTTGTTGACCCGCGTCGCGGCGTGCGTTTCGACGCTGAACAACACCAGGGAGGTGAGCACCAGGGCGCCTGCACCGGCAACCACGTGCTGGTAAACGCGGCGCAACATATAGAAAGAGTTCGAGCGAGTCATGGCTGATTCTCCATTCGTATGGGTGGAACTAGCCGATGACGCGTGCCTGACTCAGCGCTTGCCGGCGTGAGGGGCGAGTCCGAAACGTGTCAATCGGAACGTTGATATAGACGCGCGGCCCCGCTATTCGGTTGCAATGAGTAATGAAAGTTTCACGGACGCCGCCGCTACGGCGGCGTTTTCCGAAGTGGCGCGCAGCGCCTGAAGAGACCGCCCGGTGTCCGCGGCCGGACAGATCGCGTGAAAAATCTATTCGGCGGATTCAGCGCCAGCGGCAACGAATGCCAGGTCGCTCATGTTCACCTTGCCGAGGTCGAACTTCTTCGCCGCGGCCGCCATGCGCAGCAGCGCCTGCGCGATGGGCATGACCGGTTTCCTGTCGCCGGGTTTCACCTTCATGAAGCGCACCGGGTTGATGCGCGCCACCACGTAGCTGCGCAGGTACGGCGACTTCATGCCGCGCTTCTGCAGTTGCTCGACGATGCGCTTCACCGCGGTGTCGATCTCCTGCAGGCGCGCGGCGTAGGCCGCGCGTTCGCGCAATCCCACCGCCAGCGGTTTGCTGGTCAGTCTATCTACCTTCTTCAGCACGGAGTTGTAGGCGCCGCCGCCAAAGCGCAGGTTCGATTCGTACACCAGGCCGAGTGTCAGCAGCTCGGCCGCCTCGAACTCGTTCTCCAGCGACGCCTCGGTGCGCGTCGGCTCGCGCTTGGCGAGGTTGCGCGCCATGCGCACCACTTCGAGGGACTTGTCCTTGAGGTTGTGCGCCTTCTCGGTGTTCAGCGCGAGGATGCGGTAGGAAAGCGACTCATCCGGCGAGATCAGCACCGTGATCTGCTTGAGGCCGAGCACCTTGGCCGCGGCCAGGCGGTGGCGGCCGTTCGGTGTCCAGAAGCGTCCGTCCTCGCCGCGTACCACGATCAGCGGATCGAGGAATGCCGCGGTGTTCTCGATAGCCTCGGCGAGCCGCTTGGCATGCGTCGGAGACAGGTCGCGCTGGAACGGCGTCGGCTGCACCGCGCTGAAGGGCAGTGAGGCCAGCAACAGCGGCCGTCCGCCGAGCGGTTCGCGATACGCGCCGAGCGGCGCGCCGCCCGCCTGGCGCACCAGCTCGACCACGCCGGCGATGTCCGGATGATCGATCGGCAATGCCACTTCCGTCGCCGCCAGGCCGCGCTTGACGGTGCTCGGTGCGAGCTTGGGAGTGCGCTTGCCCTTCTTCTTAGGTGCTGCTTTCTTTTTCGCTGCCATGGGGTTCCTCGTTTCCAAGAATGATGCGCGCGCCGCGCTCGTAGGTGAAATAGGCCCAGGCCCAGTTGATCAGAACGATGAGCCTGCTGCGGAAGCCGATAAGGAAATATATGTGGAGCAGCAACCAGAACCACCAGGCGAAAATTCCGGAGAAGCGCACATTCGGCAGCTGCGCCACCGCGGAGTGCCGGCCGATCGTGGCGAGCGCGCCCCAGTCCCGGTAGCGGAACGCCGCGGTCGGGCGTCCCCCGATCAGCGCCATGATGTTCTTCGCGACCTGCGTGCCCATCTGCTTGGCAGCCGGCGCGACACCGGGCACGGGCTTGCCGTCCGACTGCAGATTGGCCAGGTCGCCCGCCACGAACACTTCCGGATGTCCGGGAATGGAAAGATCGGGCTGCACCCGCACGCGACCGGCACGATCCAGCTCCGCGCCGAGCTGTTTGCCGAGCGGCGAGGCCGCGACGCCGGCGGCCCACAGAATCGTGTGCGCGGCGATGCGCTCACCACCGCACACCAGGAAGCCGTCGCCGATGTCGGTGACCGCATCGCCGGTGCGCACTTCGACTCCGAGCCGCTCGAGCTGCGCACGCGCCTTCGCGGAGAGCGTCGCGTCGAGCGCAGCGAGCACCCGCGGCCCGGCCTCGACCAGCAACACGCGCGCCTGGCGCGAGTCGATGTGCCGGAATTCATTCGCCAGCGTGTGCCGCGCGATTTCCGCCAGCGTCCCGGCGAGCTCGACCCCGGTGGGGCCACCGCCGATCACCGCGAAGGTGAGGCAGGCATTGCGTTCGGCATCGCTGCCGCTGGCCTCGGCGCGCTCGAAGGCGGCGAGGATGCGTCGCCGGATGACGAAGGCGTCGTCGAGAGTCTTGAGTCCGGGTGCGTGACGCTCCCAGTCGTCGTGACCGAAGTAGGCGTGTGTCGCGCCGCTCGCGACCAGAAGATAGTCGTAGCCGATGTCCCGATCGCCCGCGCGGACCCGCCGCGCGTCCAGGTCGATCTTCGAGACCTCGCCCATCAACACGGTGACGTTGCGCTGCTTGCGCAAAATGTAGCGCAGCGGCGCCGCGATCGAGGGTGCCGCAAGTCCGGCGGTGGCCACCTGGTACAGCAGCGGCTGGAACAGGTGATGGTTGCTGCGATCGATCAGCGTGATGTCGACCGGCGCATTGCGCAGATGCCGCACGGCCCACAGGCCGCCGAATCCGCCGCCGACGACCACGATGCGTTTCAGATTGCTCATATCGCAAAACTTAACCGAAACGCCGCGATACCGGCGCGCTAAAATGGCCGTGACCTTTCAAGCCTGAATCATGAACACCATCACCCAGCCAGATCTGATCGCGAGCGTCGCCGACGCCCTGCAGTACATCTCCTATTACCATCCGCCGGATTACATCCGCGCGCTTGGGAAAGCCTACGAACTCGAGCAGTCGCCGGCGGCGCGCGACGCCATCGCGCAGATCCTCTCGAACTCGCGCATGTGTGCGGAAGGGCGGCGTCCCATCTGCCAGGACACCGGCATCGTCGTGGTGTTCGCCAGGGTGGGCATGAACGTGCGCTGGGACGCGAAGCTGTCGTTCGATGAGATGATCAACGAGGGAGTGCGTCGCGCCTATCTACATCCGGACAACAAGCTGCGCGCATCGATCGTCAGTGACCCGAACTTCTCGCGCAAGAACACGCGCGACAACACGCCGGCCGTGATCCACACGCAGCTGGTGCCGGGCGACGAACTCGAGATCACCGTGGCGGCCAAGGGTGGCGGCTCCGAGAACAAGTCGAAGTTCGTGATGCTGAATCCCTCGGATTCCCTGGTCGACTGGGTGCTGAAGACCGTGCCGCTGATGGGCGCGGGCTGGTGCCCGCCGGGCATGCTGGGCATCGGCATCGGCGGCTCCGCCGAGAAAGCCATGTTGCTCGCGAAAGAGTCGTTGATGGAGCCCATCGACATGACGGAGCTCATCGCGCGGGGACCGAAAACCAAGACGGAGGAGCTGCGCATCGAGCTGTACGACAAGGTCAACGCACTCGGCATCGGCGCGCAGGGCCTCGGCGGCCTGTCTACCGTGCTCGACGTCAAGATCCTCGAATACCCGACGCACGCCGCGTCCAAGCCCGTGGCGATGATCCCGAACTGCGCCGCCACGCGTCATGTGCATTTCACGCTGGACGGCACCGGGCCGGCGGTGCTCGAACCACCGAAATTGTCCGACTGGCCGAAGGTCGACTGGGCGCCGGCACCGGACGCGCGCCGTGTGAATCTCGACACGCTGACGCCGGCGGAGGTTGCGAGCTGGAAGCCCGGCGAGTCGCTGCTGCTGAACGGCCGGATGCTCACCGGCCGCGACGCGGCCCACAAACGCATCGCTGACCTGTTCGCCCGGGGCGAGTCGTTGCCCCCGGGAGTGGATTTTCGCAACCGGGTGATCTACTACGTCGGCCCGGTGGATCCCGTGCGCGGCGAGGTCGTCGGCCCGGCGGGCCCGACCACCGCCACACGCATGGACAAGTTCACCGAGATGATGCTCGCCAGGACCGGACTCATCGCCATGGTGGGCAAGGCGGAGCGCGGCCCAGCCGGCATCGAAGCCATTCACAAGCATCGCGCGGCGTACCTCATGGCCGTGGGCGGCGCGGCGTACCTGGTGTCGAAAGCCATCAAGGCGTCGCGCGTCGTGGCCTTCGAGGATCTCGGCATGGAAGCGATCTACGAATTCACCGTCGAAGACATGCCGGTGACCGTGGCTGTCGATGCCAATGGCACCTCGGTCCACCAGACCGGCCCTGCCGAGTGGAGCCAGAGGATCGCCGCCGGAATCAAAGTGCGGCGATGACCGAATCTAACTACGTGGGAACCAGCAGCTGACCACGGTGCCGCGCGCACGCGCGCTCTCGATGCGCAGCGAGCCGGCCATCATCTGGGCGCGGTAGTGCATGATGCGCAGGCCCAGGCCCTTGGACTGCTGTACCGAGGGATTGAAGCCGTCGCCATTGTCCTCGATGCGCAGCAGTCCGCGTTCGCCGTCGCAACGCAGCTCGATGAACACCTGGCCGGCCGTGCCGTGTTGCGCCGCGTTGGTGACCGCCTCCTGCGCGATGCGATACAGGTGCAGCGCGTTGACCGACTCGAGACCGCGGTCCAGCGTGTCGTCGGCCTCGCAGCGCACGTTGATGTGGAACATGGCGGACAGCCGCCGCGCGAGTTCCACCAGCGCCAGCGCCAGTCCGCCGCGGTCGAACGTTACGGGTGTCAGGCCGCGCGCCAGCGCGCGCGTGGTGAAGATGGCGTCGTTCACCAGCAGCGCCACTTCTTCGATCGCCGGAGACAGTGCGGGCGCCTCGCGTTCGGCCCGGTTCTCCAGGCCGCGCAGCAACAGCGCGATGCCGGTGAGCTCCTGGCCGAGTCCGTCGTGCAAATCGTTGCCGATGCGCTGCTGTTCGCGGTTACTCGCCTCGAGCACTTCGCGCTCCAGCTGCCGCCGCGCCGTCGCGTCCTGCAGCATGGTCAGCCAGAAACGTTCGCCGCGCAGCACCAGCGAGGTGATCGCCGCCTCGACGAACAGCGTGCCGTCGCCATCCTGCGCGCCGCGCACGGTGAGCTCGCTCACCAGCGGGGCGCCGGAGCGCGCCGCGGCTTCGTCGGCGATGCGTCGGTCGAGCGGCGGATCGCAGGGCAGTTGGCGCAGGTGTTTGCCGATGAACGAGCCCGCGACGAAGCCGAACATGCGATCGAACGCCGGGTTGGTCATGCGGATGATGCCGCCGCTGTCCGACAGCACCACGCCCTCGTGCATCACCTCGATCGCCAACGCCTGGCTGCGCAGCACTTCTTCATTTGCCTTGCGGTCGGTGATGTCGTGCACAACGCCGATGAATCGGTTGATGCTGCCGTCGAGCGCGACGATGGGCTGATTGGCGAGGTGTATCCAGCGCGTGTCGCCGCGAAATGTCCTGAGCGCCAGCTCCATTTCGGTGCGTTCGCCGGCGCGCAGGCGCTTGCGGCGCTGGATCGCCCCGGCGTGATCCGCAGGAAAGAACACGTGGCGCCAGCCCAGGCGATTCAGCTGCTCGAAAGGCGCACCGAAGAATTCTTCCCAGCCGGGACTGGCCCATACCACCTGAGCCTCGCCCTCGGGGTCGACCGCGGCTTCGTACACGAAGCCGGACGTCAATTCCGCCACGGTGCGATAGCGGAATTCGCTTTCGCGCAGCGCGTCGGCCGCCTGCTTGCGCTCGGTAACGTCGACGACCACGCCAACCACGCGCGTGTAGCGGCCGGTCGTGGGGTCGGCGATGGGGCTGTTCTTCACCTCGACCCAGCGGATGTGCCCGTCGCAACGGCGGATGGGGATGGTGAAATCGACCGTCTCGCCGGCGATGTAGCGCCGCACGCGCTCGCGGCTGGCTTCTTCCCAGCCTTCACTCACGTGGAAGCTTTGCCAGCCGCGGCGACGGTATTCCTCGTCGCTGCAGCCGTACACCCGTTCCGAGCCGAGGGCCCAGACGAGCTCAAAGAGCCCTTTCTCGTTGAGCGTGTATTCGTGAACCGCGCCGCCCGACAGGTCCGCGACCGTGCGGTAGCGCGCGTGGTGCAGCGACAACTCGTGCTCGTTGGCCTTGCGGCGGCTGATGTCACGCGAATGGGCGATGATGCCGAGCACGGCCGGATTGGCGAGCGCATTCACCGCGACACTCTCGAGCCACAACCAGCTGCCGTCGCGGTGACGAAAGCGGTACTCGAAGTGATTGAGCTCCGGCTGACTGTCGCTCGCCGCGAGAAAACCGCGAAAGCGCTCGCGCATCGGCTCGACGTCATCTGGATGCAGGAATTCGGACGCGTTACGTCCTAACAACTCCGCGACCGAATAGCCGAGATAGCGGCTTACCGCTTCGTTGGCGTAGGTGAACGAACCCTGCGCGTCCTGCACGGTGATGATTTCGAGCGCGTACTCGGTGAGGGCCCGCAGGCGCGCGTCTGAGCCATTGCCGGGACCCAGGGCGGCGCGAGCGTCTGCGGGGGTTTGCGCGATCATCTTGGGGCGGCAATTCTATGCCACGTCAAAATGGGGTCTCGTCCGATGGCGTGGCGGCCATGCTACCGACGGCATGCGACGAGCCGTGCGGCCACCCTGTTAACTCGTAAGCTATTAATTTCATTTAAATTCCTTGTTGAACTCCGGCGACTCAAGGGGTTTTCCTCGTGTTGCATCTCCCCAAACACGTGATAGTCTCGGCCGCATTGCAGGAGAGTTCGAAGGGTTCCGTTTCCGCCGATACGCTGGTCTACGTTTAGTCGTGGGCTTTGCGTACGCCATTTCGTGCTCGCTCTCGGCGGGCCTTCCATCGGCCCCCTCCCTCTTGTAACCCGATGCGCGGTGCGCACCGGGAACATAAAACATTCTGGGAAG
>Ga0207675_100004180_pt1 | contig 13971 bp, 10 predicted proteins | sample KBSSwiS42_FD_184305 | JGI IMG/M metagenome (GOLD analysis project Ga0207675, IMG submission 184305) | Switchgrass rhizosphere microbial communities from Kellogg Biological Station, Michigan, USA - KBS Switchgrass S4-2 (SPAdes) (version 2) | ecosystem: Host-associated > Plants > Roots >... | reverse complement strand
CCCAGTACGTGCTGTCGGTGGCGGTGGCCGCCGCCGTCGCGGCCGGCCTGGTCGACCTGCTCCAGCGCTCCGACCTGTTCGGGGGCCAGCTCGAGCCGGGCGTCTTCCGGCCGGCCCTCGCCGTGGTCTGGGTCCTCGCCATGGCCGCCTTCTTCCTCGTCAACCACTCGCTGGTCAGCACCGTGGTCAGCCTCTCGACTGGCCAGGGGTTCGTGCAGAGCTGGCTGCGGGCGGCCCCGGTGGCGGCCGCCGACTGGGCCGCCAGCATCGCCTACGGCCTGATCATCGCCGCCCTGCTGGTCCACGACCAGGCGCTGCTGCCGCTGCTCATCGTGCCCATCGGCCTGACCTTCCTCGGAAACCGGGCCTGGGCCCGCAGCCTGGCCCAGGGCCAGCGGATGCACTCGCTGTACGCGGCCGGCCGGGCCCTGTCCAACCGGCTGGGCGACACCCGCGCCTGGGAGGTCTTCGCCCGCCAGGTGGCCGACGTGCTCAACTGCGAAGGGGCGGCGGTCTTCCTCGGCCGCGACGAGGACGGCGCCCTCGACGTGATCGCCACCGTCGGCAGCGAGCGGCTGACCGTGCCGCCGTCCAAGGCCGCCTGGGAGCAGGCGGCCCGGGGCTGGGCGACCCGCGCCGGCTGGGCCCGCTACACCATGGTCCCGATGGAGGCCGACGGCGAGATCGTCGGCTACGCGGCCGCATTCGGCCCCCGGGTCGACGAGGACTTCACCGGCGACGACACCGAGACCCTGCTCACCCTGGCCAACCAGGGGGCGGCGGCGCTGGTCAACGAGGAGCTGTACCGGACGGCCGAGAGCGAGCGGGCCCAGCTCGTCGACATCGTCGAGCACTCCTCTGACGGCATCTACACCGTCGGGGCCGACCGCACCGTCAAGTCCTGGAACGCGGCCATGGTCGCCCTCACCGGCTACCAGGAGGACGAGGCGGTGGGGCAGAAGTGCTTCAACCTGCTCCGGGCCCGCGACGGCGACGGTGTCGACATGTGCGCCGCCGACTGCCCGATCCTGGCCGCCGCCGACTCCGGCCACGAGGAGGTCCGCGACGCCTCGGTGCTGAACAAGGAGGGGCTGGCCCGCTGGATCCGCTACGCCCACGCCCCGGTCATCGTCGGCGACGGGCAGATGGACACCGACGTGGTGGTGGTCCGCGACGTCACCCGGGAGCGCCAGACCGACGAGCTCAAGGCCGACTTCGTGGCCAGCGTCTCCCACGAGCTGCGGACCCCGCTCACCCCCATCAAGGGCTTCCTGATGACGCTGCTGCGCGAGGACCGCGACTTCGCCCAGGACCGGCGGCGCGAGTACTACAAGCTCATGCTGATGCAGTCCCAGCGCCTGGAGCGCCTGATCGAGGACCTGCTCGAGGTGACCCGGCTTGAGGCCGGGGCCGGGCTGGTCGACGCGACCGCGATCGACGCCGTCGACCTGGTCCGCCAGGTCGTGGACCGCTTCACCAGCGAGGACCCGGACCGGACGGTCCACGTGGTCGCCCCCGACCACGCCGTCTACTGCCGCGGCGACTGGATGCGGGTCGACCAGGTGCTGGGCAACCTGCTCTCCAACGCTCTGCGCTACGCCCCGCCCCACGAGCCGGTCGAGGTCCGCCTCGTCCCCCAGGGCCGCGAGGTGGTGTTCGAGGTCCGCGACTGGGGGCCAGGCATCCCGATCGACGAGCAGTCGCGCATCTTCGAGCGCTTCCACCGGGTCGGCCACTACATGACCAGGGAGCCGGGCGGCGCCGGCCTCGGCCTGTACCTGGCCAAGCGCCTGGTCGAGGCCATGGGCGGCCGCATCTGGGTGTCCAGCCGCCTCGGCCACGGCTCGGTCTTCTCCTTCGCCCTCCCCGCCGAGCCCAGCCTCAACGCGGTCGCCACCCGCGACCGCCACACCGGCTGAACGGCCGGTCGGTATCCTCTTTGACGCTGCGTGCCGCCCACCGGAGGGCGGCCATGGACGCGAGGAGGCGTGCTTGCAGCGACGGGTGATCATCATGGGGGCCGCCGGCCGCGACTTCCACAACTTCAACAGCGCCTTCCGCGGCGACCCGGCGACCGAGGTGGTGGCGTTCACCGCCACCCAGATCCCCTACATCGACGACCGGACCTACCCGGCCGCCCTGGCCGGCCCCGCCTACCCCCAGGGGATCCCGATCTTCCCCGAGGAGCGGCTGGAGGACCTGATCGCCGCCAAGGACGCGCACGAGGTGGTGTTCAGCTACTCCGACGTCCGCCACGTCGACGTCATGCACGTCGCCTCCAGGGTATTGGCGGCCGGGGCCGACTTCCGGCTGCTCGGGCCGCGCCAGACCGAGCTGGTGGCGGCGGTGCCGGTGGTGGCCGTGTGCGCCGTCCGCACCGGGGCGGGCAAGTCCCAGACCACCCGGCGGGTGGCCGAGATCCTGCGCGCCGCCGGCCGCAAGGTGGTGGCCGTGCGCCACCCGATGCCCTACGGCGACCTGGCCAGCCAGGCCGTGCAGCGGTTCACGACCGTCGAGGACCTGGTCGCGGCCCGGGCCACCATCGAGGAGCGGGAGGAGTACGAGCCCCACCTGGCCGCCGGCACGGTCGTGTACGCCGGGGTCGACTACCACGCCATCCTGGAGCAGGCCCAGGCCGAGGCCGACGTGCTGCTGTGGGACGGCGGCAACAACGACCTGCCGTTCTACCGGCCCGACCTGCACATCGTGGTCGCCGACCCGCTGCGGGCCGGGCACGAGTCCAGCTACCACCCGGGCGAGGCCAACGCCAGAGCCGCCGACGTGCTGGTCATCAACAAGGTCGACGAGGCCACCGCCGAGCAGGTGGCCGCCCTCGAGGAGCAGCTCAAGCAGCTCAACACCGGCGCGGTCGTGGTCAAGGCGGCCAGCCCGGTCCGGGTCGAGGACCCCGAGCTGGTCACCGGCAAGCGGGTCCTGGTGGTCGAGGACGGCCCGACCCTGACCCACGGCGAGATGAGCTACGGCGCCGGGGTGGTCGCCGCCCGCCGCCTCGGGGCCGCCGAGATCGTCGACCCCCGCCCGTACCTGGTCGGCTCCCTGGCCGAGGTGTACGAGCGCTACCCCCACATCGGCGCCCTGGTCCCGGCCATGGGCTACTCCGACGCCCAGATCCGCGAGCTGGAGACCGTCATCAACCAGGCCCCGGTGGACGCGGTGGTCATCGGCACCCCGATCGATCTGCGCGGCATCGCCACCATCACCCACCCGGCGACCCGGGTCCGCTACGACCTGGTCGAGCAGGGCCAGCCCGACCTGGCCGCCGTCCTCGACCCCATCATCCGCGCCAGCGCCACCCCCGCGACCCCCAAGGAGCCCGCTCGATGACCACCGACGCCCAGACCAGCGACTACCGCAGCTTCCTCGAGGCCCAGCCCGTGCCCACCCTGCGCGACTGGGCCCTCGAGGTGGCCAAGGACAAGCACGACGTCGGCTTCTACTGGGAGGTGGCCAAGCACCTGCCCGACACCCAGGAGGCCAACCTCGACTGGGCCACCTACGACCCGATCGACGCCATCCGTGAGATCAGCCACCTGGTCAGGCATTTCCGCGAGGAGGCGGCCGACCCCGAGGTCGCCGACCTGCTCCGCATCCGCTACGTCGACTACCTGGTCGAGCACGCCGACGACCGGAGGTTCGACCGACGGACTGGCTCTGGTCACCCGACGACTGGCTGAGCCGCCTCCTCCTCCAGCGGGGGCTGGCCGCCGTCTACCTGGTCGCGTTCCTGGTGACGGCCAACCAGTTCCGCCCGCTGCTGGGGGAGCGGGGCCTCCAGCCGGTCCCCCGGTTCCTGGCCGCCGTCCCGTTCGGCCGGGCGCCGAGCATCTTCCAGCTCCACTACTCGGACCGGTTCCTGACCCTGGTCGCCTGGGCCGGGGCCGCGCTGGCCGCGGCGGCCCTGGCCGGCCTCCCCGACGCGGGGCCGGCCTGGGTGCCGGTGGCCGTCTGGCTGGCCCTGTGGACCCTGTACCTGTCGATCGTCAACGTCGGCCAGACGTTCTACGGCTTCGGTTGGGAGACGCTGCTGCTCGAGGCCGGCTTCCTGGCCGTCTTCCTCGGCCCGGCCTCCACCGCCCCGCCAACCCTGGTGCTGTGGCTGTACCGGTGGCTGCTGTTCCGGGTCGAGTTCGGGGCCGGGCTGATCAAGCTCCGCGGCGACCGCTGCTGGCGTGACCTCAGCTGCCTCGACTACCACCACGAGACCCAGCCCCTCCCGGGCCCGCTGAGCTGGTTCTTCCACCACCTGCCACAGCGCCTCCACAAGGCCGAGGTGCTGGCCAACCACGCCACCCAGCTGGTGGTGCCGTTCGGCCTGTTCGCCCCCCAGCCGGTGGCCACCGTTGCCGCCCTCGTCATCATCGTCACCCAGACGTGGCTGCTGGTCAGCGGCAACTTCTCCTGGCTCAACCTGATCACCGTCGTGCTGGCCACCGCCGCCCTCGACGGCCGTTTCCTTGGCGCCGTCCTGCCCGTCGACCCGCCGGCCACCCTGGTTCTCGCCACGGCCGTCCCGGCCGGCTGGCAGCAGGCCGCCGTGGTCGCCCTGACCCTGCTGGTCGCCGCCCTCAGCGTCCGGCCGGTCCGCAACCTGCTCGGCCGCCGCCAGCTGATGAACGCCAGCTTCGACCCCCTGCGCCTGGTCAACACCTACGGCGCCTTCGGCGCCATCACCCGGGTCCGCCGCGAGGTCGTCCTCGAGGGCACCGACGACCCCACCCCCGGCCCGGACACCGTCTGGCGGGAGTACCAGTTCAAGGCCAAGCCCGGCGACCCCCACCGCCGCCCCCGCCAGGTCGCCCCGTACCACCTGCGCCTCGACTGGCTGGCATGGTTCGCGGCCATGTCCCCGCCCTCGGCCCACCCCTGGATGGTCGAGCTGGTGACCCGGCTGCTCCAGAACGACCGGGCCACCCTCAAGCTCCTCGGCCCCAACCCGTTCCCCGACAGCCCGCCCGCCCTGGTCCGGGCCCGCCTCTACCGTTACCGCTTCACCACCCCGGCCGAACGCCGCTCCACCGGCGCCTGGTGGTCCCGCCACCTGCTGGGCGAGTACCTCCCGCCGCTGCGCCTCGACCCGGTCAGCGGGGGGCGAGCTCGTCCGCCAGGGCGCCCAGGAACAGGCCGACGTCGGTGACCACGCCGGTGGCCTGGGCCGAGCCGCGGTCGGCGAGCTTGGTGACGGTCGCGGGGTTGATGTCGACACAGACCAGCGGGACCGAGGCCGGCAGGAGGTTGCCGGTGGCGATGGAGTGGAGCATGGAGGCGACCATCAGGGCGTAGCCGACCCCGGGGAGGAGCGAGCGCATCTGGCGCTGGGCCTCGACCACGTCGGTGACGGTGTCGGGCAGGGGGCCGTCGTCGCGGACCGAGCCGCCGAGGACGAAGTCGACCCCGTGCTGGACGCAGGCGTGCATGATCCCGGAGGTGAGCACGCCCTGCTCGACCGCCTTGGCGATCGAGCCGTAGCGGCGGATGGTGTTGAGGGCCCGGATGTGGTGCTCGTGGCCGTGCTCGACCCCGATCCCCTCGGCCAGGTTGACCCCGAGGGAGGTGCCGTACAGGGCGCCCTCGATGTCGTGGGTGGCCAGGGCGTTGCCGGCGAACAGCACGTCCATGTAGCCGGCCTCGATCAGCCGGACCACCGAGGGCCCGGCGCCCGTGTGGACCACCGCCGGCCCGCCGACCCAGAGGATCTTCTCGCCCCGCTCCTTGGTCGCCCGCATGGCCCCGGCAACCCGGCGCACGATCAGCCCCTGGGGCTTCTCGCTCGACACCTGGGAGGACATGAACTCGAAGACCTCGCCGGTCCGGCCCCGGTCCAGCGGCTGGACCCGGATGCCCTGGCTGCCCACCACCACCTGCTCGCCCTTGACCACGTCCGACATGGGCACGGTCCGGGCCCGGCGGTCGCGGACCACGATCGCGCAGTCCATCTCCGGGTTGTCGACCTGGACCCAGGTGCCGCCGACCCGCACCTCGGTGTCCAGATTGGTCGAGGAGTAGAAGCCGTCGGGCAGGACCCCGTCCATCTCTGCCGGGACCAGGGTCACGTCGCCGGTCTCCAGGCGCTGCATGCCCAGGCCCATGAGCGACTGGACCAGCTCCTCCAGGCGCTCGGGGTCGTCGGTGCAGATCTGGAGGCGGGCGTACGACGGGTCGACCGGGGTCCGGCCGACGTCGAACTGCTCGATCTCGTAGCTCCCGTGCGCCTCCAGGACCTGGTCCAGGATGCGGGTGAACAGCATGGAGTCGATGATGTGACCGCGGATCTCCAGGGTGTCCTTGTGGGGCAGCGGCGTGGCGGCCATGGCTCCTCGGTGCGGGTCGCGGGTCGTGGCGGACGGCCGATTGTCGCACGCCCCGCGCGTAGACTGGCCGCGATGATCGACCTGCGTTCCGACACCTTCACCCGCCCCACCCCGGCCATGCGCCGGGCCATGGCCACCGCCGAGGTCGGCGACGACGTCTGGGGCGAGGACCCGACGATCAAGCGGCTGGAGGCGGCCGTGGCCGAGCGCCTCGGCCACGAGGCCGCCCTGTACGTCCCCTCGGGGACCATGGGCAACCAGATCTGCCTGCGCCTGGCCGCCCCGCCCGGGACCGAGGTCCTGGCCAACGAGGACAACCACATCCTCTGGTACGAGGCCGCGGCCGCCCCAGTGCTCAGCGGCGTCCAGCTCCACCCGGTCCCCGGGGCCCGCGGGATGCTGGACCCGGCCGCCGCCCGCGCCCGGGTCCGGACCGCCCGCTACGGCGTGCCGACCAGCGCCATCGCCGTCGAGCAGACCCACAACCGGGCCGGCGGGGCCGTCCAGCCGCTGGAGGTCCTGGAGGAGCTGCGGGCCCTGGCCGACGAGGCCGGGCTCCACCTGCACTGCGACGGGGCCCGGATCTGGAACGCCTCGGTCGCCTCCGGGGTGCCCCTGGAGCGCTACGGGAGCCTGTTCGACAGCCTCTCGGTCTGCTTCTCCAAGGCCCTTGGGGCGCCCGTCGGGTCGGCCGTCGTCGGCCGCCGGGAGCTGGTCGAGCGGGCCCGGGAGGTCCGGCACCTGTACGGCGGGGCCATGCGCCAGGCCGGGGTGCTGGCCGCGGCCGCCCTGGTCGCCCTCGAGCAGATGGTCGACCGCCTGGCCGAGGACCACGCCAACGCCCGCGGCCTGGCCGAGACGGTGGCCGCGGCCGTGCCCGGCAGCATCGAGGTGGCCGCCGTCCAGACCAACATGGTCCTGCTGGCCGCCGGCCCCTTCGGCACCGACGGGCCCGGGCTGGTCGAGCGGCTGGCCGGCCTTGGGGTGCTGGCCGCCGACACCGACCCCGACCGGGTCCGGCTGGTCTTCTCCTACGAGGTCGGCTCCGACGACGCCGAGCGGGCCGCCAAGGCGGTCGTCGCCGCCGCCGGATGAGGGAGCCCACCCCCGAGCGGCCGTTCGACCTGGCCGACGTGGAGCGGGCGGCCGCCCGGATCGCCGGCCACGTCCACCGCACCCCGGTGATCACCTCGCGCCTGCTCGACCGGGAGCTCGGCTGCCAGGTGGTCGCCAAGGGCGAGCACCTCCAGCGGGTCGGGGCGTTCAAGGCCAGGGGGGCGTTCAGCGCCCTGCTCGCCCTCGACCCGGCCGCCAGGGCGGCCGGGGTCCTGGCCGTCAGCTCCGGCAACCACGGCCAGGCGGTCGCTCTGGCCGCGGCCGAGACCGGGAGCCGGGCGGTGGTGGTGATGCCGGCCGGCTCCAACCCGGCCAAGGTGGCCGCCACCCGGGCCTACGGGGCCGAGGTGATCATGGACGGGGTCACGGGGGAGAACCGCGAGCGCTTCGCGGCCGAGCTGGCCGCCGCCCGCGGCCTGCGCCTCGTCCACCCCTTCGACGACCACGACGTCATGGCCGGCCAGGGCACGGCCGCCCTTGAGCTGCTCGAGGACGAGCCCGGCCTCGACCTGGTGCTGGTGCCGGTGGGCGGGGGCGGGCTGATCGCCGGGACGGCCGCCGCCGTCAAGGGCCGCTCGCCGGCCACCCGGGTGGTCGGGGTCGAGCCGGCGGCGGCCGCCGACGCCCAGGCGTCGCTGCGGGCCGGTCGGCGTATCCCCCTGCCCGCGGCCCCGGCCACCATCGCCGACGGGGTCCGCAGCCTGTGCGTCGGCGAGCGGCCGTTCGAGGTCATCCGCCGCCTGGTCGACGACATCGTCACCGTCACCGACACCGAGCTGCTCGACGCCCTGGCCCTGTGCTGGTCCCGGACCAAGCAGCTGGTCGAGCCGACGGCCGCCCTTCCCCTGGCCGCCCTCCAGACCGGCGCTGTCCGCGGGCGGCGGGTCGGGGTCGTCCTCACCGGCGGCAACGTCGACACCGCCGCCCTGACCGCCTGCCTGGCCCCGACGCGGTAGCGTGCTGGCATGGAGCAACACCTGTCGCCGGGCGCGCCCGAGCCGGCGCCCCGGTGGGCGCGCTGGTTCGTCGGGGTCTACCTGGCCCTGTTCGTGGTCTGCGGGGTGGCCGGGCTGGAGGCGTGGCCGCTGACCGGGTGGCGGCTGTTCGCCGACGCCCGCCAGGCCAGGCAGCCCGGCTTCGAGGCGGTCACGGTCGACCGGGCCGGCCGGGAGACGCCGATCCCGTTCCCCGACCTGCCGGCCGGGTACCGCGGCAACGTCCAGATCCTCAAGGGGTTCGCCCGCCTGCCGGCAGGGCGGCAGGCGGCCGTCTGCCAGGCCTGGGCCGAGGTCGTCCGCGACCGGGGCGGCGAGGTCGCCGAGGTCCGCATCTACCAGACCGTCACCGACGTGTCGCAACGCTCCGGCGACCGGGGCGCCCCGCCGGCCAGATCACTCCGCTTCACCTGCCGCCCCGGGAGCGCCGGTGCCGCCGGCTGACGGCCGGCCGGGCCGGGGGCTGCCGGCCCGGGTCGAGCGGTGGCTGTTCGCGCCCGGCGACCCGCGGCGGCTGGCCGCGGTCCGGATCGGGCTGTGCGGGCTGCTGGCGGCCCGGCTGGCCAGCGGCCCCTACCCGGAGCTGGCCACCCAGCCGCCGGCGTTGTTCCGGCCGATCTCGTTCCTGCGCCTGCTCGACCGGATGCCGTCGCCCGAGGCCGTGGCCGCCCTCCAGGCGCTCGCCCTCGGCGCGGCCGTGCTGGCCACGGTCGGGCTGCTGACCCGCTTCACCCTGCCCGTGGCCTGGCTGGCCGCCCTGCCCCTGGTCGCGATGACCTCAAGCCTCGGCAAGGTCGTCCACAACGACGTGCTCCTGCTGCTGTGCCTGCTCCCGCTCCTGCCGTCGCGGGCCGGGGCGGTCTGGTCGCTCGACGCCCGACTGCGCCCGGTGGCCCGGCCGGGGCCGGCGTTCGGCTGGCCGGTGCGGACGGCCATGGTGGTGGTGGCCGGGGCCTACTTCTTCTCCGGCCTGGCCAAGCTGCTCCACGCCGGGCCGGCCTGGGTGGCCAGCGACAACCTCCGCTGGGTGCTGTACGCCGCCAGCGACGCCCAGCCCGAGCCCAACCCGTTCGCCCTGTTCGTCGCCGACCGGCCGCTGCTCGCCCAGCTGGTCGCGGCGGCCACCCTGGCCGTCGAGCTCGGCTTCCCGCTGGTGCTGTGGCGCCCCCGGCTGGCCTGGGTGCTCGTCCCGGCCGTTGTCGCCATGCACGCCGGCATCGGCCTGGCCATGCACCTGGACTACTCGGCCATGGCCGCCACCGTGCTGGTCGTGTTCGTCGACTGGCCCGCCCTGGCCGACCGCCTCCGCGGCCCCGGCCCCGAACCCGCCGGCCGGTCCGGCCCCGTCCCAGCCGAGGAGCGACGATGACCACCGAGGCCGACCTCCTGATCCTCGGGGCGCCGGTGTGGACCGGCGACCCGGCCCGGCCCTGGGCCGACGCCGTGGCCGTGCGTGGCGGCCGGGTCGCCGCCGCCGGCCCGGAGCGGGAGGTGGCGGCGCTGCGGGGACCGGCGACCCGGGTGCTGGCCCTGGACGGCGGGCTGGTCCTGCCCGGGTTCGCCGACGCCCACGTCCACACCGCCGCCGGCGGCCTGGAGCTGGCCCAGTGCGACCTCCACGGGGTCGAGCCGGCGGCGTACCCGGCCACCGTGGCCCGCTACGCCGCCGAGCGGCCCGAGGACGCCTGGGTCATCGGCGGCGGCTGGGTGATGGACGCCTTCGGCACCGCCGGCCCCCACCGCAGCGGCCTGGACGCGGTCGTGGCCGACCGGCCGGTGCTGCTCGAGTCCACCGACGGCCACAGCGCCTGGGTCAACAGCCGGGCCCTGGAGCTGGCCGGCGTCACCCGGGCCACCCCCGACCCGCCGCGGGGCCGGGTCGAGCGCGACGCCGCCGGCGAGCCCACCGGCGCCCTCCACGAATCGGCCATGGCCCTGGTCGGCGACCTCGCCCCCGAGCCCGGCCCGGCCGAGTGGGAGGCGGCTGTCGAGCGCGGCCAGGCCCACCTCCACCGCCTCGGCATCACCGCCTGGCAGGACGCGGACGTCGGCCCCGAGATGCTGGCCGCCTACCGGGCGGTGGCCGAGCGGGGCCGGCTCACCGGCCGGGCCGTGGCCGCCCTGCGCTGGGACGTCGAGGCCGGTGCGGCCCAGCTGCCCGACCTGGTCGAGCGCCGCCGGCAGGCGGAGGGGTCGGGGGAACCCCAGGGGGGTGCCCCGGTGGATCGGGAGGGGTCCGGGGAACCCCAGGGGGGTGCCCCGGTCAATCGGCCGGGAAGGCTGCGGGCCAGCGCCGTCAAGATCTTCGCCGACGGGGTGTTCGAGAACCGCACCGCGGCCATGCTCGAGCCCTACCTCGACGGCGACGGCCGCCCCACCGCCAACCTGGGCATCGGCATGCTCGGGGCCGAGGAGCTGGCCGGGGTGGTCACCGCCCTGGACGGCGAGGGCTTCGACGTGCACGTCCACGCCATCGGCGACCGGGCCGTCCGCGACACCCTCGACGCCTTCGCGGCCGCGGCCGCCGCCAACGGCCGCCGCGACGCCCGCCACCAGATCGCCCACCTCCAGTTCGTCCACCCCGCCGACCGCCCCCGCTTCCGCCGCCTCGGGGTGGTCGCCAACGCCCAGCCGTACTGGTCCTGCCTCGACGGCTACATGCGCGAGCTCACCCTGCCGTTCCTTGACCCCGAGCGGGCCGGCTGGCAGTACCCGTGGGCCAGCCTGCGCCGGGCCGGGGCGGTGCTGGCCTTCGGGAGCGACTGGACGGTATCGACGGCCAACCCGCTGGAGGAGATCGAGGTCGCGGTGGGCCGCATGGTCCCCGGCGACCCCGACGGCGAGCCGTTCCTGCCCGACGAGCGGGTCGACCTGCCGGCCGCCCTGGCCGCCTTCACCTCCGGCTCGGCCTACGCCCTGCACCTCGAGGACCAGACGGGCTCCATCGCCCCCGGCAAGCTGGCCGACCTGGCCGTGCTGGACCGCGACCCGTTCGACGCGGCCTCCGGGCCCCTCGGCGGGGTGCGGGTCCTGGCCACCCTGGTCGAGGGCGAGCCGGTCCACGCCGACCCCGCCCTCGACCTGGCCTGAGCGGCCGCGCTCAGGGGCGGATGTTGCGGTTGGCCCGGAACAGGTTGTCCGGGTCGTAGCGGCGCTTGACCTCGACCAGGCGGTCGTAGTTGGCGCCGTAGGTGGCCCGGACCCGGTCGTCGCCCTCGTCGGCGGTCTGGAAGTTGATGTAGGTGGCCCCGGTCGACCAGGGCCGCAGCCGCGCCCCGGCGTCGCGGACCCACTGACGGAACCGGCCGGCCTCTGGCTCATCGGGCGCCCACATGCCGTTGACGCCGAGGACGTAGCGGGCGTCCCGGTTGCCGACGGCCCCGTCGTCGGCCGGCCGCTCGTTGAGGGCGCCGCTCAGGTGGAGCACGCCCAGCTCGGCCTCGGGGATGGGGCAGTCGGCGAACAGCTCCCGCATGCCGGCCAGCAGCCCGTCCTCCAGCCCGGCCAGGAACTCGGTCCTCCAGTAGTAGTGGTGGCCGTCGGGCTCGGTGTCGTCCAGGTAGGACTGGACCTCGGTGTAGGGCTGGGGGCCGAGCAGGTCGAAGACCGGGTCGCCGAGGGCCCGGACCGGGGCCAGGTCGCGCTCGGCGTCGCCGGGGTCGCCGCTGTGGCACACGGCGAAGGTGCAGAGCCGCCGGCCGTGCCAGGCGGCGGGCACGAACGGGGCCGGCGGGGCGTTGAGCAGGATCAGCCAGGTGGCCAGCTCGCGGGGGGCCGCGGCGGTGAGCGTCCGGTAGGCGGCCATGACCTCCTCGGCCCGCTCGAACGGCCAGGCGATCAGCCCGCCCACCACCTGGGGGCCGACCGGGTGGAGCTGGAAGGTGAACCGGGTGACCACGCCGAGGTTGCCGCCGCCGCCCCGCAGCGCCCAGAACAGGTCCGGGTGGCGCTCGCGGCTGGCCGTCCGGACCTGCCCGTCGGCGCCGACGACCTCGGCCTCGACCAGGTTGTCGGCCGTCCAGCCGAACCGGCGGGTCAGGTAGCCGAGGCCGCCGCCGAGGGTGAGGCCGGCCACGCCGACCTTGGAGATGAACCCGAGCGGGGTGGCCAGGCCGTGGGCCTGGGTGGCGCGGTCGACGTCGGCCAGCCGGCAGCCCGGCCCGACGTGGGCCAGCCTGGCCTCGGGGTCGACGGTGAGCTGACACAGGCCGGACAGGTCGAGGGTCAGGCCGCCCTCGGCGATCGCCGTCCCGGCGATGTTGTGCCCGCCGCCCTTGACCCCGAGCAGCAGGCCGTGGGCGCGGGCGAAGCCGACGGCGGCGGCCACGTCGGCGGCCGAGGCCGGCTGGAGGACCAGCGCCGGGGCGGTCGCGGCCAGGCCGTTCCAGATCCGCACGGCGTCGTCCCAGCCCGGGTCGTCCGGCCCCAGCAGCCGGCCCTCGACCTTCCCGGCCAGGTCCTCCAGCGCCTCCCCGGGTACGGCCACCGGCCCGCCGGACCGTCCGCTGAGCTCGATCGTCGCCGCGGTCATCGGCCGGCCCTGCCCGGGGTCGTGCCGACCGTCAGGGCGGTCTCGAGGGCAGCCAGGAAGGCGGCAGGCTGCTCCATCGGCGGGTCGTCGCCGGCCGGGTCGATCACCTGGAGGGGCCAGCCGTGGCGGGCGGCGGCCGCCTCGGCGACCGCCAGTGGCACCTGGCGGTCCTGGCGGCCCCAGATCAGGCTGGTCGGGACGGCGATACGGTCCAGGTCGGCCGCTGGGATCGCCGGCAGGACGAGCTCGGGCATGAGCCCGCCCAGGGCGGCGGCCATGTCCGGGCCGCGGGCCCGGTCCAGTGCGTAGTCGGCCAGGGCCGTCCAGCGTGGGCCGAGCTTGGTGGCCAGGCTGTCCAGGTCGGTGAAGCACTGGCGGAACAGGACGTCGCGGGTGGCCTCGGTGGGCTCCTGCCCGAACCGCTGCATGGCCTGCCCGAACGCCGGGGCCGGGTCGAACGGGCCCATGCCGAAGGCGCCCACCAGCACCAGCTGGTCGAGGCGGTCGCCGTGCGCGGCCGCGAACCGGGCCGCCAGGGCGCCGCCAAGGCCCCGGCCGACCAGCACCGGCGGCGCCTGGCAGGTCGCCTCCAGCAGCTCGCCCAGCCAGGTGAGCATCCGGTCGGCGCCAAGTGGCTCGGCCGGCGCGGCCGAGGCGCCGTGGCCGGGCAGGTCGGGGATGATCACCCGGTGCCCGCCGACCAGGTCAGGTACGACCCGCAGCCAGATGGCGGCGAACTCGGCCGAGCTGTGCAGCAGGACCAGCGGCGGGCCGTCGCCGCCCTCCAGCACGACGGTGGGGATGGCGGCCAGCTGGACGCGTCGTTCGGTGACGGGGAGGCCGGCCAGCAGCCGCCGGCGGGTGTCGTCGGCGGGGGACCGGTCGTGCGCCTGGACGTGATGGGCGGTGGTCGGCATCGGCGTGCTCCTCAGTCGGAGGTGGGGCGGCCGCCCCTGGTGACACGCCGACGGTAGGTCGCGTGGCCGGGCCGGGCATCGCC
>Ga0207675_100004177_pt1 | contig 13974 bp, 13 predicted proteins | sample KBSSwiS42_FD_184305 | JGI IMG/M metagenome (GOLD analysis project Ga0207675, IMG submission 184305) | Switchgrass rhizosphere microbial communities from Kellogg Biological Station, Michigan, USA - KBS Switchgrass S4-2 (SPAdes) (version 2) | ecosystem: Host-associated > Plants > Roots >... | reverse complement strand
CAGGCGCGGCCGCGCGCTCTTGGAGTGCGACAGCGTGGCGAGGATGTCCGGGTTGGCGGTGAGCTCGAGCGACTTGGTGCTGGCGCCGTTCTTCTTGAGCTTCTGGTTGCCGGCCCGCGCCGGGCGCCAATCGGCGACGGCCGCAGCGCATACCGCGATGTCGACCGGCAGCGCGGCTTCGCACGCCGCCAGCATCTGCGCCGCGGTCTCGACATGGCGCACCGCGACGCCGGCCGGATCCGCTTCGCGCGTCGGGCCGGCGACCAGCAGGGTTTCCGCGCCGTACTTGGCGAGCACCGCGGCGATGGCATGGCCCTGCTTGCCGGAGGAGCGGTTGGCGAGGTAGCGCACCGGATCGATCGGCTCATGGGTCGGGCCGGAGGTGACGAGCGCCTTGAGGCCGCTCAGCAGCTTCTCATGGCCCAGCACCCGTTCGATCGCATCGAGGATGTCGTGCGGCTCCGACAGCCGGCCCGATCCCTCCTCGCCGCAGGCGAGGTCGCCGCTGCCCGGACCCACCACATGGATGCCGCGCGCGCGCAGGGTCGCAATGTTGGCCTGGGTCGCGGCATTCGCCCACATCATGACATTCATCGCCGGCGCCACCATGACCGGCTTGTCGGTGGCGAGCAGGGTGGTGGAGGCGAGATCGTCGGCGAGGCCATGCGCCATCTTGGCCATGAGGTCGGCGCTGGCCGGCGCCACCACGATGAGGTCGGCTTCGCGCGACAGGCGGATATGGCCCATCTCGGCTTCGTCGGTCAGCGAGAACAGCTCCTGATATACCTTCTCCCCGCTGATCGAGGCGAAGGAGAGCGGCGTGACGAACTCCGCCCCGCCGCGGGTCAGGATCACGCGGAACGACATGCCGCGATCGCGCCCGCGCCGGATCAGCTCCAGCGACTTGTAAGCGGCGATGCCGCCGGAAACGATGAGGAGAATGCGGGCTGAAGGAGTCATCCGGCCAATTCCACAGTGCTGGATGGTATTTAATGTGGAATCACAGCGCCTGCAAGGTGGCGAGCGTCCCGGTCGCGCGCGGCAGAACTAAGACATTGATCGGCAAAGGCTAAGGCGCCACGTCGTTGCGCTCCGGGAGGATGTCGGTCGGCACGTCGGGCAGCACGTAGATGTTCTGCTCGCTGCCGCTGAACAGCAGGCCGGCGACCAGGACGGCGATGATGAGCCAGAGCCACCAGTTGCTGCCCTGGCGGTTGATGACCTGCAGCGCTTCGGGGTCAAGCTTCAGGCCGCCTTCGGCCAGGTGGTGCAGCAGGCGGTCCATGTTGCGCATCACCGCTGGGAGGCGGCGCACGATGAAAAGGGCTTCTTCCGCGACCTGCGTCACGCGCGCTTCGGGGCCGCGGTTGTCGCGCATCCATTGCTCGATCAGCGGCTGCGCCAGGGTCCAGATGTTGAGGCGCGGGTCGAGCCGGCGGCTGACGCCCTCCGCCATCAGCATGTTCTTCTGCAGCAGCAGCAGCTCGGGCTGCACTTCCATCTGGAAATTCTCGGCCACGCTGAACAGCTGGCCGAGCACGCGCGCGAACGAGATGTGCTGCAGCGGCCGCCCGTGGATCGGCTCGCCGATCGAGCGCAAGGCGAGGGTGAAATCCTCCACCGACTTGGCCGGCGGCAGATAGCCGGCATCGACATAGACCTCGGCCACCTTGGCATAGTCGCGCTGCAGGAAGGCGAGCAGCATGTCGGCCAGGAAATAGCGCGTGCGCTTTGAAAGACGCCCCATGATGCCGAAGTCGACTACCTGGATCGCGCCGTCATAGCCGACGGTCATGTTGCCGGGATGCTGGTCGCCGTGGAAATAGCCGTCGCGGAAGGCCTGGTTGAAGAAAGCCGCAGCGGCCTTGGTCAGCACGTCGTCGATATCGAGGCCCGCCGACAGCATGCCCACGCGGTCGTCCATCGGGATGCCGGTCAGGCGCTCCTGGGTCATCGCGCGCTTGGCGGTGCGGCGCCAGTCGATGTCCGGCACACGGTAGGTCGGATCGCCGGCGAAATTCTGCCGCAGCTCCGCGGCCGACGCGGCCTCGAGGCGCAGATCCATTTCCACGCTCACGGTCGCGGCAAAGGTCTGCACCACTTCCACCGGCTTCAGGCGCTTGAGGCGCGGCTGCGTGCGCTCGATCAGATAAGCCAGCCAGAGCAGCAGCTCGATGTCGGCCCTGAAGGCTTCTTCGATGCCCGGCCGCAACACTTTCACGGCGACTTGCCGGCCCTCGGGATATTCGTCATCCGGCACCGTGACGGCGTAGTGCACCTGGCTGATCGACGCGGCGGAAACCGGCTCGTCGTCGAACTGCGCATAGAGCTCTTCGATGCGCGCGCCGAGTTCTTCCTCGATGGTGGCGCGCGCCTGGAACGCGCTGAAGGTCGGCAGCTGGTCCTGCAGCTTGGCGAGATCCTCCGCGACCTGCTCGCCGAGCAGGTCGGAGCGCGTGGACAACACCTGGCCAAGCTTGATGAAAGCGGGGCCGAGCTCGCTCAGCGCCAGCGCCAGGCGCTCGCCCGGGCGCTTGTCGCCGACTTGCTGGCCGAACAGCAGCTGGATGACAAACAGCACGAGCGGCGTCAGGCCGGCGCCGACCATGGCGTGCTCGAACGGCGCCAGCGCACCGTGGCGCGCGAAGGTGATCGCGATCAGGAACAGGCGGCGGATGGAACGGATCGAAGAGAGCATCTAGACGCGCCATCCCGAATGCAGCGCCGCGATGCCGGCGGACAGATTGCGGTAGGAGACCTGCGCAAAACCCGCCTTGGCCATCATGCCGGCGAGCGTCTCCTGGTTCGGGAACTTGCGGATCGATTCGACGAGATACTGGTAGGAACCGCGGTCGCCCGCCACCTGCTGTCCCAGCCAGGGCAGCACCTTGAAGGAGTAGAGGTCATAGGCCTTGGCGAGGGCGGGGATCGCGACCTGGGAGAATTCCAGGCACAGGAATCGGCCGCCGGGCTTCAGCACGCGCCAGGCCTCGTGCAGCGCCTTGTCCCAGTCCGCGACGTTGCGCAGGCAGAAGCCGATGGTGTAGGCGTCGAACTGCATCTCGTCGAACGGCAGGTGCTCGGCATTGCCGGCCACCCACTCGATTCCGCTGAGGATCCCGCGGTCGACCGCCCGGTCTCGGCCCTGGTCCAGCATGGCGGGGGTGAGGTCGCAGACCGTGACGCGGGCGTCGGGCCGGCGCTCCAGGATCCGGAAAGCGATGTCGCCGGTGCCGCCGCCGACATCCAGGATGCTCTGCCCGGCGCGCGGGTTCAGCCAGTCGATCATTGCGCCTTTCCACAGGCGATGAATGCCGGCCGACATGAGGTCGTTCATCAGGTCGTATTTGTCCGCGACCGAGGAAAAGACGTCGCGCACCAGCATGGTCTTCTGATCGCGGCCGACCCTGCGGTCGCCGAACCAAGTGTCCCGGTTGTCGTGCCCCTCTGTCATGGCCGGCACCATAGCTTGCGGCAGGATTGCTTTCCAACGGCAAAAGGACGCGTTTTTCGGTCAATCCGGGCAAAGACTTGGCAGTCCTGACAGGATCGGATGTAGTGCCGTGGTGAGTTGAGCTGGCCGAATTTTGGGGAGAAGCCGCGTTGCCTGAATTGCCGGAAGTGGAGACCGTTTGCCGGGGCCTGGCCATGAAGCTGGAGGGCAAGCTGCTGACCCGGGTGGAGCAGCGGCGCAAGGACCTGCGCTTTCCTCTGCCGGTGGAGTTCGCGCGCCGCTTGACCGGCCGGCGCATCGTGCGGATTACCCGGCGTGCCAAATACATGATCTGGGAGCTGGATGACGGCACGGCGGTGATCGGCCACCTCGGCATGTCAGGGCGCATGGTGCTGGGCCAAGGCTGGCCGGAGGTGCTGGAGCCGCACGACCACCTGATCTTCCAGGCGGAGAATGGCTGGTGCCTGCGCTTCAACGACGCGCGCCGCTTCGGCATGATGGACCTGCACCCGCTGGCCGAGCTGGATGCGCACAAGCTGCTGAAGGGCCTGGGGCCGGAGCCGCTCGGCAACGCCTTCAACGGCCCGTCGTTGGCCGCCTCGCTCAAGGGCAAGAAGACCAGCATCAAAGCTGCCCTGCTGGACCAGAAAGTCGTGGCCGGCCTCGGCAACATCTACGTCTCGGAAGCTCTGTTCCGCTCCGGCATCTCGCCCAAGCGCTCGGCCCACACGGTGCAGGGCGACCGCGCGGAAAAGCTGGCCGCCGCCATCAAGACGGTGCTGAACGACGCCATCGCCGCCGGCGGCTCATCCTTGCGCGACTATGTGCAGACCGACGGCGAGCTTGGTTATTTCCAGAAGCAGTGGCGAGTCTATGAGCGCGAAGGCAAGGCGTGCTGGCGCTGCAACTGCGATGCCGAGAAGACCAAGGGCGTGAAGCGCATCACCCAGGTCGGGCGCTCGACCTATTATTGTCCGCGGAAGCAGAAGTAGCGCTCAGGCGTGCTTCGCGTGCGTTCCGAAGTGCTTGGGAAAGATCGCGGCGAGGTGCGCTTCGCACACGGCGCGGCCGACCTTGGGCCGGTAGCGCTCCGGATCGAGCGCCCAGTCGAGCCATAGCCCTTCGAGCAGGAAGGTGATGCCGAGCGCAGCGACGTCGGGTTTGATGTCGTAGCCGCCCTCCTTGATGATCGCGGCGCAGGCGGCGCGCACGGTCGCGAGGAACGCGGTCTCGCGCGTGTCGCACAGCGGGCGGTAACTGGGGTTGGTGATCGCCTCCTGCCGGAAGGCGAGCCATGCGATCAGCGAGCGGTCGTCGTGGCCCTTGCGCTCCACGTCGTGCTCGATCAAGGCCCAGAGCCGTGCCGCAGGCTCATCGGTATTTTCGATGGCGGCCTGCCAGCTCGCGCGATAGGAATCGGCGAGATGCTTCAGCACCTCGTGCAGCAGCTGGTCCTTGCGATGGAAATGCAGGTTCACCATGCCGCGCGCGAGGCCGGAATATTCCACCAGGCGCGACACCGACAGGCCGGAGAATCCGTGCCGCCCGATCGCCTCGATCGCCGCATCGATCAGCTTGGCGCGGAAATAGGCTTTGGCTTCACCACGGCTGCGCGGCCGTTCGGCCGGTTCTTTCACTGCTGTCCGCATGGTCTCCGCATCGCTCGAGTCGCGTTGTGCGCCGGTTTTTTGTCCTTTCGGCGCGGTCTTGACAATGCTCAATTCTATGAACGATCATTCATCAAAGGCAAGACGGCAGAAAATGCCAGGAAAAACGGCTGCGGCGACAAAGGGAGGCACGAATGAAGATCAAGACGGCATTACAGGGTGTTATCGCGGGCGTGGCGCTGCTTGCCGCCGCAGGGGATGCGGGCGCAGAGGAGCGCCAGCTCTTCATCTACAACTGGGCGGACTATATCGGCACCAGCACGATCGCGGATTTCGAGAAGGAAACCGGGATCAAGGTCACCTATGACCTGTTCGACGGCTACGAGACCATGGACGCGCGCGTGCAGGCGGGCTCCTCCGGCTACGACATCATCTTTCCCGGCCGCTACTACATCAGCCAGCATGTGCTGCAGGGCGTGTACCTGCCGCTCGACAAGTCGAAGCTGAAGAATCTCGGCAACATCGGGCAGCGCTTCTGGGACGCGCTGTCGGTCGCCGACCCGGGCAACAAGTATGTCGTGCCATACATGTTCTGGACCAACGGCTATGTCTACGACGCCAAGAAGGTGCTGGCGATCGATCCGAATGCGCCGGTCGATTCCTGGGACATGTTCTTCAAGCCCGAGGTGCTGTCCAAGTTCACGCCATGCGGCGTCAGCATCCTCGATTCGCCCGAGGACGTGATGGATCTCGCGCTGAACTACCTGCACCTCCATCCCGGCACCAACGACGCGGCGGAACTGAAGCAAGCCGGCGATCTGGTTGCCAAGGCGCAGCCGCACGTCGCCGCGTTCGACAACAGCGGCACCATCAACGGGCTGGCCGACGGTAGCCGGTGCCTCGCCATGACCTGGTCCGGCGACTATTCGCAGGCCAAGGCGCGCGCGGAAGAAAACAAGGCCGATGTCGACCTGAAATTCGTCTCGGGCAAGGAAGGCGTCAACATGGACTATGACGGCATGGCGATCCTGAAGGATGCCAAGAACGTCGACGAGGCGCTGGAGTTCATCGACTACATGATGCGGCCCGACGTGATCGCCAAGGTGACCAACGACATTGGCTATGCGAATGCCAACGAGAAGGCGACCCCTCTGGTCGACCCCTCGATCAGCGACAATCCGGCGATGTATCCGGACCAATCGCGGATGACGAACATCTTCACCATCGGCGTGCGGACCGGCGAAGGAACCCGCGTGCTGACCCGCGAATTCACACGGGCCAAGACCGGACAGTAAGAGGCACACCACTCTAGTACCGTCATGGTCGTGCTTGGCACGACCATCCACGAGTTTGTCAGCGACAGCGGGCTCTTGCCCAGCGACACTCGTGGATGGTCGGACCAAGTCCGACCATGACGACTTTTGGAAGCCAAGTGACGGGAACACCGACCATGCTCACCAACCTCGATGACGACATGCGGATCGAGCGGCTGGAGGATCTCGACCGCCGGCATCTCATCCATCCCTGGACCGACCTCGGCGCCGTCCGCGCGCAGAAGCCGCTGATCATCGACCGCGCCCACGGCGTGCATGTCTATGACATCGAAGGCAAGCGCATGATCGACGGCATGGGCGGCATGTGGTGCGTCAATGTCGGTTATGGCCGCGACGAGATCGCCGACGCGATGGCGGCGCAGGCCAAGCGCATGTGCTACTACTCGCCCTTCACCAAGAACTCGACCGAGCCGGCGATCGAATTCGCGCACCGCATTGCCAAATACACGCCGGGCGACCTCAACCGCGTGTTCTTCACCACCGGCGGCTCGACCGCGGTCGATTCGGCGATCCGCTTCATCCACTTCTATTTCAACTTCGTGGGCGAGAAGAATCGGCGCCACATCATCTCGCGCGCCGATGCCTACCATGGCAGCACGTACCTGACCGCCACCATCTCCGGCAAGCCCGGCGACAAGCCCAACATGCGCTTCGCCACCGACATCGTGCATCACTTGCCCTCGCCCAATCCCTATCGCCGGCCGGCCGGCATGAGCGTCGAGGCGTTCGGCGACCAGTGCGTCGCCGATCTCGAGAACAAGATCCTGGAGCTGGGGCCGGAGAATGTCGCATGCTTCGTGGCGGAGCCGCTGCTGGCCTCCGGCGGCGTGATCGTGCCGCCGCCGGGCTATCAGCGCCGCACCTGGGAAGTCTGCCGCAAATACGGCGTGCTCTATGTCTCTGACGAGGTGGTGACCGGCTTCGGCCGCCTCGGTCACGTGTTCGCGTCCGAGCTGGTGTTCAACTTCGTTCCCGACGTCATCACGTCGGCCAAGGGTCTCACCTCCGGCTACGTGCCGCTCGGAGCCTTCATCGTGTCCGACGCGCTCTACACCCGACTGCTGGACAAGGCCGGCCAGGGCCAGATGTTCGCCAACGGCTTCACGTACTCATCGCATCCGGTGGCGTGCGCGGCGGGGCTTGCCGCGCTCGACATCCTGGAGCGCGAGGACATCTGCGGCCATGTGCGCGAATGGGGACCGTATTTCCGCGACCAGCTCGGCACGCTCGGCGAGCTCGACCTGGTCGGCGACGTGCGCGGCAGCCATTTCATGGTCTGCGTCGAGTGCGTCGCGGACAAGACGGCGAAGACGCCCTGCCCGTCGGAGTGGAGCGTCGCCAAGCGCGTGTTCGAGCGCTGCCGCGAGCGCGGCCTGATGATCCGCCCGCTCGGCAACTGGATCGTGCTGTCGCCGCCGCTCACCATCAGCAAGGCGGAGATCGACGAAAGCGTCGAAGCGCTGCGCGGCGCCATCCGCGACGTGCAGGATGATCTAACGCGGGAAGGGTTGTGGCGCGGCAAGTGACGCCTGGTGCAGGCGCCGAATCTCGTCCGCGACCATCTGCTGCAGGCGCCACAGATTGCGGTCGCGGATGCCGAGCTCGTCCAGCTTGCTGACGGTGTGGAACAGGTAGGCGGCGCCCGAGCCAATGTGGCCGCAGGCGCGGGCGAGGATCTGCGCCACCTCGGGCAGCGCCAGATCGACCCAATTGTCGAGTCCAACCGGCTCCGCCCAGAATGTCAGAGCGCGAACCCTTCCCTGGTCCGTATCGGCATTGACCCATCGCACGCCGGTCAAATGCCTGTCGTTGCCGACTTCCCGACGCAGCAGCCGGACGATTGGATTCTGGCGATCGTCATCGGCAATGCGGTGCAGCATTCCCTTGCAGCGCCCGCCGCGTTTCAGGCCCATCATCAGCCCCGGTTGCGCCGGCGAGCCTCGCCAGCGCGTCAGCCGCAGGCAGAAGGAGCGATGCCAGCCATGCGCCACAGCGTGGCGATGGTCGGTCGTGGCAATTGCCGGCTTCCAGATCAGCGAGCCATAGGCGAAGACCCAAAGCGGGCCAGGCGGCGCCTGCTCGATAAGCTGGGCTGCGGCCGCTTCATATTCCGCATCAGTGAAATAGCGAGAGCCCGGCTGCGGGCCTGGATCTGGCTCGTGGCGCTCGCAACGGGCGACCAGTTCCTCGGTCAGGGTCATCGGGCCTTTCATGCACGGAATCCTAGCGCCGATCGAAGTACCAGCCGGCGCTGCGATCGGCCATCATGCCGATCGACCAGTCATCTGGACCAAGCACCGGCGGCAGCCAATCGGTGCCGGAACTGGCAGTAACGCGGCGATCGGACCGGCGGTGCGCCAGCATGCCAGAAACCAGGGTCCGAACCTTATGCTGTAATTCCCACATGACGCCCCTCCTAGCCTGATGCGTTGTCGCCAGGAGCAAGGATCGCCTATCGCCGTGAACCCAGACGGAAAAGCGCCCGGCATGATGGGGCCGCGACCGCCGGTCGGAGTGGCCGCGGCGTGAAAAGAGCGTAAAATCGGCTCTCGCACGGGTCGAATCAACCGATGGAGCGGGAATTGGCGGCGTGCAGCCTGATATTGCTGGGTGCCTTGGGGCTGCGATCGGCGGATGGCAGGGAGCTTGCCCTGTCGACGCGGAAGGATCGGCTTCTGCTGGCTTACCTCGCCCTGAATGCCGGCCAGCCGCTGGCGCGGGATCGGCTCGCTGGGCTGCTCTGGGGTGATCGGGGAGAGACTCAAGCGCGCGATTCCCTGCGCCAGTCGCTCGCCGCCCTCCGCCAGGCCTTCAGGCAGGTTGAGCTCGACCCGGTCACGTCCGACCGGGATTCAGTCAGCTTTGATCCGAACGGCATCGAGATCGACGTCATCACCTTCGAGCGATTGGCGGGCGACAGTCGAACGCACACCCAGGCCGCCGCGCTCTATAGGGGCGCCCTCCTGGACGGGATCGACGGGGTGACCCAGGAGTTCGAGACTTGGCGCCGTCCGGAGCGGGAACGCCTCGCGTCGATCGCCGTGCATCTGGTCGAACAGATCGCGCAGTCACCGGCGCCCAGTGAGGCCGCAGCGTGTCTGGCTCGGCAGCTGCTGGCACGCGATTCGCTTTGCGAGCCGGTCTATCGCGCATTGATGCGCCTGCATGTTGCCGGCGGCGAGCGCGCCGCGGCATTGCAGCTCTACGCGGCTTGCCGCGATGCACTCAAGCGAGAATTGAACGTCGCTCCGGACCTGCAGACTGAAACGCTCTATCGCGACATTCTGACGGATCGGCCCTCGCTGGATCCACCCGGCGAACAAGCCAAGCCGGCGGAACGGCCATCAATCGCCGTGCTGCCATTCAGCAATCTCAGCCGCAATGCGGATCTCGATCATCTATGCGAGGGCTTGGCGGAGGACATCATAACCGGGCTCGGCCGCTTTCGCCTGCTGTTCGTCATCGACCGCTATTCCTCTTCGATGATCGCCAAGCAGGAGACCGACATTGCCGAGATCGGCAAGCGGCTTGGCGTCGCACATCTGGTGCAGGGCAGCCTGCAGCGCCAGGGCGACCACGTACGCGTCACCGTGCGGCTGCTCGACGCAGCGACACGCGCGCAGCTGTGGGGCGAGGCCTACGATCATCCGCTAGCCGACCTCGTCAATATCCCCGACAAAATCACGAGCGCCCTGGTCTCTACCCTGCATGCCCGAGTGGAAAGCGCGTTGGTCGAGCAGAGCCGGCGCAAGCCGAAACTAGCGGCGTACGAATGCCTGCTGCGTGGCCTCAAGCATCTGCGGGGTTACGGTCCGGACGACAACAAGCGTGCCGTCGAGCTGTTTCAGCAGGCGATTGACCTCGATCCGGGCTATGCGCTCGCGCGGGCCTACCGCGGATTTGCGGACGTGGTGGAGCATGGCTATAGCGATGCACCGGATGAAGTTCTTGACAACGCGCTGGCGCTGGCCACGACCGCCCTCGAACTCGATGACAGCGATGGCCGTTGCCACTTTCTTCTGGGTGTCATTCAGAGGTATCGCGGCGATATCGACAGCGCCGAACGGCATTATCGGCGGGCACTCGCGCTCAACCCCAATGATGCCAACGTTGTTGTCAGCCTCGGAAGAGTGCTCGCCTATCGCGGACATTTGGAGGAGGGCATCGACCGCGTGCGGGAAGGCATGCGACTCAACCCGTACCATCCGGAGTGGTACTGGAGCAATCTCGGGTCGGTGCTGTATGAGGCGGGGAAGTACGCCGATGCGGCCGAGGCCTTCGGCCGCGTGACAGGCTCGGGATATTGGGTGCACTGCCGCCTCGCCGGCTGCTATGCGCAGCTCGGCCGGATGAGCGAGGCCAAGGTAGAGGCGGCCACTGCGCTCCGCCGCCGGCCGGATTTCTCGGTGGCGAAGCTGCGCTTACGCGAATGCCAGCCGGCTGTGGCCGAGCGTATTCGAGACGGGTTGCGCAACGCGGGGCTGCCGGGATGACGTCACGGACTGGTCGCTTGCGACCGCGTCTGGGCCTGGGCTAGAACAGCGGCGCCCGGGAACGCCCGAGCGCAGACAGGGAATGTACCGATGCTCCGAGTTCCTCCGGCCATGGTCGCTTTCGTTCTGGCGGCCTGCCTGTCGATCCTGCCGATCCGGATCGAGCCGGCCTGGGCCACCGAGTATTTCTCCGCCATCGCCGATCTGCCGGTGGCCGACGGCCTCACCGAGCAGAAGGACAAGTCGACCGTGTTCGACGCGCCGATGGGGCGCATCGTCACCGCCTATGCGACCGGCAAGGCCGATGCGGAAGACGTGCGCGAATTCTACGATGACGCCTTGCCGTCGCTCGGCTGGGACAAGACCGGCGAAGGCACGTTCCATCGCAAGGCCGAGACCCTGAAGATCGATGTCCTCGGCGGGCAGGGCGGATCGCCCGTCAACGTCTCTTTCACCTTGAGCGCGGAGAGCCAGCCGCAATGACCCCAGGAAATCAAAGCTTCGAAACCATCCTCGTCGAGAAGCGCGACCGCGTCGGTCTCGTCACCCTCAACCGTCCGAAGGCGCTGAATGCCCTGTGCGCGCAGTTGATCGCCGAGCTGGAGCAAGCGCTGAACGACCTCGAGGCCGATGCCGATATCGGCGCGATCGTGGTGACGGGCAGCGACCGCGCGTTCGCTGCCGGCGCCGACATCAAGGAAATGAAGGACCGCACCTTCATCGACGTCTTCACCAGCGACTTCATCACCAAGGGCTGGGAGCGCCTGGCGCAGTGCCGCAAGCCGACCATCGCGGCGGTTGCGGGCTTCGCCCTAGGGGGCGGCTGCGAGATCGCAATGATGTGCGACATGATCATCGCGGCCGAGACCGCCAAGTTCGGCCAGCCAGAGATCACCATCGGCACCATCCCGGGCGCCGGCGGCACCCAGCGCCTGACCCGCGCGGTCGGCAAGGCCAAGGCGATGGACCTGGTGCTGACCGGGCGCATGATGGACGCGGCCGAAGCGGAGCGCAGCGGCCTGGTCGCAAGGGTCGTGTCCGCAGATAAACTGCTGGACGAGGCGCTTGGGGTTGCCGCCAAGATCGCGTCCTTCTCGCTGCCCACGACGCTGATCGCCAAGGAAGCGGTGAACCAGGCGTTCGAGACCGGCCTCGCTGAGGGACTCAAATTCGAGCGACGGGTGTTCCACGCCACCTTCGGCACCGAGGACCAGAAGGAAGGCATGGCCGCCTTTGCCGAAAAGCGGCCACCCCAGTTCAAGCATCGCTAGTCGCGTTTTCCGCGCCGAACCGGCATCCATTCCGGCGGAAGCGCTCCGAAAGTGGCTGAAACGGCTTTTGGCACAGTGCGTTAACCAAGTAACCAGTTGGTAATGCTGTCCCTGAGATAGTAGGGAGGGCCAACAGCCGGAGATTGGACGGCCCTTGCGAAAGGGCCCACTGAGCCATGTCCTCAGCCTCCTTGACCAGCGCGCCCGCGGGCCGCGTCAAACTGAGCAATCTTTATGTGATGATCGACGGGCGTCAGCACGAGATCGTCAACATGAACATTGTCGACGTGCTGGTGGCGGGCGCGCCGGACTGGATCGCGCAGCGGCAGAAGATCGAGTTCTCCTTCGTGCTGTCGCTCGACGGCAAGCAGCGCGCGCTGCCGACCTACGGCGTGGTGGTGCGCAACGACAAGAATGGCCTCGAAGTGCGCTACAACGCGCCGGCCCTGCGCTGGCGCGACATCCTCGCCCGGCTGATCACCGAAGACGCGCGCGGCGCCGCCAAGTCCAAGAAGTAGGACAGCCGGCATAGGGCACAGTGGCACCACCCTTTGTGCGCAAGACCTATTTCTCCGCGATTTTCTGCGCCGTCCTCCAGTATTCGAGCGATCCCATCGCAGTATTGAGTTGTGCCTACCTGCCTAGTTCAAACAGAACGACTTCACTCTTAGGAATAGATCGGCTAAGTGCCTATATAGACAGGTATACTTAGCGATTTCCTGGTCGAATCCCCAATCAATTTCAATATTTCCTTAATTACTGGCTTCTAGTTTGGGAACCGTTCGGTCTCCACAGAAGGCATCCCATGACTGACCGCGTTGCTCTCTCCCGCCGCACATTGCTGAGCTATGGGTTAGCTGCGGTCGCATGTCCTGTGTGCGCAGGCTTGGTCGGAACCAGTCTTGCGCGCGCCGAAAGCGCACATGGCGCTCACTGGAGCTACGATGGCGAAGGCGGGCCGGAGCACTGGGGCAGCCTCTCGGCCGATTTCAAAGCCTGCGATCTCGGCCTCGCGCAGACGCCGATCGACATCCGTGGCGCGACCCGTGCCGAACTCGCCGGCGTGGCGCCGAGCTTCAGCCCGATGCCGCTGAAGATCCTCAACAACGGCCATACCATCCAGGCCAATTGCGAACCGGGCTCGCGCACCGTCATCAACGGCGAGCCGTTCGATCTGTTGCAGTTCCACTTCCATCACCCGAGCGAGCATCTGCTCTCCGGCAAGGCATTCGACCTCGAGCTGCACTTCGTGCACAAGTCGGCGGCCGGACGGCTGGCGGTGCTGGGCGTCTTCATCCGGCCGGGCGCCGAGAACGCGGCGCTGGCGCCGATCTGGGCCGCCATGCCCGCCGAGGCTGGCGATGAAATGGCCGCCGGCGTCACCATCACGCCGGGCGATCTGCTGCCGGCGGATCGCGGCTTCTTCCGTTATCACGGCTCGCTTACCACGCCGCCCTGCTCGGAGGGCGTGCTGTGGACTGTCTTCAAGTCGCCGATCGAGGCCTCGCCGGCCCAGATCCAGCAGTTCGCCGCGCTGTTTCCGGTCAATGCGCGCCCCGCGCAGCCGCTGAACCAGCGCTTCCTCCTCGAATCCCTCTAGTGCGGAGAAACCCTGTCATGACGCCGCCGTCCAACATATCGCGCGCCACCGGCGCATTTGCCGTCATCGCCAACATGAAGATCCGCGCCAAGATCTTCCTCGCCTTCGGCATGCTGGTCGGCATCATGGCGATCTCGTCAGGCATCGCGGTCGTCTCCTTCTCGACCACGTCCGATCTGTTCCACGACTACGAAGAGGTCGGAGACCTCGCTACC
>Ga0207675_100004176_pt1 | contig 13984 bp, 9 predicted proteins | sample KBSSwiS42_FD_184305 | JGI IMG/M metagenome (GOLD analysis project Ga0207675, IMG submission 184305) | Switchgrass rhizosphere microbial communities from Kellogg Biological Station, Michigan, USA - KBS Switchgrass S4-2 (SPAdes) (version 2) | ecosystem: Host-associated > Plants > Roots >... | reverse complement strand
CGCCCGCGCCGCCTCGATCCGGCGCAGCACTTCCGGCATCCTGCCGAAGTTCGCCTTGTAGGCGGTCTTGAGGTGCCAGATCTCGGCCGAAATGCCCGCCCGCTCCGAGATCGCGATCACCTCGTCGAGCGACTCGAAGATGCGGATGCCCTCGGATCGCTGGTGGGTGAAGTAGGCGCCGCCGTACTGCGCCGCCACCTTGGCGAGCTCGACGATCTCGTCGGTGGACGCGAAGCGATCCGGCACGTACTGCAGCGAGGTGCTGAGGCCGACCGCCCCCTGCTCCATCGCCTGCGCCACCAGCCGTTTCATCTCCTCGAGCTCCGCCGCGCTCGCGGGACGATCGTCCTTGCCGATCACGTAGTTGCGGATGCCGCCGGCGCCGACGAACGTCGCGACGTTGATCGCCGTCCGCGATCGCTCGTCGATCCGCTTGAAGTAGTCGTCGAGCGTCCGCCAGTCCTGCGCGACGCCGAAGTACTTCGCGTTGGCCGACGCCGCCTGGATCATCCGGTCGTTGACCGGCGCGATCGACGAGCCTTCACCGGTGACCTCGGTGGTGATCCCCTGCAGGATCTTGCTCGCCGCGCGGCCGTCCACCAGCACGTTGAACTCCGACTGGCCGAGCAGATCGATGAAGCCGGGCGCCACGACCAGGTTGGACGCATCGATCGTCGCCGCCGCCACCGCACCGGTCAGCTTGCCGATGGCGGCAATCCGATCGCCGCTGATGGCTACGTCGCCGCGGAACCAGGGCGCCCCGGTGCCGTCGACGATGCGTCCGTTGGTGATGAGGAGGTCGTAGCGCGCGGTGTTGCCCGCCCCCGCCTGTCCGGACGGGCGCGCGCACGACCACACGGCAATCGACAGGGCGGCAGCCGCCGCAACAAGAGATGGCACACGCATGGCGGAAATGCTAACAGATAAGGCGTTGGCGGCCGGCGCGATCGCGAGTCCTATCGGACGCCGTAGACGATCATCGCTGAGAGCTGCCGGCCGGACGCGGCCGCGCGCCCGCGCTCATGATTGGACGTCCCGGCTTCGCGCCGGTGTGCTCGCCTTTGTCGATCACGAGGACGCCGTTGACCAGGACGAAGTCAACGCCCTGCGCATACGACTTCGGCTTCTCGAACGAGTTGGTCTCGCCGACACGCGCCGGGTCGAACACGACGACGTCGGCGGCGAATCCCTCGCGCAGCTGGCCGCGATCCCGCAACCCGAGGATCTGCGCCGGCAGCGTCGTCATCTTCCGCACCGCCTCCTCGAGCGTCAGCACGTGCTGTTCGCGCACGTAGTAGCCGAGGACGCGCGCGTTGGTGCTGTAGTTGCGCGGGTGCGGCACCCCCGGCGCCGTGAGGTTGATCGCCGAGCCGTCGCTGGCAATCGACACCCACGGCTGCCGCATCACCAGCCGCACGTCGTCTTCCGACATCGTGTGGAACATCCCCGAGATGCGGCCGCCGTCTTCGGCCATCAGCGTCAGGCAGGTGTCGGCTGGATCCGCATCGCCGCGCTGCTTCGCGATCTCCGACAGCCGCATCCCCTCGTACTTGCGGTTCTGCTCGCTGCCGGCACGGCCCATGACGATCCCTTCCCACCAGCCGTGCTCCTTCGCCCAGGTGATGAAGTCCTTGTCGGTCTTGATCCGCGCCCGCACCGACGGATCTTTCAGCCGCTCGGCGAACTTCGCCGGCCCGCCTTCGCGCGCCCACACCGGGAAGAACGCACTCCAGCCGTGGTTCATCGCCGTATAGGGGTATTGATTGGCGGTGATGTCGAGCCCGCGCGCGCGGGCATCCTCGATCATCTTCACGTAGCGGCCGACGGTGCCCCAGTTCTCGCGCGCGCGAATCTTCAAGTGGAAGAGGTGTACCGGCAGCTTCGCTTCCTCGGCGACGCGGATCGCGAAGCGAATTTCCTTCTCCTGCTCGAATCCTTCGCTGCCGATGTGCGACGTGTAGTTGCCGCCGTAGCTGGCGACGACCTTGGCGAGCTCGATGATTTCCTCCGGATGCTCGGGGCCGCCGCTCTCGTAGCGGGTCACGAGTCCCCACGCCCCTTCTTCCATCGAGCGCGCCACCAGCTTCTTCATGCGATCGAGCTCCGGCGGCGTGGCCGGCCGCGGGTCGTAGCCGAGCACGACGCGGCGGGCCTGCTCGGAAGCGACATGCGAGATCACGTTGATCGAGATTCCCTGCCGCTCGATCCGCTGGAAGTAACCGGTGAACGTCGTCCACTCCTGACGCACGCCGTCGCCGCCTTCATCCTTCAACCCGTCGCGCGGCGCCACCGAGGTGCTCTCGCCGAGCACGTCGAGCGTGACCCCCTGGCGCACCTTGCTTTGCGCGGTGCCGTCGGCGAGCAGTGAGGTGTCGGAGTGTGTATGGAGATCGATGAACCCCGGCGTGACGATCCGGTTCGACGCGTCGACGATGCGCGACGCGGTCGCATTCGATAGGCGGCCGACAGCCGCGATGCGGCCGTTCTTGATCGCGACGTCGCCGGCGAACCACGGGTTGCCCGTGCCGTCGACGACGTGTCCGCCGCGGATCAGCACGTCATAGGTCGTCGTCTGCGCGCGCAGCAGCAGCCCGCCCGCCGCCGCACAGGTGATGAGGATCGCCGCGAACAGCGTGCGACGCGTCATGATCGCTATCCCCCGTAAACGGTCTTCCCGCCGACCACGGTGCGATTCACCTTGATATTCATGATCTCGTCGGGGTTGACGTCGTGCGGATCCTTCTCGAGCACGACGAAGTCGGCCAGCTTGCCGGCGGTGATCGATCCCTTGATCGCCTCTTCCGACGACGGGTAGGCGCCGTTGATCGTGGTGATGGCGAGCGCCTGATCAACCGTCACTTTCTGGTTCGCGCCCCAGACCCGTCCCTTGTAGTCCTTGCGCGTCACCATGCTCTGAATCGCCATCAGCGGCTCGAAGGGCCCCGGCGTGTAGTCCGACGCGCCCGGCACGCGAATGCCCGCGTCGAGGAACGACTTGTGCGCGAACATCCACTGCACTTTCTCGTCGCCGTACTCCGTCCACTTCTCGCCGTGGTAGTAGACGTAGGTCCAGAACGGCGTCGGGATCACGCCGTTCGCCTTGATGCGGCGAATCAGATCCGGGTTGACGAGCGTGCAGTGCTCGATCCGGTGCCGCCGGTTCGGGTCGGGCCATTTCTGCAGCGCGCGCTCGTAGGCTTTCAGCACCATGTCGATGGTGACGTCGCCGTTGGCGTGGATGCCGACCTGGAAGTTGTGGCTGTGCGCGTCGTCCACCGCTTCGTAGATCTGCTCCTGCGTCATCGTCAGGATGCCGTGATCGTCGGTGCCGACATACGGCGTGCTCATCCGCATCGTGCGCTCCGACGCCGAGCCGTCGGCGACGAACTTCACGCCGCCGACGCGGATCCACTCGTCGCCGAAGCCGGTGTAGATGTTCGCCGCTTTGAGGCCGCTGAACGCCTGCGGCGAGCGGATCATCATGTAGGCGCGGTGCGTCAGCTCGCCGTTCTTCCGGCAGTCCTCGTAGGCGAGGATGTGATCCTGCGACGTGCCGGCGTTGTGGACGCTGGTCAGGCCCGCCTGGTTGAACAGCTTGGACATGTGCGCCATGCCCTTGCGCCCGCGCTCGCGTTGCTGGTCCGGCGAGAAGACCTCGCGCTTGCCGACGCGGTTGAACACTGCCCGCGCGTTCTCGGCGACGCGGCCATTCAGCTCGCCGTTCTCGCGGAAGAAACGGCCGTCGGGCGGATCCGGCGTGTCCTTGGTGATGCCGGCCAGCTCGAACGCCTTGCTGTTGTAGAAGTTGGTGTGGCCGCCGCGGTGCGCGACCGATACCGGATGCTCGGTCGTCGCCTCGTCGAGGTCCTTGCGCGTGAGCGGCCGATCAAGCTTGGTGTCGTCGAACATGAAGCCGGTCACCCACACCTCCGGCGCGGTGGCTTCGGCCTTGGCTTTGATCGCCGACTGAATTTCGCGCACCGTGCGAAGGTTGGTGTTGACGCCGTACAGCTCCTGCACGCCGCTCGGATGGCTGTGGCAGTCGATGAAGCCGGGCGTGATCGTCATCCGCTGCGCATCGATCACCTGCGTGCGGCTCGTCGCCAGGTTGCGCACGTCGCTCGTCGATCCCACGGCCGTGAAGCGTCCCTGCCTGACGGCAAACGCCTCGGCGCGCGGCAGCGCGGTGTCGCTCGTCAGCACGCGGGCGTTGACGACGATGAGATCCGGTTCGGCGGTGGCGGCGGGCGCGGGCTGGGCCGCGATCGGCTGCACCATCCGGCGCCCGCCTGGCAGGCGGCCGACGGTGAACACGCCGGCGAGCGCTGCGCCGAAGCCGAGAAATTCCCCGCGGGTATATTTGGCCATAGACGGCGCATCTTAGCGCATGATCAACGGATGATCCTGCATCAGTTTTATCTCAACTGCCTGGCGCACGCGTCGTACCTCGTCGGCGACGAACGCTCCGGGGACGCAGTGGTCGTCGACCCTCAGCGCGACGTCGACCAGTACCTGACATTCGCAGACAAACACCGCCTGCGCATCCGCCACGTCGTGCTCACGCACCTGCACGCCGATTTCGTCGCCGGCCATCTCGAGCTGCGCGATCGCGCCGGCGCGACGATTTATCTCGGCGCGGCGGCGAAGGCCGAATACACGTTCACGCCGCTGGCCGAGGGCGATCGCATCGAGCTCGGACGCGTCCGGCTGCAGGCGATCGAAACACCCGGCCACACGCCGGAATCGATCTCGCTCGCCGTCTTCGATCTCGATCGCAGCGATACCGTGCCGCACGCCGTGCTCACCGGCGACACGCTGTTCGTCGGCGACGTTGGCCGGCCGGACCTGCGCGCGGCGCTCGGGTGGAAGGCGACCGATCTCGGTGCCATGCTCTACGACTCGCTCCGCGACAAGCTGCTCACGCTGCCCGACGCCAGCCTGGTCTATCCCGCGCATGGCGCCGGCTCGCTGTGCGGCAAGGCGCTGAGCCGCGAAACGGTCTCGACCATCGGCGAGCAGCGGAAGTCGAACTACGCGCTGCAGCCGATGACCAAGGGCGAGTTCATCGACCTCGTCACGGCGGACCAGCCGGATGCGCCGCCCTACTTCACCTACGATGCGGTGCTGAACAGCAAGGAGCGGCCGACGCTCGACGAGGCGCTGGCACGCGAGCTGAACCCGATGACGATCGAGCTGGTGCTGGCGCTGCAGCGCACCGGCGGGCAGATCCTCGACACCCGCGACCCGGCGGAATTTGCCGCCGCGCACCTTCGCGGCAGCCTGAACATCGGCCTCGGGGGCCAGTACGCGACGTGGGCCGGCACGCTCCTCGGTCGCGATCGGCCGATCGTGATCATCGCCGACCCGGGTCGCGAGCACGAAGCCGCGACCCGTCTGGGCCGCATCGGCTTCGATCACATCGTCGGCTACCTGCAGGACGGGTTGCGGGGACTCGAATCCCGGCCGGAGCTGATGGCGACGACCGAGCGCCTCGCGGCGCCGCTGGCCGCCGAGCGGCTCGCCAGCGGCAAGCCGGTGGTCGTCGACGTGCGCGCGCCCGGCGAGCGCGAGCAGAAGCACGTGGCGGGCAGCGTCAACATCCCGCTCAACCATTTGGCCGAACGCGCCGGCGAACTGCCTGCCGATCGACCGGTCATCGTCTACTGCGCCGGCGGCTACCGTTCATCGATTGCCGCGAGCCTGCTGCAGCAGCGCGGCTTCGCCGACGTCACCGAGATTGCCGGCGGCATCGCCGGCTGGGAAGCGGCTCATCTGCCGGTCGTAAATACTGCGCAACGCACGTAGAACCTGCGCAACGCGGGGCCGATTGCCCCGGCGTCTGTGCTACGCTCCGGCCGTTCCGTCACAAATTCCGGCCCAATGGGTGAGGTTCCACTCGCGCGCCTGTGGCAGCTCCCGAACGGGACGACGTGTCTCCTGGTGAAAGATCCGCGCGCCGAGAACTGGCAGCTGCGCGTGCTGCGCGGCGGCTCGATCCTGCGCGCCGAATATTTCGGCAGCCCGATCGTCGCCATGGAAACGGCCAAAACGTGGCGCGCCTCGTACGACGGATCGCTCGAAGCGTCGCGCTGAATTACTCCGTAGCGCAGCCCTTTAGGGCTGCCTCGGTGGCTCGTAGCGCAGCCCTTTAGGGCTGCCTCGGTGGCTCGTAGCGCCGCCCTTCGGGCTGCCCGCGCGGTTGGCAGGCCTGAAGGCCTGCGCTACGCACGCCACTTACCGCCGCGGCAGCAGCTCCTTGCGGATCTTCGCGACGACCGTGAAATTCGGATCGACGACGTTCGCGATCTCGTACTCCGTCGCCTGTCCCATGAACGCCTGCGCCCCGCGCTCGGTGAAGCCGTGGTCGCTCATCAGCCATTTCTGCAGCTCGGTCGTCGCATGCTGAAACGCCTCGAGCAGCGGGCGCGCGCTGCCGAGCACCATCAGGTGCGTGGCCGTCTCGAGGCGCGGCCAGCCGATCGCCTTCCGCTTGACGAGATCGACGCTGAACTCGACATCCATCGAGGTCTCGAGGCCGGTGCCGGCCACCTCGCCCTCACCCTGCCGCGCGTGCCCATCGCCGAGAAACAGCAGCGCGCCCGGCTCGTTCACCGGCAGCATGAGCTTCACGCCGGCGTTCATCCACGCGTAGTCCATGTTGCCGCCGAACGCCCCGGGCGCGGCCGTCGAGATCGCTTCCTTGCGCGCCGGCGCGACGCCGATGCACCCGAGCATCGGCCGCAGCGGCAGCTCGATCCCGCCAGGCTGTACTTCAGCTTGATCCAGCCGCGCGACGTTCCGCGCCTTGTCGATCGTCCAGGTGAGGCGCCTCGGTTCGCGTTCGACGCGGGTGGCGATGGCGCCGGGATCGACGGTGTAAGGCGCGAGCAGGCTGCCCGAGTAGGCCATCGCGCGGTTGGTCTCGATCTTCTCCACGGTGACCACCAGCGTGTCGCCCGGCTCCGCGCCCTCGATGAAGAAAGGACCGGTCTGCGGGTTGGGACCGGCGGCGACGCTCTTGCCGTTCCAGTCCACACCGGCCGCATCGATCGTCTTAGTGATCACACGATCGCCCGGCTTGATGCGAAGCACCGGCGGATGCGCGAACGAATAGGTGTTGGCGAAGGTTTGCGGCACGAAGCGATGCGTGTCTGCGCGCGCGACCACTGTGGTTGCGGCGATCGATGCAGTGAGGACAAAAAGCCACAGTCGCATGGTGGAAACACTCCTCATCGCAGCGGCGTAATTAATCAGCGATGACACGTTTTCGTCGACGCGTTCTGTCTGTGTTTGTCTTCATCGCGGCGGCTGTCTATTCGAGTCTTCCTCTGTCGGTTGCCGCCGCCACCGTTGTCGAGCGCGCGGGCTTCGCATCGATCGTTCACGATGAAAGCGCGCGCACCTGGACGATTGCGTCGACCGGCCTCTCCATCGTCTTCGGCCTCGATCCCACGCGCGATTTCGAAATCGTTCGCGCCACCACGCCGTCGGGCCGCCTGTGGATCGTCGGCGGCTTGCCGGATACCGTCCTACAAATCGGCGGACAAACGGTGACATTCGGCAGCCGCGGCGCCGGCTTCGTGTACCGCGGCGTCACCACCACCGCCACCGAGACGCGCGTGCAACTCGACACCACGTTCGATCTGCCGACGGCGCGCGTCCGCGTGACGCGCCATTATGCCGCCGTCAGCGGCGCGCCGGCCTTTGAAACATGGACGACGATTGCGCCGCTGGCTGGCAGCGTCACCACGACCGACCTCAACGCCTTCAGGCTTGCGGTGGACCCGGGCACGGTGCGCTGGATCAACGGGCTGCAGGGCGACAACCTGACGACGCCCACGGATTCGGCGTTCACGCTGCAGCAGCGCGACCTGGAGGCGGGCGAGGCGATCGCGCTCGGCGCGCAGGGCCGATCGTCGGAGCAGACCGTGCCCTGGATCGCCATCGACGAAGGCGGCGACGAGGTGTTCTTCGCCGGGCTGATGTGGTCGGGCGCATGGGCGCTGAACGCGGAGCGCACCGACCTCGGCATCGAGCTCACGCTCGGCCTCGGCTCGATGAGCACCACGTCGACCGCGCCGATCGAAGGGCCGCACGCGGTCTTCGGCACCACGCGCAACGGCTTGCGCGGCGCCGCCGCGGCAATGCGCACCTTCATCCTGCGGGGCCTTCGCGGCGACCGCCCGTTCGAGGCGCTGGTCACCTACAACACGTGGTTCACCTACGGCACGCGGATCGACGAGCGATCGATGCGCGAGGAGATGGAAGCCGCCGCCGAGCTCGGCACCGAGCTCTTTGTCGTCGACGCCGGCTGGTACGCCGGCGCCGGCCGCGACGCCGCCGACGATTTCACCTCGGGACTCGGCAGCTGGCGCGTCGACGAGGAGCGGTTTCCCGAGGGCCTGGCCGCGTTAACGGCGCATGCACACTCGCTCGGCATGAAGCTCGGCCTGTGGGTGGAACCGGAGCGCGTCGCGCTGTCGACGGTGGGCCGCGACGATCTCGCGAAGGAAGCGTGGCTGGCGACGACCGGCGGCAGCTACGGCTCGAACCAGGCGGCGCAGATCTGCCTGGCGAGCGCCGAGGCGCGTCAATGGGTGCTCGACCAGATCTCGCGCCTCGTCGACGAAGCCGCGCCCGACTACATCAAGTGGGACAACAATTTCTGGATCAACTGCGATCGCGAAGGGCATTCACACGGACCGAGGGACGGCAACTTCGCGCACGTCAACGGCCTTTACGATCTGCTGAAACAGCTTCGGGAACGCTACCCCGGCCTGCTGATCGAAAACGTGTCGGGCGGAGGCAACCGGCTCGACCTCGGGATGCTGCGCTACAGCGACGTCGGCTGGATGGACGATCGCAGCGCGCCGTCGGTGCACGTGCGCCACAATCTCGGCGGGCTGACGATGCTGTTCCCGCCGGCGTATCTCTTCTCGTTCGTGATGGACCACGAGGCGGAGCGCCTGCTGCAGCCGTCCGACCTGCCGCTCTACTTCCGCAGCCGCTCGCCCGGCGTGCTCGGCCTGTGCTTCCGCACCGAACAGTTCAGCGAAGAAGAGCGGCAGCAGATCGCCGCCGAGATTGCGATCTACAAGACGACGCGCGGCGCGCTCGCCACCGCGTCGGCGACGCTGCTGACGCCGCAGGCCGCCCCGGCCGGCGGGCCGCCGTGGGATGTGCTGCAGGCGGACGCCGCCGGCGGGCAGACGATCGTGTTGTCGGCGATCCAGTGGAGCGATGCGCAGGACGAGCTGACGATTCGCCCCGAAGGTCTGTCGCCGACGGCGACCTACAGCGTGAGCTCGGTCGACGCCGGCGACCTCGGCACGGCGACGGGTGAGGATCTGATGGCCGACGGCGTCACCGTCGCCGGCTCACCGCGAACCGCCGCGCACATCATCATCCTGCAGCGGCAGTAACTTCATCAGACGCTGCGGTGAATCATTCACCGCCTGTGAAACCGAGGAGAACGCCGAGACCGCAGAGCAAAACTAAAAAGTAAACTCTGCGATCTCTGCGTGCTTTGCGGTTCCACAGGCGCCGCGAAACTAAGTACGCGCCGCGAAGGGATTCTCGTCCGCGCTCGGGCCGTAAATCGACGGCACCGGCACGTCGAGCAGGCGCAGGTACACCGACAGCTGGCCGCGGTGATGGATCCAGTGGTTCATCACGATCGCCCGCACCAGCGCCGCCTTTGGCATCGTCATCAGCGTCTGCTCGCCCGCCTTGGCCGACCACATCCCCTTGAGCCCCTCGTCGCCCAGTCGGGTGAGGATCTCCTTGCTGTTCTTCACGCTGTGGTCGTGCGCTTTGAGGATCTGATCGGTCGACTCCGGCGGCGGCGGCGTCTGACCGCTGAAGGTCGTGACGTCCTCGGCCGCCCAGCCGCAAATCACGCCCGGGCTCGCCGCCACGTGCAGCGCCAGCGCGCCGAGCGACATCGATTTCGGGTGTGGCTTCCACGAGAGCTTATCGGACGGCACGCGCTCGAGCACGCGTCGCGTGGTTGCCGCTTCGGTCTCGAACTCCTGCAGCAGCGCACTGGTCATGGACATAGCGTCTTCCTCCTGGTTGGTCGGGAAGAGGGAATTCTATGCTGGAGCGCCGCGATACGGGAAGCAAATAGGAGACGCGCGCGGCCGGCGGCCCCGCGCCGACGCTGCACGGATCGAACTCTAGGCCGGCGACACTTCGTACCAATCTTCGTGCAACGACCAGCCCGCGCAGCGTAAGCACGAGGTCCAGCGCCACTGGTGCCGGCAGCCCGGGCAGCTGCCGCGCGTCCTGAACGTGTTCCAGATCGCGCCGCAGCTCGGGAACGGCGGCTCGGGACTCCCCTCGACCCACACACACGACCACCGGTCGTTCGGCGACGGCTGCCACGCGCACAGCGGGCATCGAATCCGGCTGAACGCCTCTTCCACATCGTCGAGATCCGGCTTCGGCGTGGTCGTGCGCGTCCGCGACAAATCCCGTTTCAGCGCGTAGAAGCTCGGAGTCTCCGAGCCTCGAGTGCCCTCTGTGCCTGTGTACATCAAGCGGCCGCCAGCTGATCCCGGACGGCCGCCGCGATCTCGAACGATCGCAGCCGCGCCGCGTGATCGTAGATTTGCGCCGTCAGCATCAACTCGTCGGCGCCGGTGCGATCGATGATCTCTTTCAATCCCTGCCGCGCCGTTTCCGGCGATCCGACAACCGCATACGCGAGCGCGTGATCGATCCCCGCCTGCTCCGCCGGCGTCCACAATCCTTCGGTGCTCTCGACCGGAGGGCTCAACTGCCCCGGCCGCCCGCGCCGCAGGTTGACGAACGCCTGCTGCAGCGACGTGAACAGCCGCCGCGCCTCGCGATCGGTCTCCGCCGCGAAGACGGACACGCCGACCATCGCATGCGGCCGCGCCAGCGACTCCGACGGCCGGAACTGCGTGCGATACAGGTGCAGCGCGCCCATCAGATGATCGGGCGCGAAATGCGACGCGAACGCGAACGGCAGGCCCAGCGCCGCAGCGAGCTGCGCGCTGAAGAGGCTCGATCCGAGCAGCCAGATCGGCACGCGCAGCCCGGCGCCCGGCACCGCGCGAATCAGCTGGCCCGGCTGCGGCTCCCGGAAGTACGTCAGCAGCTCCATCACATCATCCGGGAACGTCTCGGCGTCGAGCGCGCCGCGCCGCAGCGCGCGCATCGTGTTCTGGTCGGTTCCGGGCGCGCGCCCCAATCCGAGATCGATGCGCCCCGGATACAGCGACTCGAGCGTGCCGAACTGCTCGGCGATGACCAGCGGCGCGTGGTTCGGCAGCATCACGCCGCCGGCGCCGATGCGGATGGTCTTCGTTCCGCCCGCAACGAAGCCGATCACCACCGAGGTGGCGGCGCTGGCGACGCCCGGCATGTTGTGATGCTCAGCCAGCCAGTAGCGGCGATAACCCCATTGTTCAGCGTGACGTGCGAGGTCGAGCGTGTTGCGGAACGCATCGGAAGCTGAACCGCCAGCGACGATGGGCGCGAGATCGAGGACCGAGAACGGAATCACCTGACAATCATGTCACGCCGCGCGCGGCCTGGTGCCGCACACAGTGTCCGGCACCGGGGCACCGGGACCGCAAAGCCGTCCCAGCGCCGGCAAGATATCCAATTCGATGGACGCGAACGCCGCAACTCGCGATCCTTACGGGGCTTCACCTTGACACCCGCCCGAGCGGCCGCTCAGAATACGCGCAACCTTCAGGCGAAAAATGAAGGGTTCTGGTCGCGGCTCGGCCGCGCCCTTTGCAGGAGGATGTTGAATGCGTCGACTCATCGCGGGTCTATGCATCGTGCTGGTTGGTTTATGCGCGCCCGCTTATGCGCAACGAACCACCGGCTCGATCGTCGGTACGGTCACGGACGAATCAGGAGCGGTGCTGCCGGGTGTGACGGTGACGCTTTCGGGTGCAGGCGTCGCAGGCAACCCGACAACGGTCACGGGCGAGAACGGCACTTTCAGGTTCCCGTCGCTCCCTCCCGGTGAATACAACCTCTCGATTCAGCTGCAGGGCTTCGCTACCGTCAACCGCGAGAAGATCGTGGTGCCGCTCGGCGAGACGGTCGAGATCCCGGCGCAGATGAAGGTGAGCTCGCTGCAGGAAACGGTCACCGTCACCGGCGCGTCGCCGGTCGTCAACACGGCGTCGGCGGAAGTCTCGACCAACCTGAATCGCCTCTGGGTCGAGAACGCACCGCAGCGCCGCTTCACCTTCTTCGATCTGATCAACCAGGCCGCCGGCATCAGCCCGCAAACCGCGACGAGCTCGCGCTCGCAGGCGTTCGGCGGCAACACGACCGACAACTCGTATCAGCTCGATGGCACCGACTTCACGGCGCCGTTCACAGGCGCGGCGTGGCCGTGGCCGAACACCGACGCGATTGAAGAAGTGCAGGTCTTGCAGCTCGGTGCCTCCGCGGAATACGGCAACGTGCAGGGCGCCGTCTTCAACGTCGTCACGCGGCAGGGCGGCAACCAGTTCAAGGGCGACGGCAATTTTTACTTCATGAACGACAAGCTCACCGGCCGCAACACCACGGACGATGAGGACGATGGGCTGCCATACCACCGCGACGAGTTCAAGGACACCACCTGGCAGCTCGGCGGGCCGGTGAAAAAAGACAAGCTCTGGTTCTTCGGCTCGTTCCAGTACCAGAAGGACGCCGACTCGCAGCCCGGCACCGCCGCCGAGTTCCCGGCGCGGTCGTCGGCCAAGCGCGTCTTCGGCAAGATCAACTACCAGATCACCGACGCGCAGAAGATGCAGTTCCAGTATCACGACGATTTCTACCGCATCCCGGGCCGCGCCACGGCGTTGACGGCGCCGACGACGATCAGCGTCGAGAACGGGCACAATCCATCGCCCGGCGTGATGTGGACCAACGTGATCTCGAACAAGACGTTCATCGAGGCGCGCTACTCCGGCTTCTACGGCGTCGACCATGGCGACCCGCTCGAATCTGGCCAGCCGCGCGTCCAGCGGCGCTTCTACGACCTCGATACCGATCGGGTCACCGGCGGCATCTACTCCTGGTACGACGGCAACTCGTGGAAGTCGGCGGTCAGCGGCAAGGTTTCGCACTACGCCGACAGCTTCATGGGCGGCAGCCACGACCTGAAGCTCGGCATCCAGTTCGACAGCGGCGGCAGCGACTACGCGATCGGGCCGAACGACTACATCTACACCTACGGTTCGACCATCGCCTACGGCTACACCCAGCTGCCGTATCACGTCGGCGGCCAGAAGCGGTCGATCGGGACCTACGTCGACGACACCTACCGCATCGGCTCGCGCACGACGCTGAACCTCGGCCTGCGCTACGACTGGAGCAAGGGCGGGATCCGGTCGTATCCGGTGCTCGACGCGCAGGGCAACGAAACGGGCTCGTCCAGTCCGGAGAGGCCGGGCCTCTTCACCTGGAACAGCGTGTCGCCGCGCGTCGGCATCGTCTACAAGCTCAACGACGCGGGGAAGTCGACGGTCAAGGCGCACTTTGGCCGCTACTATCGCGGCGTGGTGACCAGTGAATTCGACAACACGGCGCCGTCGATCACGCCGCGGTATCTGTTCGACGGTACATACAGAAATAATCTGCCGAACCCGGCCAGCCTCGAGGTCGTGTCCGACAACACGAACCTGACGGTCGATTCCGGCTTCAAGAACCCGTACACCGACCAGTACATCTTCGGGTTCGACCAGGAGTTGCTCACGAACTTCGGGTTGCAGCTGAATTACGTCTACAAACGCGGCGAAGATTACGGCGGATGGACCGACATCGGTGGCCGGTATGCCGCAGCCACGTACACGGATTCGGTTGGCGCTCAGGCTTCAGGGCAAGCCTTCTCGGTGTTCCGCTTGACGTCGGGTGCCAGCTCACGGCTGTTCCAGCTGACCAACCCGGACGGTCTCTTCAGCCGCTACAAGGCCTTCGCCATCCAGGCCCAGAAGCGCATGGCCAA
>Ga0207675_100004172_pt1 | contig 13985 bp, 6 predicted proteins | sample KBSSwiS42_FD_184305 | JGI IMG/M metagenome (GOLD analysis project Ga0207675, IMG submission 184305) | Switchgrass rhizosphere microbial communities from Kellogg Biological Station, Michigan, USA - KBS Switchgrass S4-2 (SPAdes) (version 2) | ecosystem: Host-associated > Plants > Roots >... | reverse complement strand
CCTCTTGCATAACCAAAATTATCTATGAATAATGTTGGTACTGCATACATGTATGTTCTCTTTCTTTTATAAACGCCTCCGACAGTACTTCCAGATTCAATGTTGAATGCGGTGTATGGCATAAAGATATTGAAGCGATAATTGTTCAACCCTTCATCCGGAATATTATAAAGTATTGTACCGGCGGCCGCATATCCATTTACATCGGCAAATAGTGGTGGCTCTAAACTTCCTACTTGTGTAGTTGTATTCGTGAAATAAAAATGTGCACTTATCTGGAATGTTTTTCCCATGCTTTTTGGAATATCAGCAACACCAGTGATCCTCATTCCATTTCCATGATCAGGATCTGTTTGATTATGTGTAACCCTGATGTTTTCAAATTTAATGGTTTCAAATTCAGTTGGATTCTCATTTACATTTGGATCTATTGTCGTCGTTGTAGTTGTTGTTTTTGTAATAGTTGCTGTGTTTACTGCGTCTTTAGCAACATAACCTTCTTTTACAGCTTGCGTGAAGTAAGTATAATCAAGCCAGCAAAAACCATCATTACCCCACGTTGGTCCCCATGAGTTCATAATTTTAAATGCATGTCTTGAATCATCAAAACCTACTACAAGCATTGCATGGCCACCGATACTGTTTCCTTGTCTTGATTTCCAAATATAGTCGGTAGCGCCAACCCTTTTTCCTGCCTGGAAACCCTGGTCAACTTCCGTACCTATAACAACAGGATAGCCTGCAGTTACCTGGTTTTTCACTTCTTTGATATCCATGATATTTACCTGGCGCCAGTAATCAATGCGAAAAGGTTTGGCGTTTTCTATCGCTGTCTGTGTAGGCTGAGTTACCCAATCATTTTCATTGTATGGCATGTCGTCATACCTGGCAGCGCCTTCTTGTGATAAAAGATTTAAGGCATCAATAAATCTTGCACCCCCATCTTGTCCATTGTTTATTTGGTTATAAATAAATGATGGACTGAAAAGGATTGTGATCTTGTTTTCAACTTTCTCCTGGAAGCTTTTTAATGCATAGGCTGCAGCCCAACCAACACATGAACTTTGTCTGCCCTGGTTACCAATCGGCGGTAAATACTCTGAGAGATCTTTAAATGTTGGCAGCTCACCAGCGCCATAAGGTGATGATGCCAATGGAATGCCAGCCAATTGTTCCTTGCTTGCGAAGATCAAACCTGTTGGATGCTTTTCTTCTGCTGTTTGTTTTTTGGCAGGATTACATTGTAATGAAATGACGGCAACAATAATTACATAGAAGTAACTGCGGTAGCTTGTTCTCATTATTTTATTTTTTGGTGGTTATTGTAAACGAGTCGAAAGATAAAATTTTTTGAAGACTTCGTTAAACTTAGCTCTTTAATTACGGCGAATTCTTCTGAATAAAAACTCAGCCCCGCCACCTACATTCAGCGACATGGTATCATTTGCTATCTTATATGATAGCGGCCCGCTTTTAAGACTGCTAAGTAGTTTTTTCTCAAAACCTTTATCATTGCAAGGCTGATTTGAAGTTAGCTTTACATTATTAAATACAAGTTTATCACCTTGTATTTTTATTTTGCCTTCAATACTGTTGCAGCCGGTATGTCCAGTTATATTGCTTTTTATGCTGTCAACAGTCAGCATTGGCGTATTATTTACCAGGTTCACTTCATATTTTTCTTTACTGTTAACACCTGCAAGCACCCAAATATCATTTACACTTTTAGTACCTGAAGTCGTCATAGCATTTGTACTTGTTGCTGGCGTTGCTGAATTAGCATTTGGGTTTAATAAACTTTCCAAAGTATTTGGCGAATTTTGATCTGTGCCATTTTGCTGATCATCGCCATTGCAAGCAACAAAACTAATAGCCGTAAAAATTAAGATTGATAAAAAAGTTCTCATATATTTTTTATTAAATGCCGGATAAAAATTGATTTCGGATATAATCAACAACACTGACAAGATTTTTTGTTTCATCAAAAATTTTTAATTGCCTGTCTGCGCCAGTTCCATTCTCTAAAATTTTATGAATGTATGCAAGCCTGTGCCGGCTTCCAAGGTGATCAACAACAGGATCAATAAAATCAAGCAGCTCATATAAAAGTGCACGGGTATTCACTTCTTCTTCTTTTCCAAAGTCAATCATACGACCATCAATTCCATAACGGCTAGCTCTCCATTTATTCTCATTGATCAATGCACGGGAATATTGAATGAAGTTTAAATTTTTGCTTCGTAATAAATAAATTCTTGCACATATAGCCTGGAACAGTGTTGCTAATGTTATTGTTTCATCAACAGTAAGAGGAATATCACAAATACGAAACTCAACCGTATTGAAGAATGGATGCACACGAAGATCCCACCAGATCTTTTTTGCATTGTCAATACAATTTGTTTTTACCAGCAGCTTTACATAATTCTCATATGCTTCAATACTTTCAAATGCTTCGGGAATTCCTGTACGCGGAAATTTATCAAAAACTTTTGTACGGAAAGATTTATATCCTGTCGATCTTCCTTCCCAAAAAGGAGAGTTAGTACTTAAAGAATAAATATGCGGTAAAAAATATCTTGTACTGTTTGCAATATGGTTTGCCATTTCACGATTTTCCATTCCCACATGTACATGTAAACCAAAGATCAGATTACTTCTTGCTGCCTCCTGCAATTCATTTACCAATTCATTGTAACGTATATGATCTGTTATCAGCTGGCTTTCCCAATGACTGAATGGGTGTGTGCCGGCTGCACCCATCGCAAAACCAAGATCACCTGCTATATCAGAAATTGTTTTTCTTAATGCAGCTACATCCTGCCATGCTTCATCTGCATCTGCGCATATATCAGTGCCTACTTCCACAACGGCCTGGTGCATTTCTGCTTTTACTTTATCCTTGATCACTTTCTGTCCTTCATGTACAATTTTTTGTTCATGACTTTTTAATTCCCTTGTTTGGGGATCAAGCACCATGTATTCTTCTTCAACGCCGAGGGTGAAAGTTTTATAGTTGAGTGTTGCCATCTTTCGGGATTAGGAATTCTATACTAATGATGTTTTATTCGCACCTCTCTTCACATACTCACCCCATGTTAAGTTATCGGCTCCGTCTTTTTGCTCCATTGCTCTTTCGATGGCATAGTTAGCTGCAGTTTCAACAACCCACGCAAAATTTTCTTCACCTACACTTGTACGTTCTGCGTCGGGTGCAGGATTGCAAAAATCAATTGCATAAGGAACACCATCTTTTACTGCTAATTCTACAGTATTAAAATCGTAACCGAGATAATTACAGATGCGCAAAACAATCTCTTCCATCTGCTTTAATCTTTCCGGGGTAGGAGTAAAGCTGGCAACATAACGAAGATGATGTGGATTGCGGGGTTCATATGGCATAATGCGTACATGCTTTCTGCCGATACAATAACAACGATAGTATTCTGTAAATACAATTTCTTCCTGTAACAACATTACAAGTTGACCTGTCTCGCCATGTTTTTCAAAAAACTCCTCCTGGTTTCTTAATTTATAGACATGCTTCCATCCACCGCCGGCAAATGGTTTCATGTAAGCCGGAAAGCCAACGTATTTAAAAATAGTTTCCCAATCCATTGGATAAGCAAGATTACTGAATGATTCTTCTGATGTATCATCAGGATGATCCCTGGAAGGTATGATCGCAGTTTTTGGTATAGGAACACCCACTTTAGTCATCAAGCAGTTATTGAAATATTTATCATCAGCACTCCACCAAAATGGATTATTGATAACGGCAGTTCCTGTCAATGCCTCGTTCTTTAACCATGTTCTGTAAAATGGAATATCCTGTGAGATGCGATCGATAATAACTGCATAACCTGTTGGTTCACCCTGGATCGCTTTTTCTATTCTAACAGGCTCTGCTGTGATCCCGGAAATATTTTTACTGTTGACCCTTTCAACAAATGCCATTGGAAAGCTTCTTTCTTTGCCATGCAGTACTCCGATCTTCTTCATATGTAATTTGGTTTGATTTGATTAATTTGAATTTACACGGTAAGTAATCAAATGTATTTTTTAACCGGAAGAAAAACAAAAAAGTGACAAGTTTGTTTCAAAACAAAACGGGATTCCCTTTAGCCTGTATCCCTTAATTTTGCCGCAAATGCAGCTTTCAAAGCAGGCTAATGTCCCTGTAAAAAATATTACTATTAATTCTGCCCATTTACAAAGGGAAGTTATCATTGATCTTTATCTGCCACCTGCTGAACAAGACAAAAATTCCACAAGCCTTTTACTTATCAATGACGGACAGGACCTTCCAAAATTTCAGTTTGATTCAATGCTGAGTGAACTTTATGAAAGTAAAAAGATCAAACCACTTTTTTGCGTAGGCATACACTGTGGGCCTGATAGAAAAATGGAATATGGCGCTGCATCGATCCTGGATTTTAAAGGCAGGGGAGCAAAAGCAAAAGCACACCAAGATTTTGTGTTTAAAGAACTATTGCCTTTTATAAACTCAATATGGGGAAGTGGATTTAAAGAAAAGGCCTACGCAGGATTTTCGTTAGGTGGCTTATCTGCACTCGATACAGTTTGGCATTATCCAAATATCTTTTCAAAGACGGGTGTTTTTTCTGGCTCATTGTGGTGGAGATTAAAAGATCTTAATAATGGTTATAATGAAGAGACTGATCGCATCATTCATAAACTGATAAGAGAAGGTGAATATAAACCTGGGTTGAAGTTCTATTTTACTACAGGATCACATGATGAAAAAGCGGATAGGAATAATAACGGTATCATCGATTCAATTGACGATACACTTGGATTAATAGATGAGTTAGAAAAGAAAGGTTATAAAAGTGAAGGTGATATTCATTATGTGAACTATGAAGATGGAAAGCATGATGTAAAAACATGGGGAAGAGCAATGCCAGCTTTTTTGAAATGGGGATGGGGTACAGAATAATAAAGAAGTAATAAATGACATAAAAAAAATCCTCTCGGCCGAGAGGATTTTTTATTTATAAAAATGGATTTTAGTTGTTGAAAATATAGCGAATACCCATTTGCATGAAATAAGTCGAGGTCACACTTACATTATCTCTGAAAGTGTCAGTAACTGGATTATTTCTGTCTGTCTGCAAACGGAATGTTGGTTTTACTGAACCACCTGGTACGAGTGAGTTTTGGTTTGTTGGTACCAAAAGTGATGAAGCATTTACTGATCTTACCTTACCCCAGTTTGGATTAAGCATGTTACCAAAATTGAAAATGTCAAGACTTAACTGGATCGTGTTTTTGTTTTTACCTACATTCATGAACAGATCCTGGAGGATTTTGATATCAACCTGGTTTCTCCATGGAGCTTGTGCGCCATTACGTTCAGCAAACTGTCCTTTGTGAGCTCTTAAATATTTATCCTGGTCTATATACTTAAAGAACAAAGCACTTTGTTCAGCAGCAGTATAGTTCACACCATTGGGATAAGTAAATGCTGAGAATGTGATCTCAGAAGGATCTTTAGGAATATACATAAGATCATTACCATTGAAACCATCACGGTTAAAGTCAGCGCCATACACATAAGAGAACCTATAATCGATAGAACCGCTATACAACATAGAAATAGTAGTTGCGAAATGCTTGAAATATTCCCTTCTGTACGTAAATGAAGCTACCACACGATCAGGCACAGTGTAACTTGAATGACTAAGCACTGGGTCATTTGGTGAATTGACAATTTGTGTTCCTTGCCATGCTGATAAAGGCTGATCACCACTACCATCAAACAAATTATTTGAGAATGTCTTGATGTATGCTAATGAAGCACCAAATCCATTTCTGAAAGCTTTATCAATCTTTGCAGTCATTGATGCATAGATACCACGATTGCTATTTGTAACATATACTGCATTAAATGCCCCTGTTCCAGATGGACTTGCCTGGCCTGTAGATGTCAATGGATTTATGAATTTCTGCTGATTATTTACCGGATAGATCATCCTATTATCAGGATAGCCGGCAACGGCCAAAGGTTGTGGAGCAACAAGGTTCACATTTTGGAAATAAGTTGTTTTTAGATCCTTATTAATGATACCTTCTAAAGTGAAGATCATATTCCATGGCAATTTGGTATCCATTGCTAAACTTGATTTCCATGTTTGAGGAAATCTGAAGTTCTCATCAAATGCCGTAATAGCACTTGGAATAACTGAACCAGGAACTGGTACTGTTGATGGTCTGTATGCCGCGGGATCAGGATTGAATCCACCAGTAAAATTGTTAGGATTTGCTGTTGTATTATTCCAGCTTTGTGTTACCTGTAGCATACCAGCATCACCTACCTGGCTAACTATCCATACAAATGGAACCTTTCCTGTGAAGATACCAGTACCTCCACGTACCTGTAATGAACGATTACCATATACGTCATAGTTGAATCCAAGTCTTGGAGACCACTGAATTTCTTGCTTTGGTAGATTACCAGTATTCAGTTTTAAACCGTTCGCAAAAGTTAATGCAGCTACAAGAGGATGCGTTTTTACTTCCGCGATATCAGGATATGTTGGCAGATCAAATCTTAAACCCAATGTAAGTTTGAATTTTTTACTGATCGCAATTTCATCCTGGACATATCCGGAATATTGCTTGAATTCAAATCTTGGGAATGCCTGGGCAAATCCTTTTTCTAATGAGTAGGTCAATGCATAGTCGGTTGGTCTTACACCATTTTTGAAATCATCCCATGAATTGAAACGGAAATAACCTAAACCAAAACGCTGGAATCCGTTGATAGTTTCGCTCCAGTCAAACTGGGCACCAAGTGTCCAGTTGTGAGAGCCACTTCTCCAATTAACATTATCAACAAATGAATACATTTTTACTTTTCTCAGGTTACCATAGCTGAATAGCTCATAACCGAATGAAGTAAATGGTGACCCATCTTTTAGGATATCTACAAATGGGAACAGCTGGCTTGGAGATTCACGGGAGTCGTTTTGATAAGTATATGTTCCGCGAAGTGTATTTGAAATTTTTCCAAATTTCGAGTTTAATTCGGCGGCAAAAGAATAAAAGTTTGCACCTTGCAAATACTGTGAATTACTGAACCAAAGAGAATTATTATCTAAGCGACCTGCACCGCTTGAATATGAGTTACCAGTACCTGTTGTTGATGAACTTGGCGTAGTTGGCTCAGTGCCTTCAACCTGGCTATAGCGCATATTGAATTTGTGATTCTTATTTATATTCCAGTCGATACGGGCGACAAACTTTTTGCGGATTATCTCTGTATTATAATTATCAAAAGGACCTGTGTCGTAATTATAGGTTGTTTTTAAATAGTTGCTAATATCTGTAAGTTCTTGCGCAGTTGGGCGAGCCACATTTGGATTGGCAGGGCCATAAGGAGCTGATGAAGTAGCTGCAAATCTTGTTTGAATTTGTTTAGGCTGATTTTCTGATTCGTAATTTATAAAGAAGAACAATTTGTTTTTGATGATTGGCCCGCCGATACGACCGCCATATTGTTTGAACTCGAATGGAGGTTTTGTAAAAATTGTTTTATTTACCTGGTTTCCCTGCTGATTCTGATCTCTGAAATAATGATAAACAGAGCCCTGGAATTGGTTGGTACCAGCACGGGTAACAGCGTTGATAGCACTTCCGATAAAACCAGATTGACGAACATCATATGGAGTAACGTTCACGGAAATTTCATCAATTGCATCAATTGAGATCGGTGATCCGTTTGCAGGAAGATTTTGACCGATGCCAAAAGAGTTATTAAAATCAGAACCATCAATAGTGAAATTGTTTTGTCTGAAGTTTCCACCACCTATTGAAGTACCATTAGCCTGCGGGGTAAGGCGTGTTAAATCATTTACACTTCTATTGATACTTGGCAATTGAGAAATTTCTCTTTGGCCAATATTGGTCATGGCACCTGTTCTGCTAGAATTTAAGATCGGGTTTCTTTTGGTAGTGCTAATAATAACGTTTTCAAGAGTACCGGTTTTTTTATTCATACTTACCTCAAGAAGAAAAGGCTCTGCAAGTTTCAGTACAACATCATCAAATGTTACGCTCTCAAAGCCAACAAATGAAACTACCACCAAATAGGGTCCGCCTGAACGCATATCATGAATTGTGAATTCTCCTCTTTTGGAAGTAAGTGCCTGGTATTTTGTGCCAGAAGGAACGTGGGTAGCGGAGATGCTGGCTCCGACAAGTGGTTCTTTTGTCGCAGAATCGATCACATTACCTGTAATTCCACTGGTGGTGACCTGCGCTTGTGAATAAGTGGCTGCAATAAATACTATCGCAAGCGAAAACAAGATTCTCTTAAGCATAAGTATTAGTTTATTGGTGCAAAGAAAGGGAATTCCATCCGGTTAAAAGTAGCCAAATATTAACAAATTATTGCTGAACTATAACCTTTTGAAGAAACGGGGGTCACTGGTAAAACGCTGCTTTTTGACATAAAATATTTTCCACCTTCCTTCCACTGGTTTGTGTGTAATTTTGAAGAAAATTTTAGGTAAGTATGTTAGACAGTATTGAAAGTGCCATTGAGGATATAAAAGCCGGAAAGATCATAATCGTTGTAGATGATGAAGACAGGGAAAATGAGGGTGATTTTATAATCGCAGCCCGTCATGCCAGTCCTGAGGTTATCAATTTCATGAGCAAGCATGGCCGGGGCCTGATCTGTGCTGCATTGGTTGAAGACCGCTGTGATGAACTGGGTCTTGAACTGATGGTAAATAATAATACGGCGCTTCATGAAACAGCATTCACAGTTTCTGTTGATCTTTTAGGACACGGGTGTTCAACGGGTATTTCAGCCCAGGACCGTTCAAAAACAATTCATGCATTGATAGATCCGGAAAGTAAGCCATCTGATTTTGGAAAGCCCGGTCACATTTTCCCATTGCGGGCAAAAAAGGGTGGCGTACTAAGGAGAGTGGGACACACAGAAGCTGCTATTGATCTTTCACGATTGGCGGGATTTGAACCTGCCGGAGTTTTAGTTGAGATCATGAATGATGATGGAACTATGGCGAGGCTGCCGCAATTAATAGAAGTGTCGAAGAAATTTGATTTTAAACTTGTCTCAATTAAAGACCTGATCGAATACAGAGTCAAAAGAGATTCGTTGATTGATGAAGTGGTGAGAGTTGACATGCCAACGAAATATGGAGATTTCAAACTTGTAGCATTCAGAGAAAAACATACGAGTAACGAACATCTTGCATTGATAAAAGGTGAATGGCAAAAAGATGAACCTGTGATGGTAAGAGTTCACTCGTCTTGTTTTACCGGTGATATTCTTGGCTCTCTTCGTTGTGATTGCGGTGAACAATTACATGCTTCAATGAAGATGGTAGAAAAAGAAGGAAAGGGTGCAATACTTTATATGAACCAGGAAGGACGTGGTATTGGTTTGCTGAATAAATTAAAAGCATACCGGCTACAGGAAGAAGGAATGGATACCGTGGAAGCAAATATTCATCTTGGCTTTCAAATGGATCAAAGAGATTATGGAATTGGTGCACAAATGTTGCGTCATCTTGGGATATGCAAATTGAGACTCATTAGCAATAATCCTAAGAAAAGAGTCGGCCTGATTGGTTATGGTCTTGAGATCGTAGATAATATTCCTATTGAAGTTTCTCCCAATCCACATAATGAAAAATACCTTTTGACCAAAAGAGATAAACTGGGTCATGAGATATTGGGCGATGATAACCAATGAATGTTTAGTGCGAAAATCCCAGGCATTTAAAATCAAAATTCCAATCAATGCGACTCCAACGCGAATTTGGAATTTCTAGTTGTGATTTGTGTTTAGTTGCCTTCTTTATTTGTGGTATCTGCAGGCGGAGTTGATACTGGTTTCTTCTTTCTTCTGAAAATATCCCCGATGCGATTGAAATCCTTTCTGAAAGATAAACTGCTTCCGTATTTCCGGGATTTAGTTGAACTTGTAGTTATACCAGTTAACAAGTCAACGTTCTCTTTATAGAATATCGTTGCACGAATAGTTCCGCTTTTATTGATAAGAAATTCAGTGGTGAAATTTGTCAGAAAATCACTGGTGATCTGGTTTGTTCCTGAAGATTGGAAAGGAACATCATAGTTGCCTTCAAAGGTCAGCACAACACGATCATTAAATAAAGATTTACCAACAGAAACATTAAGATTTGTCCTGTTAAGATTAAACGCATTATTCGCATCGCCAAAAGGGTTTGGGTTGTAAAGCGAACCGGAAAAGTTTACATACAATCCTGGTATCTTAAGTTTATTTGATAAAATATTATTCAAGACCCCGTTGATCTGTGCTGATAGAAAATCTGAAATACTGTTTACAACAATATCAACACCTGAACCTATACCTAAAGATGAACTTACACTCGAAGGAGCGAAATTGTTGAATACTACAAGAAAGGCAACTTGTTTATTTAATTCATTTTCGTTTTGCAATACCTTATCAATCACAAACGCAACAGTAGGGTCTTTTTTTGCATAGCTTTCTGAAGGGAAATCCAATGCAAAGGTGATATCCGGTTTGAAAAGATCACCTCTCATTTTAGCAATTACATATACATAATCTTTAAACGATGAGATGGTGGTTCCCGCTACAATCGGTCCAAAGTCAACTTCTTTTTTGGTTTTATATACTGCCTCTATGTTTACAATAGGATGATAAGGATCTCCATCCCAGGCAATGTAGTTGTTGCCATTTTTATTTAATTCAAAAGGCTTTTTGAAAAATGACTGGAAGGAGAAATTGTAAACCCCTTCATTGATATCAAAACGACCACGCATGGTCATGTCACTTCCGTTTGAAAATATTCTGAGGTTTCCTGTACCACGACCATTGATCTCGTCGTTTGTCAATTCATCTATCACCACTTTTACATTCACTTTCGGATTACCGGTTATATCAACATCGTAAGTAAGATTTGTTTCATTGGACTTAAAAACGGTATCATTTAGCTCTCGTCCATATTTTCTTTCGATCAAAAAGTCAGCGATGCCGGTTTCTTTTCCCGTTGTATTTGGAATTGTGATATAAGAACTATCTGTTTCAGATGCCTTGCCTTCAATCTTCATCCGCATGTTTGATTGAGGACCTGTCAATTCAAAAGTTCCGGTTCCTAATGCATATCCGTAAAAACTGCTGTTGTCCCTGCGTGTGGTATTTAACAAAAGCATAGGCCTGTTATCAACTCTTGCTTTTATATCAAATACCATATCCCGCCAACCTCTATGTCTTAGTATTCCGTCTGTAAGTGTTGCCGTGTTATGAGTAACAGTATCGATCAATTTTATTTCACCAATATCGAGTGCATCTTCTGTAAAATTTATTTCACCATCTGATAATTTATAATAGACCTGGGTGAATTTTACTTTAAGCCCTCCTTCTTCGAGTTTAAGTCTTCCAATATACTTAGCATCGGGGCTACCGGGGTTAACGATCTTTAAGGGACCTGTTGCAAAGCCATCAAGATTTGTAAAAAGGGTGCCAATAAAGCGTTCAGCAATTTTTACGGGATATCTTTCGGGTTTGATATTGATCACATCATCACCATCGGTCGGAAGATTTTTCAAGAACATGCTAAGATCGAAATCAAGTTTTTCATTTGGATTTACAGTTTTTCCATTTGCTGTCAGGTTGCCCGTTTTATTACTATAATCGGCATGTATCATGATCTGGCCAATACTGTCTTTATCAACTCTTAATTGATCTGTTACAAGATCGGACGACACGTGAAAATTTTTCGTTGGGTCTTCAACTATTATGTCACCGGAAACCGCTCCTTCGATCTTATTTGTTTTTACAAGGAATGTGGCTACATCGCCTACATTAAAGTTTTTTAGATCAACTTTTATATCGTTACCATCAGTTATATGAGATGGTTGGGTTTTTATTCTTATTTCTTGGTTGCTTTCTTTTAAAACGATCTCGCCGTAAGAAACTTTGTTCGATCGCATCTCCAATTCGCCATTTTCTTCTATGGCCCATCGTTTACCATTCAAAATAAAATTCGAAGTATCGAACTTTAATGCAAAGCCATCATCAAATGTTCTTACCAATGCATTGATCGATCCTCCCTGGATATTTTTGTTATCACTTTCGGTGATCAATCTCACATTGGTTGAATCATTTCTTGCAAAGAGATCGATCTGTGTAAATGGAAAACTTAAGCTATCACTTACTTTTAAATGATCGATAGTAGTGGACACAGAAAGATTCTGGAAAGTCCCGTTGCCTTTTATATTCACATTTTGGAATTCAAATTGTTTATATGCAAATGCCGGAACATAAGTATTCAGCTCAAGAAGATTATTCCGTGTATCAAGCTTCCCACTTATTTCACTATTATTAAATCCCTGGAAAGTTGTATCAAATAAATTCAGAAGATCAGATACATAATTTGTTTTGATATTAAATGTGAAAGATTGGTCTCTTATTTTATTAACAGGTTCCGTAATGTAAGCAGGATAATATTTATTCAGAAAAAGTTTGAAAGCATTTGGCAGATCGCTTAATGAAAAATCACCAACGATATTTCCTTCAAACTCGTTTGACCTGATCGTAAGATTTTTTGAGCCATCAATGTATTCTGAGTTTATCGTTAATGAATCAAACGAGATCGCTTTACCGTCTTTTTTCAAAACACCATTCCTGATATTGGCATTACCCAAAAAGTTATCAATATTATCACTGGAGAAGTTAAAATCAAGCTTGCCCTTGAAAGTATAGTTGTCTTGTAAAATGTTTAACTGTTTTAAATTGATAGTATCAACATCTGCAATAAAATTGAAACGAGGCACTTTGCCACTGAGGTCAACAATTCCATTCAACGCTGCAACTGCATTACTATCGTTTATTGCAAACGCACCTTCAAATATTTTTTTATTCAGAGTTCCTTTTGCAGTGATATTTTCATACCGATAATTGTTATACACTATGTTATTGATCTTTCCATCGATGTCTGCTGATATTTTGTCCAGCGCAATGCCTGTTCCTTTAACTGTACCGGAGAATGAAATTGTTCCAAGTTTAGGATCATTGATGAATTGCCCCAGGTTAAAATTCTGTGATGCAATATTCCCTGAATAAAAAGGTTGTTTGCCATCAGGCAGTTTCATGTTAAGGTCACTCTTGATCGTACCTAGATTTGTACGAATAGTTCCATAGGTTACAAAGTCTTTAATAAAGCCAGTAAAACTTCCATTAAAATCCAAATAGGAAATACTCTGCAGCCTGGGCATTGTAATTTTTCTTATACGGGGTAAAAATGTCGCTACATCGCCATACGTAGTACGAAAACTGTTTGCCTTAAAATCAATAAATGTTTTATTGATATCGGGAAGTCCTGTTAAGCTTATATCACCATTCAAGTAGGTGTTGTTGCCGGCTTGTATCGTCATTTCATTTCCAAAAAGATCATCAACAGTCCCCCGGGCAAGACCACTGACTTTGATTTTTTTATTCCATGATCTTGCTTCCGGAGCAAAAAAACCAATATCATCACTATCGATCTCTGCCTCTTCAAATCGTGCCTGCATCCTGATCTTAGTAAGAAAATCATTCATGTCGCTGAAGTCTTCAAACTTCATACTGAAATAATCACGAATGATACTGTTGTTGGTCTTGATCTCGAGTTTATCAAAACTCATCTCGTTGGGAGTAAGCTTTGCATCTGCTATCATTGACTTGACCTCGAAACCACTTCTTTCTTTAGTGCTTAACTGAATGGCTGTAGTTAATGTGTCTTTATTAAAGATCACATTTGAGAAAGTAGCATTGATCGCAGCAAAATCAATATTTCTACCGTCAAAGAAATCATTGTAAGCTCCATCGATCTGTTTGATGTTTTTAAAATCACCATTATTGATCTTCAACTTATCAATATGCACAGCCCATCCCTCGGCATTCCATTGCAATGCAGAATCCATAGGTTGCTGAACGACGGGTT
>Ga0207675_100004171_pt1 | contig 13986 bp, 13 predicted proteins | sample KBSSwiS42_FD_184305 | JGI IMG/M metagenome (GOLD analysis project Ga0207675, IMG submission 184305) | Switchgrass rhizosphere microbial communities from Kellogg Biological Station, Michigan, USA - KBS Switchgrass S4-2 (SPAdes) (version 2) | ecosystem: Host-associated > Plants > Roots >... | reverse complement strand
CGCGGGCGGTGCGGCCGGTGGCATCGACGGTACTCCCGTGCATCGGGGAAAGGTCGATCATGAGCCCGCCGTCACAGACTGCCGTGCCGGCGGCGTGATGGCCGCCGCCTCGGATGGCGACCAGCAGACGGTGCGTGCGGGCGAAGTCCACGGCGCGTTGCACATCGGCCGCGTCGATGCACTGGGCGACGAGGCCGGGAGTACGGTCGATCATGCCGTTCCAGACGCGGCGGGCACCATCATAGCCTGGTGCGCCCGGCCAGAGCAGGCTACCCCGTAACGACGCGGCGAAGTCGCGCACGGTCGCTTCCCAGCCGGCCTGACCTTCGACGTCTCGCAGAAGGCGGGCGTCCGACATGCTTACCTCCCTACCTACAGGGTGGTGGGGACCGCGACCAAAAAAGCCGTCCGATCTCCGTCTGACTTTGCGGCCGGAGGGGTAAACAAACGGCGGAACACCCTAGGGCATTGGGGCCTGAAGGTCAAGGCCCGCGGCGGTCCGGGCGGGTAGGGCCGGCGACCTCGTGACGTGCTGCGAGTCCGAAGCGGCTGGGGATGCGAAGCGGCCGTGCACCCGAGCGGTTGCACGGCCGTCGTTAGGCGATACTGGGGCGGGTGGATTCGAACCACCGACCTCCTGATTAACAGTCAGGCGCTCTGCCAGCTAAGCTACACCCCAAGAGCCCGCCTTCACGCGGGTCAAGCAATCTGACCTGACAGTAGCCCGAACGCAACGGTCCTCGGGATGACCGCCGCCTAACCAAGCTGCCGCAAGCGCCTACGGCTTCGGACGCGCCTTGTTCGCCGTGTCCGCGCGCCGCATCCGCGTCCCAGCCGGCTGTCCACGCGTCGACAACGTGTCGCCCGCCACGCCCCGCTTCCCCGTCCGATCCGGACCACCCGTCGTGCTCTCCGGATACGTCCGCGTCAACGACGTGTCCTGCCTGATCGCGGGCGCCTCTGATCGTCCCCGAGCGCGCGCCCGTTCCCTCGACCGTTATCGCCGCCGCGCGGAGTCAGGTCCCGGTTCCAGTCTCTCCTGATCGCGTCGTGACTCGAGTTTCCCGCGCGACGCGCGGATGCCGCGGCCGATCACCGACTCGTCATAACGCGACAGCAGCGCACTCGGGTCATCATAGATCTCCACCGCGCCGCGCAGCTCCTCGTCGCCATGGCCACCACACCGCACGGCGACGATCCGTACCCGTGCGCGCGTCGCCGCCTCGACATCGTATGGCGTGTCACCAAGCATCACGCACTGCGTCGGACCCACGCCCGCCTTGTCCACCGCCACGCGCACGATGTCCGGATCCGGCTTCGACCTCTTGGCATCGCTCGAGCTGGTCTTGTCATCAACCAGCCACTCGGCGCCTAACACCGCGAGCAGCCCGCTGAGCTCGTCGTCGCTCGCCGATGTCGCCACGACGAGCTTCACACCGTCATCGCGCATCCGCTCGAGCAGCTCGCGCGCGCTGGGAAACGGATTCACAAGCGGGAGATACTCCTTCGCGAAGATCTCCTTCGATCGCTCGACGAGCCGCTTCCCTTCGTCGCTCTCGGCGTCGATGCCCGTGAGCGTCGGCAACAGCTTGTCCGACCCCATGCCGATCAGCGGACGAACCGTCTCCGAGCCAATGTCGAGACCTGCCTCGCGTAAGGCATCCGACCAGGCCTGAGCGTGCGCGTCATTGCTGTCGAGCAGCGTGCCGTCGATGTCCAACAGGACCGCTTCGATCGCGCCATCACTCGACGCATCGGCTGCCCGCGGATCGTCCGCGCGGCCGGTCAACGTGCTCTCCGCTTCGTGCGGCGCTCGAGCACGACTTCGCCAGCCACGATCATGTACCGGATGATCCGGCTCTTCACTTCCGGGAATTGTGCGATACGGTCCTTGAAGCGGTCGTTCGACAGTACCGAGGCATCGAGCTCGCGCGCGAATGTCAGGATGAAGTAGTCGGCATCCGTACCCGCTGGCGCCTGCTGGATCTCGCCGGCCTTCACGAGCGCCTCGTAGCCGTCTGCGTCGTCGATCTGATGGCGCAACGCAGCGTCCGCGACGAGGATCGGCGTGAGCCCATCCGCGGTGAGGCGGTCGCGCACGAGTCGCACATTCGCGAGACGCGCTGAGCTCTTCTCGCTCGAGTGGGCGACGTTGGAGGCGTCGACGATGACACGCTCCGACTGAGGCCTCGGGCCGAGCTTGGGCGCCCGCGCCGCGTTAGGCATCTCCCTTCGCCGGCCATGCCGTCCACCGGCGGGCCGACGCGGCCTCCGTTTCTTGACGCTCGAGCGCGATTCGTTCCGCACGATGGCTGCTCCGCGTGGATGTGGCCCGAAGGGACGGGCGATGCCCGTCCCTTCCCTGTCACCAGCCACAATTCACGCTTCGTGCCGCAATTCGGCGCCGAGCGCTGGGACGTGCTCAGCCGCGCCGGCCCGTGTCGGACTTGCTCTTCGACGTCGTGTCGCTCGGCGAGCCCGAAGCGCTGCTCGCGAGCGCCTGCTGCAGCTGTTGCCCCTTGTCGAGGTGCGACTGCACACCCTTGATCGCCGCCGCCACGTGTTGCTGCAGGCTCGGATTCTGGGCCTCGGCCTGCGCCGACTGGAGCAGGCTGAGCACCTGTTGGTGCCCCTGGATCTGCGCGTTCACGAACGCCGAATCGAACGCCGCGCCTTGCAGTTGGCGCACGCGATCCATGGCCTGGTTGTGCATGTTCACGACCTCCGCCACGACGCCGGTCGCGCCAGTCGGACCCGAGGGCTGAGCCGCGGTCGCCGCTGCCGAGCGGCTCGTGTCCGAGCCGGTCTTCGTGGCGCTCGTGCTCTTCGAACCTGAAATCATGACGCCGGACAGGTCGATTTTCGCCGACTTCGCTATCTCGCGATCCTGCTGCAGGGACTTCGAGTGATCGGTGATGAGCTCCCGCGCGTACGACTTGACCTGGGCGTGGCGCGCCTTCTTCTGCGCGAGCTGGCCATCCTGTACCTCGCTCTGATCGACGACCGCCAAAACCTGAAGGATCTCCGAATCACCGCCGGTGATCTTCATCGAGCTGTTGCTCGCCGCGGTCGATCCCGGCGTGGTCGCCGCGGCCGTCGCGGCCGCGCCGCCCGGTGCGGTTGCGGTCGCTGCGCTGTCCGAACGTGCGACCTCACCACTCGATGTGGCCGCGGTCGTCGTATCGACATTGTTCCGGTTGCCTTTGCCGCACGCCGTGAATGCGACGAGCGTCGCGGACGCTGTCGCGGCTGCAATCCCCTGCCATTTGTTGAGCATACTGACTGCCTCCCTTCTGCGAAGCCACGGCCCGCCGCCGCACTCGTGCGAGCGGAAAGCCGTAGCGTCGGCGAGCAAGGAACGTGCTGCCAGTCGAGCCGAAATCGAAAGGGCCGGTCAAAAGACCGGCCCTAACGAGTGAGTCTGCTGCAATTGCACCCGCAGGAGCTCGAAGCAATTAGCTCAGTCGACCTTGTCCTTGATCGCCTTCGCCTGATCCAGGTGCGCCTGCACCTTCGGCTTCGCCTCGGCGATCGCGGCCTTGAGGTCCGCGTTCGTCGTCTTGCCATCGAGGTCGTTCAACAGGTCGAGGGTTTCCTGGTGCATGTCGACCTGCTCTTCCATGAATTCCTTGTCAAAGTCCTTGCCGACCGTCTTGCCGTTCAGGTCGGAAATGTCCTTCTGATTTTCCTTCTGCAGGTCGCTGACCTTGTCGTTCGGCGCCGGCGTTAGGTTGAGCTTGGTCGCAAGGCTCTTGACCCCGTCCAGCATCGTCCCGTGGTCCTTCACCATCAGCTGCGCGAACTGCTTGACGCTCGGGTTCGTCGCCTTCTCGACGCCCAGCTGGCTATAGTCGATCTCGCCCTGGTTCGCGACCGTGATGACGTCGACGACGTTCGCGTCGGTCCACGCACTCGTGGTCTCACCCGCAGCCGGGGTGGTCGCAGCCGCTGGCGGCGTCGTCGCGAGCGTATCGGTCGTCTGTTCCTTCCGTGGCGAGCACGCGGCCAGGAGCCCGAAAGCGCCCATCGCGAAGGCGCTCGTAAGCCGCGTTGTGCTGAATAGTTGCATCGCTTCCTCCTCAGTGTTGTGGCCTATCTCGACCCGCGGCAGAGGGGCAAGTCTCGTGCGCACGTGGCGGACCGGACCAAAGGAATTGGCCGTCGAGGCCGCATCTCCAGCGACCCCGACGGTCCGCACGGAAGCTGAAGCGTTAGGCGTCGCCGTACTTCCTGCGCAAATGAGCGCGGAGGCCACGCATCACACTCCGCACCCGATGGCGCTGCTCGGCGTCCGCACGCTGGTCCTGCTTTCGCTCGAGGAACGCGAGCTCACGCCTCAACTGGTGCCAATGCTCGAGTCGCTCACCAGCCAGCTCGCCCGACGCGACGGCCTCGCGAACCGCGCAACCCGGCTCCTGGTCGTGCACGCAGTCTCGGAATCGACAGCGCGCGGCACACGCTTCGACGTCGGCGAACGTGGAGCCCAAGCCGTCGTCCGCGCTCCACAACTGCAGCTCACGCATCCCCGGCGTGTCGATGAGCAATGCGCCGTTGGCAAGCCGTACGAGCTCGCGATGCGTGGTCGTGTGGCGACCCTTTCCTGTCGACGCGACGGCAGCCGTTCGCTGTTGCGCCGTCCCGAGCAGGTGATTCACGAGCGTCGACTTCCCGACGCCTGACGAGCCAAGAAGAACGGCCGTACGACCGGGCTCCAGCCTCGCAGCGAGCAAGTTCATTCCGTCACCACTCATCGCCGAAACGGCGATGACCTCGACGCCCGGCGCGGCGAGCGCCGCCTGGCTCAGTGCCCCGCTCACATCGTCGCTCAGATCCGATTTCGTGAGCACAATGGCGGGTGTTGCTCCGCTCTCCCACGCCAGCGTTAGGTAGCGCTCCAGACGACGTGAGCTCAAGTCGCCCGGGAGCGCCGTCACGATCAGGGCGACGTCCACGTTCGCGGCGACGACCTGCGCCTCCGTCACGATTCCGGCCGACTTCCTCATGAACGCGCTGCGACGCGGGACGACGAATCGCACGATCGCCGTCCCATCGCCGGCTTCACGCGAGATGCCGACCCAATCGCCAACCGCCGGCAGCTCCTGGCGCGCGCCGGCGCCATGGCGCGCACGTCCGGCGAGTACGGCCGAGACGTCCGAGTCACCGACGGACACCGTGTAGCGCTCGCGATGTTCGGCGACGACGCGCGCCGGCACGGTGTTGTCCTCCGATCGATTGCCCAATGCTTGTCCGGCGGCGCGGAACGCTGCCGCCCAACCCGCATCCCAGCCTAACGAGGCGAGACGCGTCGTTTCATCTGTTGTCACTGTAAGAGGCTCCTGGTCGCGGAGCACGTGCGCGATAGCGCGGCTCCGGGCACGGATGAGCCGATCGCCGGCGGCGATCGGCGTGAACTAGCACGCCGTATCCGCGGCTGGAGCGTCCTGAGGGATGACAGCTACGAAAGATCCGTCGTCAGGACGCGAAGCTCGCGGCCGGACTCACAACGACGGCGGTGCGCACAGGCGCCTCAGGTAAACGAAGAAGGGGCATCACGGGCGCCGACCCAGCGCCCACGTGCTGAACAAAACGCTGATGGGGCGCGCGGGTCAAGTCGCCTGACGCGAAAGCCCAGGCGACCGAAGCGCGAGGACCGCCGTGGCGAGCTCCCAACCCGACAGCAGCGCGACGGCGGCAAGAGCGATCCGGCTCGCTTCATTGAAGAAGATCACGCCGAAGAACCCGCCGGCCGCCGCTGCCCAGGCGAGCCACGCAAGCCAGCGTGGCCGCGTGGGATCCTGCCGCTCGACCCAACCAAGCGTCAGCGCCCCGAGTGCGACGATGAAGTTTCCGAATCGCGCAGCAACGAGCCCGATGGGATGCGTCGCGTCGAAGAGCGGCGCGACTCCCGTGCGACCCGCCGCGAACTCCTCGGCCATGTGGGTTCCGGCTCCGGCCATGAAGGCGATGTTGAGCGCGTTGATCGCCAAACCGAGCGCGACGAGGGCGAGCGCCGCGACGAGCGGCGCGTTGAAGGCCGGTCCGACTGGCTGCGATGGTGCGCCACCAGCAGTCCGATCGGTGAGCAGCCGGACCCAGATACCGGCGATGATCAGGCCGGACCCGGCGAGCATCAACAGGTGCATCGTACGCCAGTGCGGCGTGTCGGCGATCGTTCGGAGCTGGATCTCGGGTCCACCCGCCAACATCGGGTGTACCGCGGCGCCGTAGCCGAGCAGGATCATGCCGAGGAGAAGCGCGAAGGCCAGCGTGCGGAGCATTGCGGTCACGGGTTCTCCATCCGGGGAGGTTCGTGCCGAATCCTATCGTCACGCACTGCCGCAGGGGATGGCCGCTGACCCGAAGGCGAGGCGGCGCGCACGATCGCGAACCGGTCGCCGAAGCGATGGACGACTGCCGCCACCCCCGGTCCCGATGCGTTAGGCGACCGCTCGTACGTCACGACCCGACCGTTCGGATGGCCGGCCAGCCACACGCCGACACTATCGCGCGGGATCTCGATGAGCGGGTGGCGCAGGCGGCCGAGGAAGGTGTACTGACCGGCATAGCGCCCTTCGTGTGCGATCGAGCGGCCGGCCCGTTCAACCGACGAGAGATGTGCCGCCACTGGGCGCAGATCGTAGCGCTCGTGAAGTGGGTGCATGGCCACGAGCGACACCGCCGCGAGGAATCCGAATGCTGCCAGCGCGATCCACCGCACCGGACCCACGGTACGGTCATCGATGTCGGAGGCATGCACGGTGTCGGCGACGAGACGGGCGATCGCGAGCGCCACGAATGGCATCTCCGGCAACAGGTAGTGAACCTGCTTGCCGCTCACCACGCTGAAGATCACGAGTGCCGGAACGACCACGGCCGTGCACAGCCGAAGACCTGTGTCGCGGGCAAGCATGTCGCGCCACCGGACCCTTCTCACCGACCAGGCGACGGGCCAGACGAGCCAGGGCAGCAGCATCCAGAGCAGATTCGGCACGTACCACCAGAACGGCCGGCGATGGGCAAAGCTGTTCACGACGCGCCCCGCCGTCTGGCCGATGAAGATCGCGCGCGCGTAGTCAGGCCCGCCGTTCACGGCGGCGGGGATCGCCCACGCGAGCGCGATCCCCACGCCGGCGAGCGTCGCACCAACGACCGCGAGCGGCCAGCGTCGAAAACTCGGCGCCACGGCATCCCGCAATCCACCAGGCTCGTGTCGCCTAACGTCCCACCACGCGACGAGGAGCATTGCCGGCAGCACATGGATGAACACCACCGGCCCCTTCGCGAGAATGCCAAGTCCGGTGCCGATCGCGATCCGTACCAGCCCGCTCGTGCGTCCCCGTCGCGTGTCGACGATTCCGATAACCGCGACCAGCACGCAGACTGTCAACACGGTGTCGAACAGGAGCAGCGTGCTGTACACCAGCCAGACGAGCGTAGCGGCAAGGACGATCGGCGCCACTCGCGACACGCTGCCGCGCTCGGGCCACAATCGTTTTGCGAGGGCCGCCGTCAGCACCAATGACGCCACGCCGCACACGGGACCGATGAGTCGAGCCCAGAGCTCCACCGGCCCGACCACGCGCCATCCAGCGAGGATAAGCCAGAAGAGAAGCGGTGGCTTGTCGCTGTACGGCGCGCCGTTCAGGTGGGGAACGAGATACTGCCCGTTGCGCCACATCTCCCATGCGACCGAGGCGTATCGCGTCTCATCGATTGGCAGGAGTGGCCGACTCGCAATGGCGGTCGCCACCGAGGCCAGCCAGACGATCGGAATCAGTATCGTCGCGATGCCCCACTCCGAACGGTCACGCGGATCGCCCGTATGCCTAACGCCACCATCCATCTGCGCATCCGTGGGTGGCATGAGCGTCCCGGGGGCTCTGATAACCAATAACCAGCTCCAGTAACCGGTAACCCGTGCCGTTTGTCCGTCTTCACCCGCCGGACGCCGCAGGCGCCACATGGCCGGTACGTCGCCGTTGGCGTCCGATGAGCACGAGGTTCCGAGCGTAGATGAGGAGGCCACTGCCCTGCCCTAACGCGAAGACCGGGTCGCGACGGTGAAGTGCGTAGGTGAACAGTACGGCCCCGCCCGCGAGACTCAGCCACCAGAACGCCACCGGGACGGTACTCTTCTGCGCCCGTTCACTCGCGATCCACTGCGCGAGGAATCGCAGCGTGAAAAGCGCCTGCCCGGCGAATCCAATGATCAGCCAGGTGTTCCACGTCTGAAGGTTGTTCATGCAAGGGATTCCCCTCCTCTTCCGCCGTCGCGCGAGTCGTGAGGCAGCGTCGCGCGCCGATCGCACTCGACCGCCGGGACGAACGGCGGCGGCGCGAGTGTCTCTGCCACCGTCACGACCTTGGCGCGGCGCGTCAGCCACATGACGCCGACGAGGTCCACGATACCCGCCCAGAGCCGGTTCCAGACACCGTAGTGCGATCGGCCCGTAAGGCGCGGACGATGATTGACCGGGACGCTGATCACACGGCCACCGGCGCGCCGCACGAGCGCGGGCATGAACCGGTGCATATGATCGAAGTACGGAAGCTCGAGAAACAGCGATCGATCGAACACCTTGAGACCACACCCGGTATCCGGCGTTCCGTCACGGAGGATGCTCGAGCGAACGGCATTGGCGACGCGCGACGACAGACGGACGAGTCCCGAGTCGCGGCGCTTGACTCGGTGCCCGGCCACGAGTGTGCGCGAGCCATCGAGCTCGGTGGCCTCGAGGGCAGCGATCAAGCGCAGGATGTCGTCGGGGTCATTCTGCCCATCCCCGTCGAGCGTGGCAACCAGCGAGGCGCGCGCGTGCATTACGCCGGTGCGGAGCGCCGTGCTCTGGCCGCATCGCTGATTGTGCCGCAGCACGCGGATGCGCGAATTGTCGCGCGACAGTTCGGTCAGGCGCACGAACGTCGCATCCGTGCTCGCGTCGTCGACAAAGACGACCTCGTATTCGACGACACCTGCGAGCGCGGCATCGACGTCACGCGCGAGCGGACCCACGTTGTCCTGCTCATCATGCACCGGGATGACCACCGAGACGTCGGGGACGCTCGTCAGGAACCTGGTGCTACGGTTCGACTGGATCATTTTTGGGGAGCCACGCTTACGTCTATGAAATCCTACGGCGTCGCAGGGGCCGTGCCCAGCGTCATTCCGAGCTCACCAAGCCGATGCGTTTAGCTGCGATTCAGAAAACGGCCCCTGTTCGACCCCGAACCGCTTGCCCAAATGCCACAGGCCACGCCGACCACTAGCGTGTCGCGAAACCGAGTGTGCGTCGTTACCGGCGCGACACGAGGTATCGGTCGTGCAACGGCGCTTTCGCTCGCGAAGCTCGGCGCGCAACTCGTGCTCGTAAGTCGCGACTCGGCCCGCATGGATGAGGTCCGGCGCGAGGCGGATCGCACTGGCAACGCAGACGTGTACTCCATACGCGCAGATTTCGCATCGCTCACGTCGGTTCGGCGCGCCGCCAGCGAGATCGCGAATCGCTGGCCCGCGATTCACGTGCTGATCAACAACGCGGGAATCAACGCCGGACGTCGGCAGGTGAGCGCCGATGGCTTCGAGCTCACGTTCGCGGTCAATCACCTCGCGCCATTCCTCCTGACGACGTTGCTCGTCCCCTCACTCGCCGCCGGAGCACCATCGCGGATCGTCAACGTCACGTCGGTGTTCGCACACCTCGGAGAGGTCGAGGTGAAGGACATCATGTTCGAGCGCCGGCGCTACTCATCCACTGGCGCCTACAACCAGTCGAAGCTCTCGACCGCCATGTTCACCATCGAGCTCGCCGACCGCCTCGCGGGCGCGGGGATCGCCGTGAATTGCGTGTCACCCGGGCTCGTCGCAACGGACCTTATGCGGGAGCACTGGTGGTTCCAACCACGTTGGCTCCGCTCGCTCTGGTCCACGTGGCTGCTCTCGCCGCAAAATGCAGCCGAGCGAGTCGTTCGGGTGGCGACGTCGGAGGCGCTGGATGGCGTGAGCGGCAAATGCTTCGCGGCCACGCTCCGTCCGGTTTCCCTCCCGCGCCGCGCACGGGACGCGGCCGTGCGCCAGGCGCTCTGGGATCTCAGCGCGAGCCTGACGAATGCCGAGTCGGTGTCTCCTGCCTTACGTGCAAGCGAGTCGCGTGAGGCATGAGCGAGGAGCACGTTAGGCACGGCACATCGCTCGGCGAGCTCGCGCGGCTCTTCCTCAAGCTCGGGACGATCGGCTTCGGCGGCCCGGCCGCGCACATCGCGCTCATGGAGGACGAGGTCGTGCGCCGCCGCGGGTGGCTCACGCGTGAGGCGTTTCTCGATTACCTCGGCGCGACGAACCTGATCCCGGGGCCGAACTCGACCGAGCTCGCCATCGAGATCGGACGCGATCGCGCAGGGTGGCCGGGCCTCATCGTGGCGGGTGTCGCGTTCATCGTTCCGGCGGCGCTCCTCGTGACCATCACGGCGTGGGCGTACGTGCGCTTCGGTAGGTTGCCTGCAGCGGTCGCGCTGTTTGCTGGCGTCAAGCCGGTGATCATTGCGATCGTCGCGCAGGCACTCTGGAGGCTAGCCAGGACCGCGGTGAAGACGCCCTGGCTGGGTGCGTTGACCGTTGCGGCGATCGTGGCCGAGGCGACTGGCGTGCACGAGCTCATCGTGCTCCTTGGCGCGGCCATTCTCTCGGCCGCGGGTGCGGCATTGGTCGCGCGCGATGTCGATGATCGGGTCAACGCGGGCATGCCGATCGGTGGGCCCCTCCTGGCGAGCAAGCCAATGCTGACCGGAGCGTTAGGCGCCGCCGTTGGTGCGCTGGCAGCGGTGCCCCTCTGGTCGCTGTTCGCCATCTTTCTCAAGATCGGCTCCGTTCTCTTCGGAAGCGGCTACGTCCTGCTCGCGTTCCTTCGCGCGGACTTCGTGGAGCGGCTCGGCTGGTTGACCGAGCGGCAGCTCCTCGATGCGGTTGCCGTTGGGCAGGTGACGCCGGGGCCGGTATTCACGACCGCCACGTTCATCGGGTATGTGCTCGCCGGCGTCCCGGGAGCGGTGCTCGCGACGGTGGGGATCTTCCTGCCGGCGTTCGTGTTCGTCGCGGTGAGCGGTCCGCTCATTCCGCGGTTGCGGCGCTCGCGCGTCGCGGGTGCCGCGCTGGACGGCGTGAACGCGGCGTCCCTTGGCCTCATGGCCGTCGTGACGTGGCAACTGGGGCGCGCCAGCATCGTGAGCGTTTCCTCATGTGTCGTGGCGCTCATTGCCGGCGTTTTGCTCGCGACGCGGCGCGTGAATGCTGCATGGCTCGTCATCGGCGGCGCACTGGCCGGAATCGCGTTAGGCATGTAACAGGACTGACCGCGCGGGCACCGTAGTCGACCGGTCACGCTCCGGGATGTGATGTGGGTTACGGAATGGCCGGTCGGCGAGCGCGGCCTCGTTATGCGCGTGCAACAATCGGGAAAAAGTGTGACCCACGATCTGGTTGGCCGCCCCTCGTCTGTTTAGGATGCGCCACCGATCGACTAACCCCTGCCCGACTGGCGAGCCCCGTCACGTTATGCAGGCCGTGCCGATCACGCACGTGCTTCGTCGAGATGGTGACGGTGCCGACACGCGTCTGTCGACACCGCCCGGGAGTCGTGCAACCCACCGTTCGTTATCGAAGCCGATTTCGATGATCGCAGTTGCCTCACCGATTCACAGGAGTAGCCGAATGCACAAATCCCCGATTGCCCTTGTTGCCGCAATCGCATTTCTGGCGGCGTGTAGCGATTCGCCAACGACGCCGTCAAAAGCGTCCAGCCTCACTGGCCCATCCAAGCTGCTAGGTAATGGGTTCCCGAGTGGCGGGCACGACTACCACCTGAATATCATCGGCGTTCCGAAAGACAAGAGCGTCGCGATGGACAACAGCGACGGTCATCGCATCTTCGTTAGGCTGAATTCGACCAACGTGGTTACCGCACCCGGTGGCAAGAACAACCAGCTCGCCAAGGGTGGCGGTGATGATCAGAACCACATCTATCTGTGTAACACCACGAACGGCCTGAACGATGTGACCGACCCGCGATGCGATGCATGGCGAGCGACGCACGCCAACCAGTTCGGCGTGATCGACGCCAATGCGACGGACGGCGACGGCGCGATCTTCGGTATCCCGGATCCGTGCGCCGACGACAACCTTGCCTCGACAGCCTGCACGCCCGGCTATAGCGTCTGGGCTCGCACGCACGGCAGCCCGAATGGCAGCGCGACGCTCACGACCTGCGCCACCGACACGGTCACGACCGCCGGCGACACGTGGTGTGGCAGCAACGGCATCACGCTTTACGCGAAGCAGAAAAAGGCGATCGACATCTCGGGCACCCTGCTCCACATGACGCTGACCATCGACGGCACTCAGAACGTGGGCCTTGCCACCTGTCTCGGCACTACCACGACGGGCATAGCGAGCATTGACGTGTACCTGTTCGACGACTGCTTCCAGAACTACTTCTGGAACTACGACAACAACGGCCTCAAGCTGATGGAGCTTCGCTTCTACTCAGCCAGTTGACCGATCGTCGATGGATTCATGACAACGAAAGGGTCCGGACGACTGACGCGAGTCGTCCGGGCCCTTTGTCATTTCACCACCGACGCGCCGCCTGGATCGCCACGCTCGAACGCGCCGATGAGGGTTCGCAGCTGCCGAGCGTTGCCTTCGATCTCGAGGCTCGATGCATCCGGGTCCTTCGGCAGCCCATCGAGAAAGAGCTGCGCGATCTCGGTGCCCTTGCCTCGAATGCGTAGATCCGGACCGGGCACGCGGCCCCGGCCAATGTCGGCTCGGGCCCCGCGCAGGACTATATGGTAGGCGTTGGCGTCGGCCTCGAGCTCGGTGGATAGTGTGACGTCACCGCGATAGCGACGACGAAGCGACACCAGCAGCCACTCGATGCTGCGACGATCGCGACCGGTTGGCTTGCCCATGCGTCGCCAGCCCCACCTGCCGAGCGCGTGGATCGCCGGCTCCAGATCCCGCCCGATGGCCGTTAGTCGATACGCCGCGGCATCGCTCGTTCCCTCACCGCGTTCGATAAGCCCTTCGGCCTCCATCTCCTGGAGCCGTTTGGCGAGGAGGTTGGTCGTGATGCCCGGAAGGCCGCGCAGGAGCTCCGAGTAGCGCTGCGGTCCGAGCAGGAGGTTCCGCACGATGAGCAGCGTCCACCGTTCGCCGAGGACGTCGAGGGCGCGGGCGAGGCCGCAGTACTGGTCGTAGGAGCGCCGGGCCATGAAACTATTGATTTGTAAAGTCTGTACTTTACTTTCTGATAGTTCTCTGAAGCTACCTCGGTTGGTGCCCATGGTCAACGCGTCTCCGGGACTCATCTGGTCGTTCTTCTCGCTCGCGATTGCGATCGCTGCCGCGTTCGTCGTCGCCGTTCATGCCTCTGCTGGACACACGGCACGCTCATCGGCTCGGCGCGATACGTTGCTCGCCGCTCTCGCGACCGCGACCTGGCTCGCGGTGACGCTCGCTCTGGCGGCGAGCGGTCGGCTGAGCTTCACATCGCGCCCACCGACCGCCGGCGTTCTCATCGCCGTGGGTGTCGGGCTCGCGATCGCCGTGGGCGCCTCCCGGCTTGGCGCGCGGCTCGCGACCGGTATCCCGCTTGCGGCGCTCATTGGCGTGCAGGCCTTCAGATTCCCGCTCGAGCTGATGCTGCACCGTGCCTATCGAGAGGGGCTCATGCCGGTGCAGATGAGCTACTCGGGTTTCAACTTCGACATACTCACCGGATTGTCGGCGATCGTGGTCGCGCTCTACATCGCGCGACGCCCCAACGCGGTCGCCGTTGCGCGCATCTGGAACGCGGCGGGGATCGTGCTGCTGGCGAACATCCTCACGATCGCGGTGCTGTCGACTCCGACGCCGATCCGCGTCTTCCACAACGAGCCGGCGAACGAGTGGATCGCGCACGCGCCGTGGGTGTGGCTGCCGGCGGTGTTCGT
>Ga0207675_100004170_pt1 | contig 13989 bp, 8 predicted proteins | sample KBSSwiS42_FD_184305 | JGI IMG/M metagenome (GOLD analysis project Ga0207675, IMG submission 184305) | Switchgrass rhizosphere microbial communities from Kellogg Biological Station, Michigan, USA - KBS Switchgrass S4-2 (SPAdes) (version 2) | ecosystem: Host-associated > Plants > Roots >... | reverse complement strand
TCGACGCCCTTGTATTTCTTCAGGCCGGCCATGTCGATCTCGTTGTCGAAGTGGCCGATGTTGCCGACAATCGCCTTGTCCTTCATCTTCGCCATGTGCGCGACGGTGATGATGTCGTGGTTGCCGGTGGCGGTGATGAAGATGTCGGCGCGCTCGAGCACGTTGTCGATGGTGTTGACCTCGTAGCCCTCCATCGCCGCCTGCAGCGCGCAGATCGGATCGATCTCGGTGACGATGACGCGGCAGCCCTGGCCGCGCAGCGCCTGCGCGCAGCCCTTGCCGACCTCGCCGTATCCGAACACGACCGCGACCTTGCCGCCGAGCATGACGTCGGTCGCGCGCGCGAGGCCGTCCGGCAGCGAGTGGCGGCAGCCGTAGATGTTGTCGAACTTGCTCTTGGTCACCGAGTCGTTGACGTTGATGGCGGGGAAGAGCAGCGTGCCCGCTTCCATCATCTGGTAGAGGCGATGGACGCCGGTCGTCGTTTCCTCGCTGACGCCGCGGATCGAGGAGGCCAGGCGCGTCCAGCGCGACTTGTCCTTCGCGATCGACGCGTTGATGCAGTCGAGGATGACGCCCCATTCTTCGGGATCGGCGTCCGGCTTGAACGCCGGCACCTTGCCGGCTTTCTCGAACTCCGCGCCCTTGTGCACCACGAGCGTCGCGTCGCCGCCATCGTCGACGATGAGCGTCGGCCCCGTGCCGTCGGGCCATTCGAGCGCCTGGTCGGTGCACCACCAGTACTCCTCGAGCGTCTCGCCCTTCCACGCGAAGACCGGCGTGCCCTTCGGGTCCGCCATCGTGCCGCCGGTCTCGGGCCGGCCGACGACCACCGCGGCGGCCGCGTGGTCCTGCGTCGAGAAGATGTTGCACGAGACCCAGCGCACATCCGCACCGAGCTCGGCCAGGGTCTCGATCAGCACCGCCGTCTGAATCGTCATGTGCAGGCTGCCCATGATGCGCGCGCCGGCGAGCGGCTTCTTCGCGCCGTACTGCGCGCGGAGCGTCATCAGCCCCGGCATCTCCTGCTCGGCCAGGCGGATTTCCTTCCGGCCGAACTCGGCGAGGGCCAGATCCTTCACCTTGAACGGTTCGCGTCCGGCGGCCTTCGCCGCGGCGAAGGGGTGCATCTTCTCAGTCACAGTAGCCATGTCATCTCCTCAGTCGCTCAATTCCTTCGTGCGGTTGCGACGAATAATCCCGGACCCTTCGAGCGGGCGTCCGGTGGCAGCGGAACGATCCTGACGTCTTCAAATCCCGACTCGTGAAAAATGGCGCGCACGTGATCCTCGCCGAAACCGAGCCACACGTGCCCCATCTGCTGGCGATAGTTCTCCCGATCGTGCGGCTGCATGTCGACGACGATGGCGCGGCCGCCGGGCTTGAGGACGCGCGCCACCTCGGCCAGCGCCCGCTCGGGCTCCGGCATGTGGTGCAGCACCAGCATCAGCGTCGCCGCGTCGAGCCGCGCCTCGTCTATCGGCAGAGCCTCCAGCTCCCCGCGCCGGAGCTCGATATTGTCGATCCCATGAAGCCGCTTCTTCGCGGCCTGCAGCATCGCCGCCGACGCGTCGACCGCGATGACGTGGGCGACAAACGGCGCGATCGCCGCGCTGCTCTGGCCGGTGCCGCAGCCGAGATCGCCCACCGTCCACTCGCCCTGAGCGAAGGCCGCCAACGCTGCGAGATGAAAGCGGTCGCCGAACAGCTCGTCGCGGACGCGATCCCATTGTCCTGCCGACGAGGAGAAGAATTCCTGCGATTTGGTGCGGCGCCCGGCGAGAGCGGCCTGCAGCCGGCGCTGATCCTGCACCGCCGCGGGGGTGGGGCCGACCTGTTCACGGACGAGCTGCCAGAGCCGCCGCGCGGACGCGTCGAGCTCGTCGCGGCTCATCGTGTAGATGCGGCTCGTGCCTTCCGCGCGCGACGCAATCCAGCCGGCATCGGCCAGCGCCTTGAGGTGCCGGCTCACCGTCGATTGGGGGAGCTGCATGATCGTGCACAGCTCCGACACCGTGAGCTCGTGGCGATCGAGCAACAGCAGGAGCCGGCTCCGCGTGGGGTCCGCGAGCGAGGCGAGATGATCGAGGATTGCCGGGGCGCGGCCATTCATCCGTATAACCGGATGAAAGGATAATACAGAGTTGGTAAATTGGCAAGTTGGTAAATTGGTAATTTGGATTTACCAATTCACCCACTTACCAACTTACCAACTGCTGGTTTTTAGAACCCCGGCGCGAGATTGAACTGGAACGTCCAGCCCTGCCCCCGGACCCGCTGGAACGGGCGCACGACGTCGAACTCGGCGACCGCGAAACCGAGGACGTTGACGCGGAAGGCAACGCCGGCGCTGCCGACCCCTTCCCGCCCGCCGCCGAGGAACGACGGCTTCTCGTTGCGATTCCAGGCGACGCCGCCGTCCGCGAACAGGGCGACTTCGACCGGGATCGGGCCGTACATGCCCTGCGACGCGCCGAAGGGCCGCAGCAGCGGGAAGCGGAACTCGAGGTTTCCGACCAGCATGCGGCTCCCCATCAGCCGATCGAAGGCCGGGCACTGACTGACGGCGGTCGCCAGGCAGTCGGCGGCCTGGAACGACCCGACGTCGTAGCCGCGCACGAGGTTCGGATAGCCGAGGAACAGCGGGAACAGCCGCTGGTCGCCACCCCCTTCGCCGTAGCGCCCGTAGTGCAGGACGCGCGTCGCAAGGGTGTAAAACGGCGCCGGCATGAAGTAGCGGCGGTAGTCGGCCAGCACGCCCGTGTACTGCAGCGACCCGAAGGTCGGCGACGCCTCGAGCCGGTAGCGTTGTCCCTGCACCGGGCTGGTCGGGCCGTTGGTCGACGCGTCGAACACCAGCGCCGCCGACGTCGTGGCCATCGTCAACGACGGCCCGAGCGACGTTTCATTCGACTCCTGGGCGATCAGCTGCCCGGTGTTCAACGAGAACGCCGTTGTCTCGATGATTTGATCGAACCCGATGCGCGTCACGCCGCCCTGGACCTCGACGCGCTGCGAGCGGTTGAGCGGGTAGGCGACGATGCCCGCGGCGCTCTGCTCCGTCTGCCGGAAGAGGATCGTCTGGTCGACCTGCGCCGGCACGCCGCCGACCGTGGCGAATTGGCTCTGGAAGCCGCCGCTGAAATACGGGACCTGGCTGGCGACGACGCCCCAGTTCCAGCGGTGCGCCTGGTTGAAGTACAGCACCTGCGCCGCGGTGTTCTTCAGGCTGAAATTGTTGGTCAGCCCTGAATTGAGCTGCACGGCCGTGGTCAGCGAGTGATTGCCGAGCATGTCGCCGAATTGAAAGCCGATGCCGCCCGAGACCACCGGACCGAACTGGCCATAGCCGACGCCGACATTGGGTTGCGAGACCCCTTCGAGCGTCAGCTTCGACTTGTACGGCTCGCTCGGAAGGGGGGTCTCCGTCGACGGCGGCAGCCCGAGGGTCGAGTTTTCGAGGAGGGCCTGCACGTCGCTCGGCTTCCGGTCGAGCGGCGGCAACACGGCCGCCGAGGCCGTCGTCTCCGTAAGGGCGCGGCCGGCCGGCGCATCGCCGGGCTCGGTGACGTAGATGCCGTAGCGGCCGTCCGCGTAGAGGCTGAACGCGGCCGTGCCGCTCTTGGTCGCCACCGACAGCGCCGGGCTCGATCCGGTGATGCCGCTGATGCCGGTGCGGACCCTGGTGATCTGCGTCAGGGCGGTTCCGTCGCCCGTGCCGATCGCCACGCGATAGACGTTGGGCACGCCGTCGCGGTCCGAGATGAACAACAGCGCGCGGCTGTCGGGTGTCCATTGCGGGTTGATGTTCTTGCCGCTGGTGAAGACGCGCACCGCCTCGATGTCGCCGCTGGCGGGGTCGATGAGCGCGAGCCGGTACGATCCGATGGCGAGCGTCGAAAGATCGCTCGAGAAGCGATCGGTGGCGAAGGCGATTCGCGTGCCGTCCGGCGACCACGCGGGCTGGAGATCGGCGAACGCGTCGTGGGTCAGGCGCCGCAGCTTCGACGCCTCGAGATCGTAGATGAACAGGTCGGTGAGGCCGGCGCTCATGCCGGTGAAGCACACCGCGCGGCCGTCCGGCGACCAGGTCGGGTTGAAGATCTCGTCGACCTCCGAGAGCGGGACCTCGCGCTCCTTGTTCCCGCTGTGCGCGTTGAAGATCGCGAGCGCGGGCCGGCCGGAGGTGACGGTGGCAATCGCGATGCGCTGGCTGGTGGCGTCCCACGCGCCGGCGGAGTAGATGAACTGCAGGCTCGAAAAATGCGGATCGCTGGCGGTGCTCGTCAGCTTGCGCACGACCTTGCCGGTGGCCGCGTCGGCGATGTAGAGATCGATCGACAACACGTTGCGCGAGGAGAGGAACGCGATCCACCGGCCGTCGGGGCTGATCGCCGGGCCGACGTTGAGGTCGTCGCCCAGGCCGAGGCCGCCGATCACCTTGCGGCCGATTTCGTTTGGCGGCATCCCTGCCGCGAGCACCGGCAGATAGGCGCTGCGGATCGCGGCCTGCCAGTCGGCGGACAGCTCACTGGCCTTCAGCCCGAGCACCTGTTCAATCGCCACGTCGGTGTCGCCGGCCGCCGCCGCCGTCGACAGCATCTGCGGGATGACGCTGTCTCCGAAACGGCCGCCGACATAGGCCCAGAAGGCCTGGCCCCAGCGGTAGGGGAAGTACTTGCCGTTGTCGAGCTCCTTGATCGACGGCAGGCCGTCGACCCGGCCTTTCTTCGCCTTCGGGTCGTTTTCATCGAGCGGCCGCGCGGCGTCGCGCAGCCACATCGCCGTATTCGGATCGACCGGCCCGAGCGAGAGATATTCAGCCATCCCCTCGATGAACCAGAGAGGAAGCCGCTGCGCGCCGTTTTGTCCGGGCGTCCTGGGGTTCGACGTCATGTCGAACTGAAACGCGTGGACGATCTCGTGGCCGATGACGTGATCGGTGTCGGCCAGCGGCCCGCCGAGCGGCAGCACGATGCGGCGGCGGAGCGACTCGGTGACGCCGCCGGTGCCTTCCCCGAGCTCGCCCTGAATCGTGTTCGTCTGCTCGAAGTCCGGATGCGAGGCGTAGAGCACGAGCGGCTGCCGCCCGGACAACTCGTAGCCGAGGGTGCGGCCGAGGCGCGCACGCCAGCGTTCGGCCATCCGCGCGGCGATGTCGATCCCTTCACGAGCCGTCGGGTAGTAGTAGATGTCGAAATGCTCGGTCTTCAGGACCTGAAAATCGAGCGCCTTGTACTGGACCTTGTTGCGTCCGAAGTATTGCGCCGAGACCGGCGTGGCCAGAAGGAGAATGACGCAGGCCACTCCCGCGATGCCCTGAACTCTGCAACTCATAGAGTCGGGCCGGTGCAATTCATGCGCCGTGCGATCGCGCAGCTGAGGCGGAGCGCGGTCCGTCTCGGCGCTGCAGAGCTGTCAGCGAATCGTCCTCGACGTGCGACACAAGGCCGGAGTTCGCCGACACGTTTTGTGGACGCTCCACGCACGCTTCATGCTTTATGCAAAAGCTCTAGCGGGCGCTGTCGCAGACTTGAATCCCTGCCCCGAGGTTGGGTTGTGCGTTGCAGAACTCCGCGACCGACGCGCGAACGTCTCCGCGGGCGCGGCGTTCGTCGTAGCCGCGTTTGACGGAGCGGACGAGGCTCAAGAGATCGAAGCCGATGGAAGGAGGCTGCCAGCCGACCGGGTCGGTCGTCCACGCCGGGACGTCGAAGATCTCCTGCATCGGACGCCGCTTCTCGATGTGCACGGTGAAGTCGGCCGGGCGCTGCTGCAGCGTCAGCCTGGAGGGCGGCTTCTCGAGCCGGGCGCGCAGGCGGTCGACTGACGCGGACGGCGAGGCGTCCTGCGCGCACAGCGCCGCCGTCGGCCACGCGGCAAGCAGCAAGAGCGCGAGGAGGCGCACGCCGCGCCTCACCGCGAGACGCTCGAGCAGATTTGCAGGCCCCCGCCCGCGTTCGGCTGCGCGTTGCAGTACTGCTCGACGGCCGCACGCACTTCCTCGCGCGCGTTGGCTTCGGCACGCGCGCGCTCCGATTTCGACACGGCGTCGACCGCTTTGCCGGCGAGGTATTTGCCCACCAGGTTCTCGATCAGGATGGTGAAGAGCTCGGTTCCGCTGAACGCCGCGTACGGCTGCATCAGGGGACGATCGACAGGGTTGAACATCAGCCGCTGCTGCTCCGCCATGTAAACGCCGCCGGCCGGGGTGGGACCGGCCTTGAAATTCAACGTCGCCAGCAGTTCCTCGATCTTCTGTCGCTCGTGGATCTGAAGGCGGAAGGTCGGCCGTTCGTCGAGCGTCCGCAACGAAATCGCAGGCGTCTGCTGGAGGCGCTGCTTGATCTTCTCGATCGAGAAGGGGAGGGTCGACTCGGGATTTTTCGCGTCTTGATCGTTTTTCGTTTCCGCCTTGTCCTGGCCAGCGGACGGCGAGTCCGGAGCCGCGGACGCCGGGGTCGGCTGCGCCGCGCATGGCGAGGCGGTGAGAATCGCCGTAAACAGCAGAGCGGACAGGCGCATAGGCTTAGGACGCCACGGACGAGGCAGCGGCCGTCTCCACGGCAGCGTACCTCAGGGTGCATGACTCACGCCAGGCGCGCGCCGTCCGTTTCTGAACAGGTGCGCCCCGCGCCCCACGAGCGTAGAATGCGTGCAGGCAACGGGAGGCGAGAAATGCATCAAGTGCTGCGGTCGGATCAGATCGAGCTTGCCGACGCGATCGCCGAAGGCGCCAGGCGGCGCCCGTCGCAGGCGTTCGGCGAGTACTTCTCGAATCGCGGCGGATCGTGCGCGCTCGGCGCCGCCTACGAAGGCGCATATGCGTTGCCGCAGGAGGCGGGCTCGATTCGTCCGCGGCTCGATCGCCTGTTCGACTGCCTCGAGAACGTGAGGCGGCGATGTCCCGTGGGCTGCAACAAGCGGCTGCCGCTCAACTCGATCATCCTGCACCTGAACGACGATCATCACTGGACGCGCGAGCAGATTGTCGAGTGGCTGCGGAAGTGATTGCCTGAACTTCCCGACGTCGTCATCTACCTCGAGGCGCTGACCCGCCACGTCGTCGGCCGGCGCCTCGAGCGCATTCGTCTCCTCAGCCCCTTCGTGCTCCGGTCGGTCGATCCTCCCATCGACATCCTCCACGGCCAGACCGTCCGCGGCGTCCGCCGGATCGGCAAGCGCATCGTGCTGGCGTTCGACCCTTCGACCCTTCGAGAGCCTCAGGGTCGCCCCGAGCAAGGTCGAGGGGCGACAGCCTCAGGGGCGTCCCGAGCCGCGTCGAGGGGCGACCTCGAGGTGTTCCTGGTCATCCACCTGATGATCGCGGGGCGCCTGCGGTGGCGCGAGCCGGGGAAGAAGCCGGGGATGGGTCCGAAGATGCTCCTGGCCGCCTTCGAGTTCGCCGACGGCACGCTGTTTTTCACCGAGGCCAGCTCGAAGAAGCGCGCGTCGATGCAGGTGGTGCGCGGCGAGGCGGCGCTCGGCGCGCTCGACCCCGGCGGCATCGAGCCGCTCGACGCGACGCTCGAGGCGTTTCACGACGCGTTGACCCGCGAGAACCACACGCTCAAGCGCGCGCTCACCGATCCCCACCTCCTCAGCGGCATCGGCAACGCCTACTCGGACGAGATCCTCCACGCGGCGCGACTCTCGCCGCTCAAGCTGTCGCGGTCGCTGTCGGACGACGAGTTCGTGCGCCTCTACGAGGCGACGCGCGCGACGCTGGCCGCGTGGGTCGATCGCCTGCGCGAGGACGTGTCGGGCGGCTTTCCCGAAAAGGTCACCGCCTTCCGCGATGACATGGCGGTCCACGGCCGCTTCAAGCTGCCGTGTCCGGTGTGCGGCCTGCCGGTGCAGCGGATCGTCTACGCGTCGAACGAGTGCAACTACTGCGCGAAATGCCAGACCGGCGGCCGGCTCCTCGCCGACCGGTCGTTGTCGCGCCTGCTCAAAGGCGACTGGCCGCGGTCGATAGACGAGGGGTAGTCACAACGTACGTAGTGTCCGCCTTCAGGCGGACCGTCGCGGTCCGGCTCAAGCCGGACACTACGTACGAGAGACGAGGTCTACGAACGTGCTTGCCTTCGCGAATCAACACATGTAGATTCATAGATGTGAAGCAGGCGTCAGCGCTCTACCGGCTGCTCGGCGACGAGGCGCGCCTTCGCCTGCTGCGCGTCCTGGCCCGGGAGCGGCTGAACGTCACCGAGCTGACCGGCGTCCTCGGGCTGGCCCAGTCCGGCGTCTCGCGGCATCTCGGACTCCTGAAGGACGCCGGGCTGGTCGGCGAAGAGCGCGACGGCGGCTTCAGCTACTACCGCTTGTCGCCGGCGCTCGAGGGCGGCGACGCGGCGCTGACGACCATGCTCCGCGCCCAGTTCGACGCGGCGGCGGGCGATCCGTCGGTCCGCGCCGACGAGGCGCGGCTCCAGGAAGTGCTGCGCGTGCGCAAGGAGAACTTCGACGCGCACGCCGGCCCCGACACGCGCGATGCGCGGCAGCTCGTGCCCGGCCGCAGCTGGGCGGCGTGGTCGCGCGCGCTCGGCCTCCTGATGGCGCCGGTCAAGGTCGCGGACCTCGGGTGCGGCGAAGGCTATCTGACGATCGAAGCGGCGCGGTGGGCGTCGCGGGTCGTCGCGGTGGATCGATCGGACGCCGTCCTGCGGCGCGCCAAGGCGCTGGCCCGGCGGCGCCACGTGTCGAACGTGATCTGGAAGAAGGGCGAGCTCGAGAAGCTGCCGATCCGCGACGCGGCGGTCGACGTCGCGATGCTGTCGCAGGCGCTGCACCACGCGCACGATCCGGCCCGCGCCGTGACGGAAGCGGCGCGGATCACGGCGCCGGGCGGCCGGGTCCTGCTGCTCGATCTGCGCGCGCACCAGGAAGAATGGGTGCGCGCGAAGCTCGGCGACCGGTGCCTCGGCTTCGACGATGAGGCATTGAGGCGCATGCTGACGGCGGCGGGGCTCGTCGAGGTCAAGGTCGGCGTGGGGGCGCGAAAGGCGGGAGACCCCTTCACGGTGCTGATCGCCACGGGAAAGAAAACCACGTCAGCCACGAAAACACGAAAACACGAAAACGACGGGGTGTGATCTGTTTCGTGCTTCCGTGATTTCGTGGCCAAAGAGGTATTGCTGATGCGACTCGATGTGCGGACCCAGCTCGACGCGCTGCTCGCGACGCGGATTCTCGTCCTCGACGGCGCGATGGGCACGATGATCCAGCGCCACCAGCTGACCGAGGCCGACTTCCGCGGCGAGCGCCTGGCGGCGCATCCCCGCGAGCTGCGCGGCAACAACGATCTGCTGGTGCTCACGCGGCCGGACATCATCGCCGCGATCCATCGCCAGTATCTCGAGGCGGGCAGCGACATCATCGAGACCAACACCTTCAGCAGCACGGCGATCGCGCAGGCCGACTACGGCCTCGAGCCGCTCGTCTACGAGCTGAACCTCGAGGGCGCCCGGCTGGCCAAGGCCGCCTGCGAGGAGTGGACCGCGCGCACGCCCGACCGCCCGCGCTTCGCCGCCGGATCGATGGGGCCGACCAACCGGATCCTGTCGATTTCCCCCGACGTCAACAATCCCGCGTTCCGCGCGATGACGTTCGACCAGCTGCGCGAGGCCTACAAGGAACAGGCGCGCGGGCTCGTCGACGGCGGCTGCGATGTGCTGCTGCTCGAAACCATCGTCGACACGCTGAACGCCAAGGCCGGCATCGTCGCCATCGAAGAGGTGTTCGAGGAGAAGGGTGTCCGCCTGCCGCTGATGATCTCGGCGACGATCACCGATCGCAGCGGCCGGACGCTCTCGGGGCAGACGATCGACGCGTTCTGGGTGTCGATCGCCCACGCGCGGCCGTTCAGCGTCGGCATCAACTGCGCGCTGGGCGCCCGCGACATGCGTCCCTACCTCGCCGAGCTCGCGCGGATCGCCGGCTGCCATGTCAGCTGCTATCCGAACGCCGGCCTCCCCAACGCCTTCGGCCAGTACGACGAGCGGCCCGGCGACACCGGCGGATACCTTCGCGAATTCGCCGCCAGCGGGTTCGTGAACATCGTCGGCGGCTGCTGCGGCACGACGCCTGACCACATTGCGGAGATTGCGAAGGGCGTCGAAGGGCTGCCGCCGCGCAGAATTCAGAATTCGGAATTTGGAATTCAGAATTCGTACACTCAATTCTCCGGTCTCGAAACCCTGACCATTAGGCCCGATTCCAACTTCCAGATGATCGGCGAGCGCACCAACGTCACCGGGTCGCTGCGGTTCGCGCGGCTGATCAAGGCCGGCGACTACGCCGCGGCGGCGCAGGTGGCGCTCGACCAGGTGCGCGGCGGCGCGAACCTCGTCGACGTCAACATGGACGAGGGCATGCTCGACTCCGAGCGGGCGATGACCGAGTTCCTGAACTACATCGCCACCGAGCCGGACATCGCGCGCGTGCCGATCATGATCGACAGCTCGAAGTGGTCGGTGATCGTCGCCGGCCTGAAGTGCGTGCAGGGGAAGCCGGTCGTCAACTCGATCAGCCTGAAGGAAGGCGAAGAGGACTTCCTGGCCAAGGCCGCGTTCGTCAGACGCTATGGCGCCGGGGTGGTGGTGATGGCGTTCGACGAGCAGGGCCAGGCGGACACCATCGAGCGCAAGGTCGCGATCTGCCGGCGCGCCTATGCGCTGCTCACCGAACGGGCCGGCTTCGATCCCTCCGACATCATCTTCGACCCGAACATCCTCGCGATTGCCACCGGCCTCGAGGAGCACAACGCCTACGCGATCAATTTCATCGAGGCGACGCGGCTCATCAAGGCGGCGTGCCCGGGCGTGAAGATCAGCGGCGGCATCAGCAACCTGTCGTTCTCGTTCCGCGGCAACGACATCGTCCGCGAGGCGATCCACTCGGCGTTCCTCTACCACGCGATCAAGGCCGGCCTCGACATGGGGATCGTCAACGCCGGCCAGCTGGTCGTCTACGAGGACATCCCGAAGGCGCTGCTCGAGCACGTCGAGGACATCATCTTCAACCGGCGGCCCGACGCCACCGAGCGGATGGTCGAGTTCGCGGCGACCGTGAAAGGGGAGGGCAAGAAGCGGGAGCACGACATCGCGTGGCGCGACTCGACCGTCCAGGCGCGCCTGTCGCACGCGCTCGTCCACGGCGTCGTCGACTTCATCGAGGTCGACGTCGAGGAAGCGCGCCAGCAGTACGCGCGTCCGCTCGAGATCATCGAAGGGCCGCTGATGGACGGGATGAAGGTCGTCGGCGATCTGTTCGGCGCCGGCAAGATGTTCCTCCCGCAGGTCGTCAAGAGCGCGCGCGCGATGAAAAAGGCGGTCGCGTACCTGGAGCCGTTCATGGCGGCGGAGCGCGAAGCCCGGATGGCGGCCGGCGGCGCGGCCGAGACGGCGTCGAAAGGGAAGATCGTGCTCGCGACCGTCAAGGGCGACGTCCACGACATCGGCAAGAACATCGTCGGCGTGGTGCTCGGGTGCAACAGCTACGAGGTCGTCGACCTCGGCGTCATGGTCACGTGCGACCGGATCCTGAAGGCGGCGATCGAGGAGAAGGCCGACCTGATCGGCCTGAGCGGCCTGATCACGCCGTCGCTCGACGAGATGGTCTTCGTGTCGAAGGAGATGGAGCGCCGAGGCATCCGGCTGCCGCTGCTCATCGGCGGCGCGACCACGAGCCGGCAGCACACCGCGGTGAAGATCGCGCCGGAGTACCGGGCGAGCACCGTCCACGTCCTCGACGCGTCGCGCGTGGTCGACGTCGTGTCGAGCCTGATGAGCGACGAGCGCCGGGCGGCGTTCGAGCAGGGGAACCGCGAGCTGCAGGACACGCTCCGGCAACAGCACAGCGCCCGCCGCGAGCGGCCGCTGATGCCGTACCAGGCCGCGCTGGCGAACCGCTTCACCGCCGACTGGGCGCATGAGACGCTGCCCGAGCCCGCGTTCATCGGCCGACGCGTGCTGGCCGACGTGCCGCTCGCCGATCTGCTGCCCTACATCGACTGGACGTTCTTCTTCGCGGCGTGGGAGCTCAAGGGCCGTTTTCCGGCGATTCTGGATCATCCGCAGTACGGCCCCGCGGCGCGCGACCTCTATGACAACGCGCGGGTGCTCCTCGATCGCATCGTGCGCGAGAAGCTGATGACCGCCAGCGGCGTCTACGGCTTCTGGCCGGCGGCCAGCGAAGGCGACGACATCGTGGTCTACAGCGATCGGCAGGGCACCGGCGAGCTCGTGCGCTTCAACCTGCTGCGGCAGCAGGAAGCGATCGCCGACGGAAAGCCGAACCTGTCGCTCGCGGATTTCGTCGCCCCCCGCGGGAGCGGCGGCCCGGTCGATTATCTCGGCGCGTTTGCGGTGACCGCCGGTCTCGGCACCGACGACCTCGTGCGCAGCTTCGAGCGCGATCACGACGACTACAACGCCATCCTCGCCAAGGCGCTGGCGGACCGTCTGGCCGAAGCGTTCGCGGCTTACCTGCATCACGTCTCGCGCCGGGAATGGGGCATCGAAGAGGCCGCCGGCGTCGACGCGATCCTTCACGAAACGCATCGCGGGATCCGCCCGGCGTTCGGCTATCCCGCGTGCCCCGATCACAGCGAGAAGTTCAAGCTGTTCCAGCTGCTCGGCGCCGGCGACGTCGGCATGGCGCTCACCGAGAACGCCGCGATGATGCCGGCCGCGAGCGTCAGCGGGCTCTATTTCGCGCACCCTCAGGCCCGCTACTTCACGGTCGGACGGCTCGGCGAGGATCAAATCGCGAGCTACGCGCGGCGCAAGGGCCAGTCGATCGACCAGGTGGAGCACTGGTTGACGCCGAACCTCTCCTACGAACCGGCGCGCTGCTAAGCCCCAGAATTCAGCGCCCGAGCGTCTCCGCCAGACCCTTCAAAGCCATTCGATACGACATTTGTTATGTCGATGTTGAACTTCAGATGACATTAACGCACTCTTACAACTTTAGTATGGTCTGTTATGACAACGCTGTACCTGAACGGAGCATACGCGCGATTTGTTCATGTTTTTAGCTGATTTCGACAATATTGGCACTTCGGGCACGTTTGGATGTTTCGTAACGGCACAAATTACAGAATTTGCTGGTAGTTTTGCCAGTCTGAGTAACACCAACAAACGAAAGATGTTGTGAGCTGTTTATGACTCAATGGACCAGGTGGTCACTCTTTTGCTGTGTTAGCTCACGACATGATTCTGCTCAATGCGATTTCTCCCCTTCGACGGAAAGCCGTCTGGGGTCCTAAACGCGTCATCAGCCTCGGCCTCATCCTGCTCGCGATCGCTCCTTACGCCGCCGCCGAAGGCCGCCACCAGCGTTCGGCGGGCAAGAAGCGGCCCGGCGCCCCGAGCTCGCGGGTCAAGAGCTACAGGATCGACGACGAGCTCGTGCGCCGTTCCGGCGATCGCAACCAGAGCCGGACCACGCGCGTCATCGTGACGCTCGCGGCGGGCGCGAAGCTGCCGGCCGAGTTCAAGCGCTACATGCGCCGCGTCGGCGACGCCGACACGCTCGACCTGATCAACGGACAGGTGCTCGACGTGCCGAACGGCCTGCTGAAATCGATGGCCGCGAATCCGTCGGTGTTCAAGCTGCAGTACGACCGTCCGATCAAGACGCACAACTACCGCACCGCGGTCACCGTCGGCGCGCGCAGCGTCCAGGACTATCTCGGGCTGACCGGCGCCGGCATCGGCATCGCGGTCATCGACTCGGGGATCTCGGCCTGGCACGACGACCTGACCAACCACACGTCGAAGCTCTTCCCCTACGGCAATCAGCGCGTCAACAAGTTCGTGGACTTCGTCAACGGCCGCACGCTGCCCTACGACGACAACGGCCACGGCACGCACGTCGCCGGCATCGTCGCCGGCAACGGCTATGACTCGTATGGCGAGAAGCGCGGCATCGCGCCCGACTCGAACATCATCTCGCTGAAAGTGCTCGACCAGAACGGCCAGGGCA
>Ga0207675_100004169_pt1 | contig 13990 bp, 15 predicted proteins | sample KBSSwiS42_FD_184305 | JGI IMG/M metagenome (GOLD analysis project Ga0207675, IMG submission 184305) | Switchgrass rhizosphere microbial communities from Kellogg Biological Station, Michigan, USA - KBS Switchgrass S4-2 (SPAdes) (version 2) | ecosystem: Host-associated > Plants > Roots >... | reverse complement strand
CGAATGGGGATGGTGGAATTTTGATGTCGCTGGCCTTCTCGCCATTGAGAATGCGAAGGGCAGCAGCCGCAGTCCTCGCTGCTCCTCGCTCGTAAGAGTGCATTGGGCCGCCGACGATTGCCTCGCCATAAAAAGTATCAGCAAACGTGAAAATCGGCGCGTTGGACACAGAAGAAAGCTTGTTCAGAGATACATTCTCCTCGTGGACTACACCTGCGGCATCAATACTCATCAAGTGCCAGAAGATGGCGCTGTGGGGCGGAAGATTGGCTGCGTCTTTCAGAATGTTTTCGAAAGACAATTCGTTGTACCATTTAAACTCGACCCGTCCGGCTAAGGGTGCGAGTTCTCGGCGTATCTCGCCCAACCAATACTTTTCATTTGGCGAAGCCCCATTCACAATGGCGATTGTCTTGGTGAGCGGCAGAACGTGCAGGATATTTTCGATGAGGGCAGGAAGGTCATGCGCTATCGCCACGACGGTGTCGTACTCGGTCAACTTGTCCCGCTGAATGCGACGTTGCTCCACCGATGTGAACACCATCGGTATTCGCGGAAAAAGCCGCTCTCTATTGCGCTGGACGAAGCTCGCAGCGGGGGCACCGAAGGCAATAATAAGGTGGGGTGGCCGATCATCGTAGAGATTGTGGAGATATTCTGCGAACGAGGCTTCGGATTTTTCGTTGAACTGTCTTGCATCTACGAGCGAATGGTCATGAAAATCGATGGGCGTTTGCGATTGTCGGGTAATCTCGGAACGAGCAATTCGCGCGTGATCGGTCCATGGCTTGAAACGAAGCCCGAAGGAATGCAGCATCAGAATGCGTTTCGGCTCTGGATCAGCCGCCCGGCTTTGACACAGCGTCGCTAGCAATAATGCGACGGCCAGCGCAGCGGTGAAGGTCCGCGCGCAAACGGTTTGCCAAGGTATCATGCAACCAACCAGAAGCGCATCGCCGTCGTGTCCCCAAGGCTAACTTCGAGCAGCAGTCTATCTGCGAAGACCAGCGATTTGACAGCAGGAAAATGCGGCTTCCTGGAAAGGGGTGCTGCATCCGCGAATTTACCCTTGGCCGAGCCTTCGCCACCCCACCCCAGCAACCGCCATTGCTGCTGGTCGGTGTAACGCGACGGCAACGACTAACGAGAGGTGGATGGTTTGCCCGCCCAAGACAGCGTTCTGCCTAAGGTTTGGCGGTCGTGGACTTCGCGCGCCAGAGGGGCAATACGGCATGATCGAGATCAACGCCGTTGCCCGACTTCCGCCAAGAATGGCACATGAAACTTGATCCGAGACAGGTGCCCACCATCGTAGCTATCGGGACTGGTATTTGTGTCGGTCTGGTCGGCTACCTCGCCTACGTTCTAACTTCCTTCTTGGCGACAGCATGAAATGAACCAATGCCCGGTCTAACCGGCGCGTTGGATTGGAGGCGGCGCATGAAAAACATCGTGGACGAAGCCGGCGAGATCATCGCAAAAGCAACGGATGAGCATACGCTGTCGGCGGTCACCACCGGCTCGCGGTGGCTGCTAGCCTCGGTCAAAAACTGTTCTGGGAACATACCGGCGAACCTGTGAAGCTCGATCCCTTCTTCAAAGGAAGTCATCGACATACAGCTTGATGCGCAGGCAACGTGACGCGGGACGAGGCGCATCACGTCGATGCTGCCGGGTTCATGCACCTGATGACCGCTGGGAGGGCTAACACCATTCCTCCTCGCGCTCGCGCTGCACCGCATCGCTGGCCGGTTTTTTCGACTTGAGCCACGTCTTGGACGGCCGCTTCGATACGGCGCGTCCGTGCAGTCTTGACAGCCGAGAATGGGCTGCCGTCGGGGGCATATTCGAGATAACCTGCGAGCGCGGCTTCAGAGTTCGTCTGGGAAATGCCGCGAACAATCACTTGGGAGGAATAAATGCGTCTAACTATCATGACGGGCGCCCTGTGCGTCGCGCTCTTGACCAGCCTCGGTGCTGTTGCGCAGGTGCCACCGCCCGATCCGGCCAATCCGAACGAAGCAATTCCGGAAGCTTCTAACCTTCCGCCTTATGGCGACACGATCAACATCGAGACCGCCAAGAAGGCGGCCGCCGGCGCCGTCGCAGAAGCCATGAAGCGGAACTGGAATACATTATGCGTTGCGGTCGTCAGTCCGTCTGGGGATCTGGTTTATTTCGAGAAGCAGGACAATTGCCAATACGCGTCGGTCTCCATCTCGCAGCACAAGGCCCGCACCGCGGCGCGTTATCGCCGCCCAACGCTGGTGTTCGAACGGCTGTCCGGCAGGGGGCCCTTCTTCGCCTATCTGTCGACCCTCGATGACGTAATCATGTCGCGCGGCGGCAATCCGCTGGTGGTCGGCGGCAAGATCATCGGCGCCATCGGCGTGAGCGGAGGCACGGGCTCTCAGGACGATGTGGTCTCGTTGGCCGGCGTTGAGGCGCTAAAGTAACATTTTGAATTCGAAATGAACCTCGCCGGGGTTAAATTCCCGGCGAATTTTTTTCGCCACTGTCTCACTGTCGATCCGAAAGAGAAATTTGTCGGAGCCCGGTCGGGCCGGGCGTAAGTCAAGTCAGTGCGTCAGTGATCCGTCCATACGTCCCTTGGCGACCGTGTTCCTTTTTGTCGTACCAAGCTGGCTCGGCCCGTGGTAGCGTTTCCATGCAATTGAATGGCATTCGCCCGGGGAGAGCTCCATGAGGCGACGCGAATTCATCACCCTTCTCTGTTGTGCAGCGACGGCGTGGCCGCGTTCCTCGGCTGGCCAGGCTCCGAGCAAGACGCGACCACTCATCGGATGGATTTCAGGGGGCGGGCGGACCGCCTCCTGGACCTTCGGCGAGGCCTTTCTGGAGGGTATGCGTGACTTCGGCTATGTCGAGGGAAAACAATTCGACTTCACGTATCGGTTCGCTGACGGGTATGTAGAGCGATTGCCCGGGCTTGCGGACGAGCTTGTCCGTCTCAACCCAAGCGCGATCGTTGCCCCTGGTAGTGGGCCTGCTGTTGCGGCGAGAAAAGCGACGGCGACAATCCCGATTGTCGCTCCGGCCCTCGGCGATGCCGTGCACCTGGGATTGATCGCAAGCGAGTCGCGACCGGGAGGCAACGTCACGGGGATATCGCCGTATGTACCGGGACTGCCGGCCAAGCAGTTGGAGTTAGCGCGGGACATCTTGCCCAATGCCGGCAGCATCGGGGTGCTAGCCAACTTGGTTGATCCAAAGGCACCACCTCAGTTGCAGGAGCTAAAGGATGCCGGCCGAAAACTCGGGATCACGGTAGTCGCGGCGGAGGCCGACACGCCGGACGATCTCGACAATGCAATCAAATCGCTGGTCAGCCAGCGGATTGACGTGATCATTGTACTGCAAACCTCGATGTTATTGAGCGAACGAAAAACAATTGCTGCGTTGATAGCAGCGGCCCAGGTACCAACAATTTACGGATATCGCCAGCATGTCGAAAGCGGTGGGTTAATCAGCTATGGAGTCGACCTTCGCGCGTGCTTTACACGCGCCGCCTATTTCGTCGATAAAATCCTGCACGGTTTTCCGCCGGGCAATCTGCCGGTGGAGTTTCCGACCAAGCTGGAGTTGGTGATCAACCTTCCAGTTGCGAAGGCGCTTGGCCTGACGATCCCTAGCTCGGTGCTCTTTCGCGCCGACACGTCGATCGAATGAGGCCATAGTGCGTGCGTCGTCGACGCGCCCAACGACCTGACATCTGATGCTGTTGTTGAGTACACGGGTCGCTAGTCCGGCACCCTCGCCGACCGCTATGTCGAATCCATCCTTACCGGCACCGTCCGTGCCCGCGCGGTACTTGCCGCTCAATCTGGTGCTGCGGCAGATGGTGCCCGCTCCTACATCGCAGATTATCTGACCCGCCCGGCGGCGAATTAGTCGTGCGTTTCCTTCGGGGGACTCAATGAGACGGCGCGAGTTCTTCACCCTTCTCGGCGGTGCGGGGGCATTGCCATTCGCGGCTCACGCGCAGCAGAGGTCGATGCCGGTGATCGGCTTCCTCGGCTACGACCGGGGCGCACCGGCTGTGGCCGCGTTTAGTCAAGGACTGCGTGAGCTCGGTTACACCGAGGGCGGCAACATCCGGATCGAATATCGCTGGGCGGAGGGGAAGCCGGAGCGGTTCGACGCTCTCGCGGCCGAACTGGTTGCGCTCAAGGTCAATGTCATCATGAGCGCCGGGGGCTCACTCGCGTCCCTCGCCGCCAAGCGAGCGACGACGACCATCCCCATTGTTTTCGGTGCTGTCGGAAATCCGGTAGCAGACGGGCTCGTCACCAGCCTGGCGCGGCCGGGCGGCAACGTCACGGGGTTGTCCACCCTCACCACCCAGTTGGCCGGCAAATACATGGAACTACTCAAGCAGGCCGTGCCGGGGGTCAGTCTGGTCGCCCTCCTTTTGAAGCCGGACTCCGTGCCCGACAGCACCAGAGAGATTTTGCTGAAGGAAGTCGATGTTTCAGAGCGGGCGCTAGGGCTGCAGCTTCAAATCGTCGAAGCGTTGGGTCCGGCTGACTTCGACCGGGCCTTCTCGGACATGTCCGCGAAGGGGGCGGGTGGTCTGGTTGTGCAGTCAACGCCCGCGTTTGAGATTGAGCGACGACGCATCGTGGACCTGGCGGCAAAGAACCGGCTGCCTGCGGTGTACTCTACCAGAGTCTATGTCGATATCGGGGGCCCCCGGACACCACGACCGTAATCCATCGCGATCTCATTATCACGTTAGCGGCCCGACATCGCTTGCCCGCAGTTTACGCGATCCGTGTTTTCGTCGCAGCGGGTGGTCTCATGATCTACGGGACTAACTTCGTCGAATTGTACCGACAGGCGGCATCGTATGTTGACCGCATCCTGCGTGGCGCAAAGGCCGCTGACCTTCCGGTGCAACTGCCGACCAAGTTCGAAACTGTTGTCAACCTCAAAACGGCGAAGGCGCTTGGCCTGACCGTTCCGCAGGGACTGCTAGTCGCCGCCGACGAGGTGATCGAGTAAATCTGCATCGCGAGATGTCGCCGTCTGGGGCACTTTTCGGACCTGACCGGTTAGCCTGGTGATGCCCGTTCACGGGGGCAAAGCTGACTTCGTGCGAAAGCCCTCCGGGTTCGCCGCGCGCATTGTGGCCCACGGCGTGGAACGTGTACTTGCCGATATCGATGCCGATCGCGGTATTGGGTGTCTCAGACATTTCGTGCTCCTTGTCTTTGGCGCCCCTTACCAGCTTCGCTTGCTGGCGGGGCAGGAGCACGGCCGGACCATCCCATTAGCCGACGTGGGTCGCTGAACAACGGGTGCCGCGCGGAGACTCGGCGGTTGTTGTCAGCAGCATCCTATGACACCATCTGAGGACCCAGTTGTTATGACTTCTAGATGCCAATGACCCGCCGGCAATATGCTTGGGAAAAGCTGTCGGATGAGCAGTTACTCCAGCAACGCCTCAGTAGTCTGAGGATTGCGGTTGAAGGCACTTGGCTCGAGGATTGTATCAGCACTCTTTATGAAGAGCTCGAAGAGCGGGGCATCCGGCTGCGGCCACATACATGGATATCGAGCGAATGGTTTAGTCCGGCAGATGTGCCCGGCATTGCCATCCCATTCTATCTCACCCATCCCCGCCTGATGAAGCTCGAGAAGAAAATGATGCTCGACGTCGAAGGCGGCACTTGGTCCGAATGCATGGCCATCCTCCGACATGAGGCAGGCCATGCCATCCAGCATGGCTATCAGCTGCAGCGCCGCCGGCGTTGGCAGCAGCTGTTCGGCCGATCCTCAAAACACTACCCGCGCTACTACCGGCCCAATCCGGCCAGCCGGCAATATGTCCAGCATCTTCGGCTCTGGTACGCACAGAGCCATCCGGACGAGGATTTCGCTGAAACCTTCGCGGTGTGGCTGCGGCCACGTTCGAACTGGCGGACGCGCTATGTCGGCTGGCCAGCGCTGAAGAAGCTCGAATATGTCGACGAACTGATGGAGGAAATCGCCGGGAAGCGGCCGCTAGTCACGACGCGGGAGCGTGTTGATCCGCTGCATGAACTCAGCCAGACACTCGACGACCACTATAAAAAGAAGCAGGCGTTCTACGCCTTCAGGCCACCGAAGACTTACGACCGCGACCTCTCCCGGCTCTTTTCCGCCGATCCACGGCATCGCCGGGGGCAGTCCGCTTCTGCATTCATCAGGCGGCACCGCGCCCACATCAGGCAGCTGGTTGCGCGGTGGACGGGCGAGAACCAACTTACGCTTGATGCAGTACTTGACGACATGATCTCCCGCTGCCGAGAGCTCAATCTGCGCGCTGTCGGCTCCGATCGGAAGCTTGTTGCTGACTTCACCGTCCTGTTGACCGCCAAGACCATGCACGCGCTGTTCGGTCCTTCGCGGCGAAAATGGATCGCGCTATGAGACGCCTGCGCGTTTTGGTGCTCATGCACCCGGACTTCATGCCCCCGGACTCCACCGACGGATACACTGCGCGGCAAATCAACGAATGGAAAACAGAATACGACGTCGTGAGCACCTTGCGCGCAGCTGGCCATGATGTTCGCCCGCTTGGTGCGCAGGAGGAAATCAAGCCGGTGCGCGAGGAGATCGAAAGTTTCAAGCCGCACGTGGTATTCACGTTGCTGGAGCAGTTTCACAACGAGCCCACGTATGACCAGCATGTCGCAAGCTATCTCGAACTGATGCAGATCCCGTATACCGGGTGTAACCCGCGTGGTCTAATCTTGGCGCGCGGCAAGGATCTGTCCAAGACATTGGTGCATCATCGCCGGATCGCGGTGCCGGCCTTCGCCGTGTTCCCGATGCGCCGAAAGGTCAAACGCCCAGCGCGTCTTGCGCTGCCGTTGATCGTCAAGAGCCTGAACGAGGATGGATCCCGGGGTATCTCGCAGGCATCCGTCGTCGATACGGACGAGAAGCTCGCAGAGCGCGTCGCCTTCGTCCACGAGCGGATCGGAACCGCCGCGATCGCCGAGCAATATATCGAGGGACGTGAGCTTTATGTCGGCGTGCTCGGCAACAATCGGTTACGGGTGTTGCCGGTTTGGGAATTGAAATTCGGCACCATGGGCGGCCAGGCCATAGCCACCGAGAAGGTCAAACACGATCCCGGTTATCAGGAGCGCGTGGGAATTGTAGATGGGCCGGCTAAGAACCTTGCGCCGGAGGTACTCGCCCGCATTCAGCGAACAGCGAAACGCATCTACCGAACACTGGGGCTCGATGGATACGCGCGCATCGATTTTCGCCTCTCTGCCGACGGCACCCTGTATTTCATTGAAGCGAACCCCAATCCCGAAATCGCGAAGAGCCAAGAGTTCGCTACAGCGGCCCGGCATGACGGACTTGATTACCCGGGCCTCTTGCATCGCATTCTGGTGCTCGGAATAAGCCGGGCAAACGCCGGCGCTTCCGTAGGCTGAGACGGGTGTGTGGAAGAGAGATTTCCATGCCCGATTCATCTATGTCCGGCTGTTTTGGTCTGCTCGAAGACCCGCAGTCCTGAGGATGTTTTAACTTCTGATCCGACAGTTTGCGATGCCGTCGCAGGCGCCGCTGATCTGCGCCGGCGCTTCAAAACTGGACAGCGGGTGCATCGTGCACTGGCGGTCCACCCGGGCGGCGTCTGCCGCGTTGACCGCGAAGAACGACGCCGGTCTTGGCGGAACCCTCCAGCCATTGCCATGGGCCACAGCCAGTTTCCGGTCGCCCTCACCGTTATCGGGCAGGTAGTCGAAAAGAGTTTTTCCGTTCTCGGGAACGAAGGCGTCGAGATAGATGAGTGAGCGGATCCGGTCCGGCATCCGGTCAGCGATGTGGCGTGCGACGACACCGCCGTAGGATTGTCCGACCAGGATTCCGCCCATCGCTGGATGATCTTTGGGGCTCAGGTCACTCCGCAATAAGTTTCGGAGCCACTGCTTCGATGCCTGACAGTCTTATAGTGAAGCAAGCTTCATTAGCCCAACAGGAAAATCGCGATTTGTAGCGACCCACACCCCTCTAATGGGCAGATGCTGGCAATAGCCGGAGATTGCGCCGACATTGATACGCGTTTCGCATAATCCTTGTTAGGAGTGTGTTAACCATATCTTTCCACGATCTGTCCGCATCTAATGCGCACTGGAGCAGGAGCAGGACTTACTGATGGCGAACTTCAAGTTGGGCGAGTTGGTGAAGAAGGATAAGGGCGGAACAGCAATCGTTCGTGCGATTTTCACGACAAAGGAGGGTGAACTGATGTACGCGGTTGAGAGAGACGGTGCATTCGACTTCATTCCTGAACGTAGATTGCTAACCCCGACCAGTTCTGAACTGGCAGCCTAAGAAAAGTGAGAGGTATTGAAGCTGAACGCGTCGGAGACGTGGCAACGTTGCCAAAAATCCAGCAGTTCGCGTTCCTGCAGAAAACGTCTCGGTCGTTGATCAGCTGCTGCTGGAAGGCCTGACCTTCAAATGCTGCTGCTTTAGAATGCTTCGCGCCCGCCATCGAGCACTTCTGGCCTGATGAGTTTTCGCCCGTCGAGCAGTGGTATCGGCTCCTCGAACTTGAGCTGCCAGCCCTTGTCAGTCACATCAGCCCTTCGACTTCGCATTCAGCTCAGGATCTACGAGCCGGCGGGAACTCAGTAATATTGCTTCTGCAAAACAATCCATATCAGAAAGACCAGGGCCCCAATAATCCCGAGCAGAACCTTCAAATTTCTGGTCCATTCCCAGTTTTTCACTTTGCCTTGGCCTTCCCAGTTCTACAACTTTCAATGGTGTTTTTCGAGGCTCTGCGCCGGGCAAAGGTCCAGTAGCTCTCAACCTCTTGCCTGACCACTGGCGAGTGGTCGACGAGGAGGTCGACTACGGTATCCGTGAGACCAGGCAGCTCTTAATCGAGCGCGAACCGGAGCACAAATGCGCGACCAGTTCGTGAGAGGCAAATGCGGTTGATCCGTGCCAGCGTTTGTTAACCCATCGACGGTAAGTTCGAAACATCGCGGACCTTGTATTGCGTACCGCGGCCGGGATTGACACGCTTGAAACGGCCCCAGCTCCCAAACAAGCTGGGGGCCGCCTTTCTTCCGGAGTAGCTTGGGAGCTGGCCTCCGGAAGCCAATACAAGACTCTTTTCGAGGGCCCCGGTTCCTGCTCGATTTTGTGGGGACTTTGAAAAACGGCCCCAGCTTACACAGATACGCGCTGGGGCCGCCAAGTCTAAACGATCCCAACAGCGGGGGGGGGCTGTCCTGGGGCCGTCCAGCGTCGAGCCGCCTAGCGACCGCCCGTTCCTAACTAAAGGCGACCTTCCCCATCACTCCGGGCGCCCAGTGCCGCTAGTCCCGCATCCCGCAATCGATCAACATCCCGCTCGCCGGCCTTGGCCGCATCAATGATGCGCTTGGCAATAACTTCATAGACGATCTGCGGCTGGCCCGAATCGTGGAGAGCTGTGCAAGCTGCGTCAAATGCTGCGCCGATGGCCTGCGTGGCGTGGTCGTCGAAGGCGACCCCGGTTTTACGGAGAAAGGGCAGAATGGAAGCCATCCCCACCTCCCTGAAAATGGCGCTCAATTCTGCCATGAATCACACCCAGCTCAAACTAGCCATCCGGGGGGTGACCCGCGCTGGCGTGGCCCGGCGCATGTCGAGCGGAGCCGTCGTGCGTCGGGCCAACTCTGCTGTATTAGGAAGGCTCCCTCGCGGCCATCCTCTCCGTAGATGACCGTGACAAGCTGAGTCTTAATACTGAGGAGGCACAAATGAAGCACATCTCGTTGGCGTTCGCCGCGGCGCTTGTGAGCAGCACCTTCGCGCTTGCTGACACCCCAATGACGCCGGCCGAGGCCGAGAAGATCAAAGCTGCCTTGCACCTTCTCTATCCATTCATTAGATAGGGAACGCAGGTAAGCTAGATCAACAGCTTAGCTTGGCTTCCCAAGCTGCATACGAGGGTTCGATTCCCTTCGCCCGCTCCAGCCCGACAAGCCTCGATAAAGTGGGCGCTTCCGCAATTTTTGGAAGGCGACTTAGTCGTCGCTCAGAGAAATGCGTACAACCGCTGTACAAATCTTGCGTGCATTAGCGAGGGCCGTTGCCGCAGCTCTGATGTAGTAACCGGCGAGGGCTCAGTGGTTCGTCGGCGCTTGGCAGCTTTCAGGAGTATCTTTTGGATTGGTGGAAGGCCTGGCGTGGCTTCGGGACTTCCGCCATCCTGCCGTACGCGCATCGGCCTCGGAGCAAAACCATCGCTCGCCTGAAAGCCAATCGACCCGAGTCTGAGCGTAATACTCCTGTCCCGGCGTATGATAAGATGCGCTGACCAGCGTTCTTGCTGATGTTACCTTTTGGGGCAGCCGACAAGGATTTCCTCAATTTTTTCCTGTGTGTCCGACGGCTGGGTTGGCCAGGTCATGTCACCACGATCTTGTCCTCCGGCGGGAGCTTCACGCAATGTGTGTCGGACGAAACTTCGACGATCTTAAAGCCGATCGCTTCGCCGCCTGTGACATCGGGACCAGTGACGCCATTGAGGCCTTCATCGAAGAAAAGCTCAACGCCGGCAGCTTGGGCCTGGGCGACAAATTCGGGGAAAGTTCCCGGCTTGGGAAACTTGGGCTCAGTCTCGACGGTGGTGGGAAACGGAGCGGCATCGGTGATCAAATGGTCAACGTAGTTCTTGCCGGTGGACCAGGTCTTGACCAGTTTCCCCCATCTCTCGTGATTGCCTGGATTATTTCTGACGTTGATTCGCGGAAAAGTCATGGCTGCTCTCCTTTTGCCGGTGCGCGATTGTCATGCCGGGTTGTTGCGTTGTCGATTGCCGAGAAACTTGCAAACGGTTGTCATGCTGATTCTCCGCTCGGGGCCTTCGACGCCCGCTAGAAACGCAAAGATGTTGTTCCCGCGGCCCACAGTCGCCGCAGATAAAGCAGCGAGTTGACTCTGCAACCCGTCGGCGGGAGCGTCTGGCAACAACCGATCGTGCAGCAATACACCATAGATAACGTCGGCCACCACGATCGAACCCAAGATGCCGAGGCGCTCGCCGTCGTTGCCAGAATCGAGACCGGCCTCGAAGCGGGCGAAAAACGGGATAGGAGGATCATTCGCGAGCGCCTGGATTTCCGCTCTTGAGAGGCGGAATTCTGTGCCGTGGGTCGCTTCGGATCGCTCGGTCAACCATTTCTCAATGCGTTCGGCCCATGGCCGTGAATCGCGCGTTGCTGTGAGAAATTCAGACTTTTCGAGCAACGCTCCGTGCGTTACCCTGAGGCGGTCGACCAGATGGCCCACCGACCAAGGCTGGATCGCAATGGAGCTCAGCAAGTCGCGGGCGATCAAATTTCCTTCACCCGGAACCTCCTCCCCGATGCCGACCTGAGACCACGGGCCGATGCGGATGCTGACGTTTCCGGCGTCAGGGTTATCACTAAAAAACAATTCCCAATTCACCAGCCACGCGGCTTCTAAAGGCACGTCGGAGGGCGACTTGTCGGAGGTGCGATTCAGGATCTGTTCGATGTTAAAAGCCGTTGGCGAACGTGCGTCAAACCTATAAGCCGGCCTTATCATGGAATGACCAAAACGGAAGAACCCGTTGGTGAACTCAAGAGGAGCCCGCCATTGGCCTGGGGCAAACTGATGGGACAGCCGCTGACCCTTCTCGTAAGCCTCCCAGACGTCTCTGTGCAAAATGCGCGGAAGTAAATCGCGACGGATGAGATTGCGGTAGACCAGAATGCACGCGGTCCGCGCAGCCACGAACAGTCGCTGCGCGTCAGCATATGGATTCTCCGTCGGACCCAGACTCCCGCCTCGCACCAATTCGTCCACGATAAAGTTGTGCAGTTCGTGAAAGAGAACCAACATCTGCGAGATAATCGCGTGGGAGTCATTGCGCGGATCGGCGATCAGGGCATCGGCATAACTGGCTTGTTGGTCAAGCTCCGTGGCTGTGCTCGTGGTGCCTCGCGCGATGTCCTTTTTGGAGCCTTTATGATTCTGATCCTTCGCATTGCTCCTCGATTTGCCCAGCCGCCGCTTGCTGCGGAACGCGACCCGACTTGCCTCGTAGGCGTGCGGGCATTCGGTCGGCCCTCCGCCATAGACTGTCTCAAGACGTAATGGAGCGTTCCGCACGTTGCTGAGCCCGGATGTCTGTCCGTCCCCGAGCGACGCCGATATCGTGCTGTGCACCAGGTCATGCGCAACCATTTGCAAAAAATAGGTGTAACCGCTGGGCAAATTACGATTTGGCTTCCCTTTAAGCGGGTCGGGATTGAACCTGATCAGAAATGCCAGCTTTGACATCAACCTTTCGGCTTGTTGCCATTGAGCGGGATCCGATGGATCAAACCGCTTGCCATTGAGGCTAAAGCGCTGTTCATCCGCAGGAGTTGAGATGAAGTGGCGGAAGCCGGAGCCTTCGGAAAAATCTTTCAAGGGCGGCTGATAATTTGCGGTCTTGCGAAATCTCGTGGAAGAAATGATCCCATGTGATACCATGGCGTCCTCCCATCTAGCTGCGCGATTACAAAACAACATCTCCCGTTAAACCAGCGTGAAATGATCTTTCGTTGCCGCCAAGCGGCGCTTCACGCTGCCCTAACGCGCTTCCCATACTCGCGCCAATACGATGCAACAGCAACAGAAAGAGTGAGCAGTGGGCTATCTCCAGAACGAAATACTTTGGCGCCACGGCACCCCCCTCCAGTTCACCAGCCAACCCCGACAATCTCTCAATCCTAGCCGATCAGCCCGGGACGACGGAATGGCCGACTTCTCGATCCGCATGAAGAACAGACTTCAATTCTCAACCTGGGAAGTCCCGCACATTCCGACAAGCAAGGTTCATGAGGAGACCCTCCTTGTGGAGTTGCGCGGCGACCTTCTGACGATTACCGCGCTCGGCGCCGATGCCGGCCTTGGAAGCCGCATCTACGGGCAACGCGCAATCGACCTGCCGAAGGCTTCCATCTTTACGATCCTCCCAGAACTGCCGTCCCGCGTTCGGGACGGCTCTTTTTTTCCCGCGCTTGGCACAATCGTGATTCTCGAGGCGCGTCCCGGTGTGCGGCGCCAGTTGCGTGCAGTCGGAACGGATAAAAACAGCGGTCGATGTCACGGATGGATTTTTGACGCGATCGAAGATGAGCCCGGTTCACATCGACTATCCGCCAGCTGATTCCACAGTCACCAACAAACCCCAGCTTGAAGGCGCATTGAAAGCGATTGAGAAGCGGGACGGTAGTAGCTCATAGCGCGCCGCCGCACCGCGCACAAAACCTCCGAAATCCGGAGCCAAAAAAAGCCAAAAACGGCCGACCCATTGATTTGACAGGGAGCCAGTAATATTTCCCAAGCTGCATACGAGGGTTCGATTCTCTTCCCCCGCTCCAACCAATGCGTAGGTAGATCAGCGGAAGTCGCAGTCCACCGATAACGTGGCGGTGTCGACGTCGCGCATCATCGCCTCGACCGTTGTCTGTTGCAGAACCGCACCGCATCACCGCATTAATACGGATGCCGGAGACGGGGTCGCGTATCTGCTGTTGCCGCGCCTCACACTGCGTTTGTGTTCCGACGCGCCCTGTGCCTGCAGCCTGCGCAGATCCGCCCGATTGGCATCGGTCGGCCCCGTTTGCACCTGTGCGTAAACGCAAGCGTGATTGCGACGATGAATGTAGTCCGCATTTCAGCCCGTTTTGTTATGGCAGGATACTACCATAAGACGGTTGAGTCGCTCGCTTGAAGGTCAACCGGTGCATTGTCGAAGGAACGCCGATGGCATCTTCGCTGCACTGGCAGGATCTTGGACCGCGTTCCGCACGAACAGGAAAGCAACAGTCTTGTCTAAAAAGATAGCCGCCCAGAAAAGGGGCTCCCATTTTTTCCAGAATCTGGCCTCCTTGGTTGCCGGAGAGTTCGTGTGATTCGCGGATGCTAAAATTGATGACAGTCCACA